>JGI20214J51650_10003190_pt1 | contig 10289 bp, 6 predicted proteins | sample WetSurMetagenome_FD_51650 | JGI IMG/M metagenome (IMG submission 51650)
GGTATATGATACCGCTTTAGCGCCAGTGGGAGGTATTACCATGATGTTTATCGCTCTGTATTTCGTTTTCGTAATACTTGTGTGGAAGAGTAGCGGTAATACGATGGTGCCAGGTGTTTTAGGATTGATAACAGCGGGTGCCTGGGGAATGTTTATTCCTGCTTCAGCGTTCCCATACGCCTTGATATTATTTGCAGCAGCGTTAGCTGCGTTTGTATTGGGAATAATTGCAAAGGATGGTTAATTATGGGAAAAAAGATTTTTTTTTTAATTTTTCTCCTGATGTTGGTAGCAACAGCTTCGGCTGTTGATGAGAAAACAATCGTTAATTTATCTGCTGGAAAAGTAGATTTAACAGATATCAAATCTGGTATATCCATAAGCACTACAGTTTTGATTGACGACGTAAAATTTACACCTTCTATAGAAAAAACAGAAGGTAGTACGTTAGTTTGGGGAACTAATGAAAAATATTTATTATTTTTGGATGACCCAGTTGTAAAGTTCTCTTATGAAACCAATGATACGATATTAAAAGAGACAATTGTTTTAAAAGAGAAGAAAGACCTTAAATTCCCGTTAACACTTGAAAAAGGAACAATTATTACACCAATGGGTGATGGTAGTTTCATAATTGTAAAAGAAGGCGCGGGTTATGACGATACAGGTATTTTAGTCAATAAACCGTTTGGTATAGACGCATCTGGTAGATATGTTCCAATGGAATACAAATATGACGGTAATAATTTAATTTTACAATATGAATATGCCAGGGAATTAAATAAATCGTCAATTGAAAAACTCCCTGTTTATGATAATTATGATATTCAATATCCACTAACGATAGACCCTACATACACAAGTCAATACCCGATAGCGTATAGCGATACCTACGTAAAAGCAACCACAACCTATACACCAACTTTTCAAACTTATTATGCAGTTGATCCATCAAAATCGTTAACTGGTAGCGCTGAAGCGGGTGTTGCATGGATGTCATTGTATGTTGAGGTAGAACAGCGGTTCCATATTGATTTGGGTAGTGCAAAAACGATAAAACAGGTTATGTATGCAAACTATCATGATTCTGGTGCTACGACAGATAGTGGTGTTAAGACATTCACATTATGGGGAAGTAATAGTTCATCATCATTTGCGGATGTTAATTACTCCACTGATACAGGATGGACACAATTAACAACGAATATCTCACAATTTGCTCAGCACGCTGCGTCAGATACAGAGGATCTACACTATATAAATGTTACGAATAATATTGCTTACAGGTATTATGCGTTTAAATTTGCAGATGGTTGGGGAACAGCTACACTTGCTTTCAGGCGTATAGAATTACAGACCGAGGATGTTGCAGCAGCTCCTGTCGCTTCATTTACAGCAGATAAAGCAACTGGTAATAATACAGATTTATTAACATTAACGGATACTTCAACAAATACACCTACTGCGTGGAACTGGTCATTCCAAAATATAACAGGTAATAATACCCAGGTATGGTTCAGTACAACTCAAAACCCATCACAAATATTTGGAATGGGTAATTATTCCATTAAATTAAATGCGTCAAACGCTGTAGGATATAATAACTCAGCACAGACGACATTCTTTAATGTAACACCATCAGCTACATTTTCACCATTTTTTACCTATGGTGATGGGTATATTAGTATAAACCAGTCTCACACGGTTATACTCTGGAATGCTACTGGAGCAAGAACACCATTTAATGCCACAGGTAATGCATCTACCATTGATTATGTTGTTGTTGGTGGAGGAGGTGGAGGTGGCTACAGATACGGTACTGGTGGAGGTGGAGCTGGTGCTTTCTGGGAAGGTACACTGACTGGATTATCAGGGTCGCAATCCGTCACTGTAGGTGCTGGTGGTGCGGAAGCAGGTTCAGCGGTATCGGGAGATTCTGGTGGAAATTCTGTATTCGGTAGTGTAACAGCAAATGGTGGTTCTGGTGGCGGTTCTCGTACTGCTACTGTATCTCTTGTCCTACAAGGAGGATCTGCTGGTGGTGGAGGTTCACCCGCAGCAGCAGGAACGGGAGCAAGTAACACAACTAATCAGGCAGGACACGGTAATGATGGTGGAACTGGTCTTTATTCAACATCCACCAATTATCAGGGAGGGGGTGGAGGTGGAGCGTTTACTACAGGTACTAATGCTGCCAGCAATAAAGGTGGAAACGCAGGAAACGCTTCTTTCACAGATATTACAGGAACACGTTTAACTCTTGCAGGTGGTGGAGGTGGAGGTACTTATTCTTCTACAGCTGGAAATCGTGGATTAGGAGGAGGAAACCTCACAACAGGAGTAAAAGTAGGTGGTGACGGTGCTTACAGGACAACCGCAGGGACAGACCCAGCAGCGTCTACTGGTTCTGGTGGAGGAGGTGCAGGAAGTTCAGCAAGTACAGGAACTTCTGGTTCTGGGGGTATAGTTATTATACGTTTCTTAAATTCAGGTGGATCTCCACCAGCCGCCTTACCAATCCCTTCATTTACTACTAATATTACATCTGGTGTTTTTACCCTGCCAGTTTTATTCAATTCTACCTCTGATGTTAAAACTCCTACCGCATGGAACTGGTCATTTGGAGGGACCTGGTGGAATACCACAACAGCAGCTGCTTCAAATGCTACATGGAACTTTTCTACAGGTGGAAAGTATGCTGTCACATTAGGTGTTTTAAATTCCAGTGGGTATAATACCTCATCATCAACAACTATCAGTGTCTATAACGTCACCAAACCCTTCCTTAATGTCAATACAACGAGCGGCGTACAGAATGTAGTTGTTGGAGCGTTTTCTAATGGAACATTAAATGCAACGTGGTGGAACTGGTCATTTGGTAATGGTTCGTGGGCGAATGGGACAGGGGCAATCACAAATCAGACAATTACTTATTCAACTGGTGGTGTTTTTACATTAGGTTTATATACCAGTGATGCTGGCTACGGTTCTGCTTCAAATACAACAACAATTACCGTCTATAATAAAACCGTTTCAGGATTTACTGCTAATTCCACTTCTGGGACATTTCCATTAGCCGTAGGATACAATGTTACTATTCCTGCTGATAATGCAAGTTTCTGGAACTGGTCTTTTGGTGATGGGACTTACCAAAATACTACGCAAAATTCAAGTAAATTATACACATCTGCTGGAACATATACCGTTAATTTAACCACAGGTAATGGATTTTATAATAATGTAACTATTAGGGCGAGTTATATCACTGTAACAGCTCCCCCAGCTGCTCCTGTTACCATAACAAGTAATGTTACTGCTGGTGTATATCCGTTAATTGTTGGATTTAACGATACAACACAGTGGTTATCTACAACATCTTATAACTGGTCTTTGAATGGATCCTGGCAGAATGGTACTACACAAAATGCCAGTGTAACGTATTCTACAGGTGGAAAATACGACGTTTTCTTAAAGAAAACAAACTCTTCGTATACGAATACCTCAAATTACATCACAATCAGTGTATATAATCAAACGAAGAGTATTTTTAATACAAATACGTCGTCTGGTTTATATAACCTGACCGTTTTAGCAAACGCTTCTGGAACTTTAAATGCAACATGGTGGAACTGGTCATTCAGTAATGGAAGTTGGTTTAACGGCACAGGTTATATCACAAACGTAACAAATCTGTACACAACTGGTGGAAATTATTCAATTTCACTTACAACCTCTAATGCAGGATATGGTACAAGCACAAATACCACTTATATAAATGTATGGAATAGAACCGTATCAGGATTTACTGCTAATATAACAACAGGTTATTACAATTTACCTGTATTATTTTCTGTTTCTATACCTAATGACAATGCAACTTTCTGGAACTGGTCATTTGGTAATGGTGTTTATCAGAATACTACACAAAATGCCACATATACCTATTCCAATGCTGGAAATTATACTATTAACCTATCAGCTGGTAATGCTTATTACACAAATACAACAAGCAAATCTTTATATATTACTATTGGGGCTCACACAACAAGTAATATAACCAGTAATGCAACTGTAGGTTGGTCACCACTACCAGTACAATTCAATGGTACGGGTTTAAATACTACGTCGTGGAACTGGACTTTTGGAGCCGCAAATTTCAGTAATCTACAGAACCCCGTCTATACTTTCACTGGTCCTTCATCTTACACAGTCCGTCTTATAACTTCCAATAGTTACACCAATAACACGACAACTATAACGAATATGATTACTGTCCTTCCTATTGTGCCACCTATTGCTAATTTCACTTATAATAGTAGTGGTGGAATACAATCCGCACCAGTTCAATTCACATCAGATAGTTTTGCGTCAATTACTGCATACAATTGGACATTTGGAGATGGTAACTATAGTACAACGCAAAACCCATTATTTACTTATAATGTACCAGGAACTTACTCAGTTAATTTAAGTGTAACAAATGCTTCTGGAACTAATTGGACAAATAAAAGTAATATAATCTCAATTTCACAGATCGTTTTACCAATTGCAAACTTTACGTCAAATAAAACTACTTCGTTGTATAATTTTCCATTTATGTTTAATGACACTGGTTCTATATCCTCAATAACTGGATGGAACTGGTCATATAAACCATCTAACCTGTTACATGAGAACGCCGCAAACGGTACTGAAAGTGGTTATGGAACTGGAATTGGCGCTTATAATAGTGGTACATCAGTTACTTCAACAACAACTGAAGCATGGGAAGGAACACACTCAATTAAAGTCATTACTGATGGTACTGCGTTTAACCAAGGGGTTGCTACTAATTTAGTTACTTATAAAAACAGCACTACCTATCAATTCTCAGCCTATGTGAAAGGAAATGGTACAATATACCTGACAATTACTGAATTTAATAATGGAACTTATATTGAACAGTCCAATAGCGGTATCCAGACATTAACAACAGACTGGCAGAGATTTAACTGTACAAGAACTGCAACTGTTGGTAATGCCTTCTCAATGACAGTAATTACGTCATCCAATCAAAATACAACGTTTTACGTAGACGGATTACAATTTGAAGCTTCTCCAACTGTATCAACATGGCACCCACCTGGATCATATACATACTTTGGTACTTCAAGAAACCAGTCTGTAACTTTCAATGAAGCAGGTGGATGGGATATCAATTTATCCGTCACAAATACCTCTGGAAGTAATTATACAATGAGGGATGTGTTTGTTACTACGACAACACCACCATTACCAGTTGCAAATTTCACGGCAAATAAAACCTACGGGGCTATACCAATGCCTGTATTATTCAACGATACAGGAAGTAAAACTACAATAACAGCCTGGAACTGGTCATTTGGTGATGGAAGTTATTCTAATTTACAATCTCCTGTAAAAACGTATTCTGATATAGGATTATATGATGTTTTCTTAACCTTACAAAACGCCTCTGGTGTTAATTCAACAAGTAAAATTGGTTATATCAATACTACGTCTGTACCATTTATATCGGCTAATTTTGCAGCAGCTCCTACTACTGCTATTCAATCATCAACAAGTGTATTATTTGGGGATAACAGCGCTGGAACAATAGATAACTGGTCCTGGGACTTTGGTGATGGATCAACGTCGTATATACAAAACCCATCACACACATATTATACCACAGGTTTATATACAGTAAAATTAACGGTAAGTTCTACGGTATTTGGAATATCTGATGTTAAAACAAGAACAAATTACATTATTGTCAGTAACTCCACAGCACCACCCACGTATAATACCAGCGTGAGCCAGTTGGATTTACCAAATTCAAGTCCACAATGGAATTGGTATTATTATCTGGCTGTTACGAATAAAACAGGTCCAAATTGGGAATTTCCAATAGTGTCTTTTGCATATGGTCTGGTTTATCCCTTCACAAATGCCTTTGAGCAAGTGGGGGGCAACCAGTTCGGAAATGCGTTTTACCTTATACTTTGGGGTCTGTTCCTGATTATGGTCTATAAAAATAGCGGAAGAGTTGGTGTTGTTGCAATTATGGCAGTACTTACAGCGGGAGCCTGGTCAATGCTTGCACCAGCGTCAAGTATGCCATGGGTCCTGTGTCTGATCGCAGCTGCGTTAGCCAGCCAGGTTATTACTCTGATAACAAAGAAGGATTAATATCATTCACACCCTATTTTTATAAATGACTGCGAGTGAAGCAGAATTATCCGATCTTGAGAATGAGTTAGTCAGATTAATCCGTTTTGAGTTTAAAAAACTCCGTGACAAGGACAAAGATAAACCAATGCAACAACAGAAGGAACTGGTTATGAAACTTGTCAGTCAACCCTGGGAAGTTAAAAAGGATACAGAAGTTAAATTTAATAAGTGAGGGGAAATAATAAAAACCCTCACTTTTATTGTCTTTGTTAACCCAACTTGTGGAGGTGAGTAAATCAAGACCAATACGCGGAGTTTTTAAACTCGGCACAATAGTATTATATTTTTAATTATATAAAATATGCTCTTAAAAAGAATTGATATGTGATGGTGGGTTATTTTATCAATTCTTCTGTATGTAACCCATTTCAGGGATTTCTTATTAACTTGAAGGTGATAATTGCGTGCCTTATCTCACGCTTGAAGTGGTTAAAAGACAAACCACAAATAATATTATATTTATTCTTTTATAAAATATGCGCCTACGAGGTAGCCGCAACCCTTTTTGCCGCTATCTGGCAATATTCTTCATTATTATCAATAAGAATATAGTTAAATCCCTCTTCAATCGCCGCCATCCCTGTTGTACCACTACCAGCAAACGGATCTAAGATAACCCCGCCAGGCGGCGTTATAAGTTTACATAAATACCGCATAAGTTTTACTGGTTTAACAGTGGGATGGATATTTCTTTGAGCAGCCATCCCTTTTTCTACAAAAGACCCTTTACCTGTATCTGTTCTTGTATCCACTTCTTTTACTGGTAGATCATCCAACCCCTTATTCCTCTCAGCAGACGAGGCTTTAGCGCAGTAGAAGAAACGGGCGGCAGAGCCATTATCATTCATAGAATGAGCTGGTAGATCTCCATCAAACTTACCGCTGGCAAATCCAATCAATGATTTACCACGTTCTTTTGGATAATTACCGCCCTTTGCATTAGGGAATAAACTAACAACCTCGTCACTTCCATCTAAAATAAGGTTAGCGGGGAAGCGACCGAGATTATTACCAGTTGTTAATGTTGGTGTAATTTTAAGTCCACTTTGATTACTAATAATATTAAAAGGATCTCTCCCCATATCTTTCCCATTTTCCCCATTTTCAAATTCAACCCTGCAACCATCTATATTTATCCCGCCTGTTCCCCATTTTAAAACATTCTCCGCTATTGTGCAGTTCAAAGGCTTGCGGGCTAATATTATAGGCTCCCAGGCGGGTTTTAAAGCAGAACCCCAACCGTCCCATTGGATGGCTTCTGGTGAAGAGGATGATGTTATATTAAATTCATCTTTACCACTTATCCATTGACCATCTCCAAACGCCTTACCAATTCCACTCTCCCCTCTCCCTATAATCTCTCTATCCATAGTCTGTAAAAAATCATCAAATCTATTATCAAGAGGAAGAATATCTTTCATTTTTTGCCAATCATTCCATCTTGGTAAACTGGGTTGACTATCGCCTATCCAATGACCAATTACCCCACTATCCTCAGGATATTTTAAATATTTTTTAATCTTTTTTTGAGTAATTCCAGATTGTTTAATAGTATATTTTAAATAATTACGCACATCATTAAAAACAATTCCGCCACGACTTTTATCAATTGCCTTACTAATATTGTGAGATTTTGGAAATCCAGACCCGTATAACCAACCAAGTGTATCCCTTATCTCCCACCCCGCATCTTCTATAGCACACATCAGGCGGTGGTGAGTACGAGTACCACCAAAGGCTAACATATGAGATCCAGGTTTGGCGACACGAAGAGCTTCTATAGCCCAATTATAGTGCCAGCTCTGCATTTCATTTCCATCATCCCCATAACGAATATGATGTTTATATCCACCCATTCCACCTTTTTCGCTTTCTTTAAAAGGTACATTAAGATTTAATTTATCCCATTCTTTACCCATAAATTCCAATCCGTAGGGCGGATCGCTGACGATTGCATCTATACTATTCTCTGGCAGTTTTTTCATTACCTCAAGGCAATCGCCGTGTATTATTTTATTAGTATTATTTGTTGTCATGGATATATATGTTCTCAAAAAGTATTTAAGGTGCTGGTTGATAAGGTATTTATAATCTCTTATAACCTACGACGTTCAATTATCATAAATACAATTATATAATATTATTGCTCACCTTTAGGTAGTGATAGAATATGACAAAGACAATGTTTGAAAGAAAACAAGAAGAGAGGAAAAAATTGCATAGGCAATTGGGAAAAGGAACAAGTGATGAGGAGTTATATTTTACTGGGATAAAAATTGTTTCGGATGTTTTAAAAACTCCTGTGGGAAAGAAAATTTTTGGTAGACCAGGATTGAAAAAAATTACACCTGCTATGAAAAAGAGAGCCAAAAAAATTATGGATTTGAGAGGTTAGAATACTCTTTTTTACCTGCCCAAATATTAGACTTTTTAGCCATTGTGTATTTTCCCAGTGAACAGTAGGTTCTGGGCACATACTTTTATGATTATTTAGACAGTATATTTTTTGGACAGTTATTTTGTTACTATCTTTAATTAATAAAACGTAACCTATGTTTTTTATAAAAACTTCAATATGCGTCCGGATTGGGAGTTATAATAACACCGCTGACAATAGCCCTTTATTAACTATAACGGTCAGTGGTCTTTATATACTGTAAAATGTAACGTAAGAATTTTAATTTTTATAAACAGGGGAATAGGAGATATGAGAGATAATTATCGCTCCCCTGCCTGCGATTGATGAGTGTGAGAGTTGTATCAAAGATGGGTAAGATCATCTGGTATAAAACTTATGGCTTCCAATAAAAGTTCTTACAACTCATCACAGTACCATATAGGATTTAAAACTTTATATATTTTTCCAATTATAATAAATTATTGTTCTTTATAACTACTCATAAAATCAAGTAAAACCCATAATACGGTTAATAATACGCCAAAAAATATAAACACGGCTTCAAAAATAAACAGAAAAAATGAACCTATTATATTCATTTCTTCTTCTTACCCAGCATTTTTTTAATGCGACTATTTACATAATCCATACTGAAATTACTGTTAAATCTTGCTGGTTCTTTCATTTCAGCCTTTGGAATGGTTATTTTCTTCATTTTTGTACCGTCATACTTGGGTTCATTCATATCAACGGATAAAACAATATTCTTCTTTTTACCCAGTTTTATCTTACGGATTGTCGTTAATTTGTTAGCCCTTGTCAGATTGTTATCCATTCCGTTATGATAAATTCCAAGGATCCCATTATGATTGTACATTGCTGGAGAAAATTCCATATGTTTTACCTGGTGTCGTGGGTGGTTGTGGTCGTCGTGCAAGTTCATTGCAACTTCTACCCCATCATCAGCCAAATCCCGGTCATCATCCCTGCCATAATATTTATTTCTGGTTTTCATTTTTTATTACCTCTTACCTTTCTTCTTTTTTAGTCCCAAAATATCAATTTGTATTTTTGGTATAGACACATCAATCTGTTTTGGTCTGTTTATACGAGCTGCTACTGGCTTTCTTGTACCATGTGATGGTACGGCAGCTGAAAATAAATTGGAATTAAATTTTATATGGGTATTATCCATACCCCCACCAATTTTTTTATTATTTAAAATACCCTGGGTAATCCCAACAGGGTTGCGGAATTTTAAAGTGCCAGCTCTGGGGGTTTTAATTATCTTACCATGATTGTTACTGCTGGGAATTTCGCCCCGCATTGCATTCACTCTTGACTTCTGCATAAATATCTGGTTAATAAAGTTATCTCTCTCTTCCTTTTGCTGCCGTCTTTTAAACGCTATATATTCCGCTCTGGCTCGTTGATCCTGCACCCTCTGTTGCGCAAGTTGTATATCACCATAATTTTGTAATGATAAATTTCTGTTACCTTGTATTGATGGGGCTGATAACGGAATACCTCTTACAGAAGTTCCACCTAAAGCAACATTAGGTCGTGATAATCCACCAATATTGGGGTTCATTCGTGGAACTACGGAGCTGGATATACCTTTTAAATTAGTACCCATTTTTAAATTGGGTTCACGATATTT
>JGI20214J51650_10003192_pt1 | contig 10288 bp, 6 predicted proteins | sample WetSurMetagenome_FD_51650 | JGI IMG/M metagenome (IMG submission 51650)
TGGCGCAAAGGGATAACCCAGATAGGCCGTGTCGCGCGCGTACAACTTCCCGCGGCGCAGCGCCCGGCCGATCGGGTTGGCGCCATTCCGCAGGCGCGCCATCGCGGCGATGCGTAAATAGGTCGGGTGATTCGAATTGAAGAAGTGACAGCCCGCCGTGCCGAATGCGCCAAATGCTCCGCCAAACATTGCCTCGCGAATGTAGCGATCTTCCGCAAAGCGCTTGGGCTCAATGCCGTAATCGTGATAATCTTCCGTGCCGTCAAGCGCCTGCTCGGTGCCATAGTAGATCGAGGGCATCCCCGGTGTGGTGAGCTGCACGCCGACGACGTGTGCCGCCTGCTGATAGATCGTCGGTGCCACGCCATGCGCGGCGAAGCGTTCTTTGTGGCCGCGCGACGACATGTCATGATCATCCAACACCGCTACAATGTAGCGCCCTTGCTGACGCAGCAGACCAAAGTTGGTGTGCTCGTCATACAGGGCAAGGAACTGTTGGGGATCGAGCAGTCCTTTGACGAAACCCGTCAGCAAGTTGGGGTAGGCGATGATACCCAGCACCGCGTCGAGGTTGCCGCCGAAGAAATCGACATAGCCCGGCGCGATGTTGCTGTCGGTGATCTCGCCCGTGATGAAGAAGTTCTCCTTGCCGATCGTTTCAGCGTACTCATGGATCGCCGTGCAGAAGCGCTGTGACGCTTCCACCGACACATGTTTCACGGCATCGGCGCGGAAGCCGTCGCAGTCGCTGAGCGCGATCCAGTATTGATAGACTCGCGCCAGTGCGCTGATCACCTCGGGCTTTTCCAGTTCCCAATCTTTCAGATCGAAAAAGTCGCCCCGCCGGAATTCCACGTTGGGATTCATGGGATCTTCCCACCCGGCAATGCTCCAATTCTCGATCGATCCGGCGCGCGTGTACCACTCGAAGTTTTGGAATTCCTGCGGCCACACGCCGTCATCAACCGTCACAGGCTGCGGAATGCTTTCGCCGGTCGCGGAGCGCCAGCCATGCACAGGACGCGGCGGTGAATAGCGATAGCCGCGCGAATCTTTAGGTTCACCGGTTTCTTCGTCGCGATAGAACCAGTTGTTGCCGCTGTGGTTGTAGATCACATCGAGGATGACGTACATGCCCCGATCGTGGGCGGCATCCACCAGATCCCGCAAATCCTGCCGCGTGCCAAAGCGCGGATCGATGTCGAGATAATTCTGAATGCCATACCCGTGATAGGTCTGCAATTCGGAACGCTGCCGCCAGGGCGGATTGAGCCACAACGTGGTGACGCCCAAGCCTTGCAGATAATCGAGTTTGCTTGCGACGCCTTTCAGCGTTCCGCCCACAAACCGATTGCCCGCCGCCATCCATGCGGCTTTATCGGGCGCGGCAAATCGATCGGGCTGATTGGGATCAAACAGTGGCCGTGAATCTTCGCGGCCGTCGCTGAAGCGATCGGGCAGCAGTTGATAGAAAATCTGATCGCGCCAGTGACCGGGACTGGGAAACACGCGGCCACGCGGCGTGAGGCTGGCGTCGGTAAGCTTTTGTGGAACTTCCAATTCGATCGAAGTGTGCGTGGTCATAGATTCCTCCCAGGTAAATTATCTCATATGCGGCCGGTCAGGCGTGCTGAAGCCATGCCGATCGATCAGGTTCTGCCCGCTCAGCAGAATCAGACCGCGCCAGGGATACAGCTGGATTCCCCATCCGTCCGGCCTACCGGCGCACGGGTGCGACAGTTTGAGTAACAACAGAATTAGGGATACGTCATGCTCGTCGAAGGAATGATATCCAGATTCACCTTGACCGGGCGCTGTAGTTTGCCGTTAAGGCCGGCGACCAGATCGGAAAAAACGGGTGGGTCTCCGTGGCCGATAATGATGATGTTAATCTGATCGCCGGCGGCTTGCAAGTCCCGTATCTTATAGGCCGTCTCGGCAATCCACGAGCCAACGACTTCTTTGCTTTGCAGCTGGGTCCTCGTATCGGCGGCAATCCGCACGCCCGTCATTGCCAGCGGCACGGCGACAATCAAGACGCCCAGCACCACGACGATAAAGGCATTACGCCGGGCAGTCCCTTTGACTTCCACCGTGGCCGCACGATGCAGGCCCAGCAAGGCCAACACGCCACCGCCCGCCAGGAGAATCGACAGGAAGTTGGTGACGAACAGCAGGAACGCTCCCTCGGCCGCGGCCAATTGCCCGCCTTGCAGACTAATCCCGACGACGCANAGCGGCGGCACCAGCGAAATCGAAATGGCTACGCCGGCCAGTGAGTCCGACACATCCTCGCGGCTCAGGCAGAAGGCCCCGGCCGCGCCAGAGGCCAGCGCGGCAACGAGGTCGATGACACGCGGCGAGACGCGCGCCAGAATCTGTGAATTGGCCCCGAAATTAACCACTCCGCCCATGATGAGGTGGTAGCAGAACGCCAGAAAAAACGACAGCGCGATCACACCCAACACACCGATCACCACGGTCAGAAAAGAACGGCCCGCCCGTCTCATCTGGCCCATCACCAGCGCCGCCGCCGTGGCCATGATCGGCGTCATCAACGGAGAAATGATCATCGCGCCAATCACGGTGGCCGTGGAATCCCCCAGGACGCCCATCGTGGCGATGATGGCCGCCAGGAAAAGCAATACGGAAAACTGCTCTAACTGCCGCCGCCGTTTCACCCCATCAAAGAAGAGTTTGCTTTCCAGGCGAGACACATCCTCAGGTGTGATCGTGCTCTCGCGGACCATTTGAGTTAGGACGCTCATGATTTTGATCCTTATTGTGACATGGAGTGAGAGGGGTGCCCGGCCAGGCGCACCCCTTCATTCAAACTAAGCACCGCCACGTGTATTACAGCAGAGACTGCCATCCGCAGCGCCGCAGGGATTCCGTTTAGGGCGTCGCTATCGGCTGCGCGATAGTCGCCGTCTGCACAACCAGTGTCGCCGATTGATTCACCATCTGTCCAACGCTGTTGTAGGCCTGCAATACGTACACGATATTAAATGGTTCCGCCTGACCGGTGGGGATGGGTGGACAATCCTGCACGCTAGAGTTCAGCGGCGCATTGTCCCAGATCGGACTGTTGTCGCGCAGCAAGACAACGCGGGTTGTGCCGCCACCCGTCGTCCAGGAGACAATGGTGCAGCCGCCGGGAGTGATCGACGTCGGCGCGAGCGTAAAGCCGTTGATCACTGGCGCGGGCGCCGCCGGCACGGGTGTGGCTGTGGGCGGCTGCTGAGGCGCGGCGCTCACATTGACTGTGACTTGCTGCTGTGTCGAACCGCCCGGGCCTTTGGCCGTAAGTTGATAGACCGATTGGCCGGGTGTCACCGGGCAGTCCGAATAACTACCGCTTACCGGTGCATTAGGCCATACCCCCGTCGTGTTGATGACTAACGTCACCTCGGTGACTTGGCCCGTTACCTGCCACACAACATTGACACACTGACCCACTGTGATGGCTGGTGGATCAACACTGAACCGATTGATCACCGGCGCCCCGACGGGTTGCGTCACATTGATCGTGCGCGTCTTGACCGTGACGGAATTATCCGGATTGACCACGCGTAGATAGTAGTTCATGGTGTACGGCGGATATTCCGTCGATTGACCCACGCCCGGGACGCCATGATCTTGCCAGTTCTGCCCGTCGTGATAGAAGTACACGGCCTTCACGTTGCTCGTTGACCATTGGAAGAGCACCGATTGGCCGGCCGTGATATCAGACGGATTCGCCGTGAAAGAAATATTAGGTGATGGCGTCTGCGTGGGTGCGGGCGTGGCCGTGGCCGCGCCGGGAACAGTGATGCCCACCCAGACGGTCTCACCGAATTTCTGATTCGTCGCGTTGCGCATGTTCCAGAAGCCCTGATAGGTGCCGGGAGCGATCGGGGCGACGAGGTTCACCTGGAAATCGAACGTTTCACCGGGGTTAATGTTCCTGGTCACGGCAATGGGCTGGCCGCCCATCTGCGCGGCCGGCACGTTGCCATACGAAAAGGCCAGCTTGTAGCTGGGAGTCCACACGCAGGTGCCGGTATTCTTCAGGCGCCAGCCTTTGGTGAACGGCTGCCCCGGATTCATGACCGGCGGACTGGTCATGTTCTTATCGTCGTAGGAAAGATCGGCCACCCAAGCCGCGCCGTCTACACAGGCGGGAGGCGTGGGTGGCGCCGCGGGAGGCGCGGGCGTGGGTTGCACCGGCGGCTTAACATCTGAAGTGGTCTTCAGATATTGACGCGATAGCTGTGACATGGTGCCATTGTTCTGGAGTGTCGTCAGCGCTTGATTGATCTTGTCACGCAACACATTGGCGCCCTTTTTCAGAGCGATGCCGTAGAGCTGTTGATTCAAGTCCTGGGCTCCAATTTTGACGCCACCCGCGGCAACATAGTCCTGCGCGGGCAGCAGATCCATCCACACCATCTGGATGCGACCAGCTTTCAAGTCGCTGACAGCGAGCGTCATATCCTGATAGACCAGCAGGTTTTGTTGGGGCATCTTCCCCGTGTCGACTAGCTTGGTCTGGGCGTAAGTGTTATAGACGGAACCTTGCTGCACACCGAGCCGGTTGGTCACCAGCAGGTCAGGCGTCTTGGCTGTGAGCGTACTGTTGGCTTGGACTAGGACGGCATCGTCACTGGCATAGTAGACGTTGCTGAAATCCACTACGGCCTGGCGTTCCGGCGTTACCGAGATCGCGCTGATCGCGACATCGATCTGGCCGATTTGGATGGCGCTGCCCAACCCGTCGAAGGCAAAGTCATTGAGCTCGACCTTGACGCCCAACTGTTTCGCCACCTCGTTGATCAACGCAATGTCATAGCCGCCGATCTGAAACTTTTCATTGTAAGATTCGAATGGTGCGTAATCCGCTGATGTACCCACCACCAGCTTACCGGCCTTCTTCACGTTATTCCACGAATCGTCGGCGGGCGACGGTGTCGTAGGCACCGGCGCGGGCGTGGGTGAAGCACACGCCCCCAGCAGCAGCGCGGCCAACAGGGTCAAGAGGATGAGTCGAGACTTGAATGTGTGTGACATGTTATCTCCTTAAATATTTCGTCTGATTTGTTCTGTGTGATATCGCTAGCGCGTGCGCTGTGATTCAAGTTTCTCTATGATGACGCTAGGACTGAGGGATGTCGGTCGGTTGCTGCGAAGTGAACGTCCCCGGTGTCAAATGAACACCGGCCCCCGGCAGCGCAAACGTGTAAGCCGAACCCGGCTGGAAGCGCCGCGCCAGCGCATACGCAATGCCAACGCCGAGCAGGATCGGCACCAGGAACAGGTAATTGTTGGTCATCTCCAGGATCATCATCGCGCCGAACAACGGCGCATGAAACGTGCCGGCCAGCATCGCCGCAGTAGCGACCATCGCAAACGCGATCGGCGAGAGACCCAGCGTGGGAAAGAGCTGCGCGATGAGCGCGCCATACACATAGCCCAGCGCCGAACCGATCGCCAGTGCCGGCCCGATGACACCTCCCGCGAAACCGCTGCCCAAACTCGTCGGCGTGAGGAGGGTCTTCGCGATCACCAGCGCCAGCAGCGTCGAGATCGGGAAGACAGTCCCGCTGAANATCTGCTTCATCTGCGTAAGGCCTGTCCCGAAAATCTCCGGCAACCCAATACCCACAATCCCTACAATTAATCCGGCAATGGCAGGCTTAGCCCAGTACGGCACATTGACCCGCGTCCACCACTTCTTGGTCAGGGGCAGCAAATTCACGTACGCGATGGCCGCGATGGTCGAAAGCAAAGCCGCACCCACGAAGAGCAGGATGGTCCCATCCCAGCGAAATTGCCCGGCCTGCACCACATACTGCGCTGGCGCGCCGTTGAGCAAAAAAGTGGTGAAGCCGGACATCGCCACCGCAATCACGGTCGGCACGACATAGAACACCCCACCAAATCCGCCCAACACAATTTCCAGCGCGAAAAAGATCCCGGCCAGCTGTGCGAAGAAGGTGGCCGAGATGCCCGCGCCAATGCCCGCCACCACCAGAGCGCGAATGAACAACTCGCGTTGTTGGAAGCGCTGGCCGAACCATGACGCGAGATGCCCGCCGATCATGGCCGAAGGAGTATCCGCGCCGACGGGTGCGCCCACGCCGATGCCCACCATCGCCGCGATGACATACACGAAGCCATTGCGAACATTCAAGCGTCCGCCGTGCTCGGCCACCCCATCGATGACATGGGCCATGGCCGCGAGCTGATCCGGCTTGCTGCCATACTTCATGATCAGCGCAACGACGATACCGCCCACCATCGGGATCAAGGCGATGGCCCAGCCACTGATCGTATTGAAGGTCAGGTTATGGATCGCGTTGAATGCCTGATTGAATAGCCACACCCCGATCGAGGTGACCACGCCGAGAACAGCCGCCGCTACACCAAGACCCAGGTAAGCAATCCAGGAAATCCGCTCGGGTTCAGCGGAAGTCGAAGTCGATTGATTCGCGCTCATGCTTGCTCCTTTGCATCCACAGGCGATAACGGCTCAGACGGCGGCTCAGTCGGCTGCGGTTCAGGCGCAGGCCGGGTGATGAAGGCGTGAACCGCCGTGTCGACACTGGCATAAAGGTGATCGGCGCCGACCGTGTCAAACAGGCCCGTGGCGCGCATGCGTTCCCGCACCGATCCGCGCACCTGCGCGAACAGCACATCGATGTGGACTTGCCGCAGATCGTTGATGAGGGCCTCCAGCATATCGCTGGTACCAATATCCAGATCGGCACTCGCGCCCAGGTCCAGCAGCACGGCTTGTGGCGGCGTCTCCACCGTCGTCTGCGCCAGGATTTGAGTACGCGCCACATTGGCGTTGAAGAAATAGAGCGGGGCATCCAGGCGCAGCAGTACCAGCCCCGGAATGGGCTGCGCATCGGGATGCCGATCGGCGTCGCTGTATTCGCCGCTGGGCCGCTTGCCCAGGATGGCGATGTAGGGCCGGCTGGCGCGATAGAGCAGCATGACGAGCGACAGCAGCACCGCAAAGAAGAGTCCCGTCATCACGTCGGTGGAGATCACACCCACCAGCGCCGTGATCGCCAAAGCGAAATCGGTCTTGCGTTGGCGATAGTAACGTTGCAGGTCGGCAAAGTTAAACAGACCCAGAATCGAAGTGAGCACGATCGCGCCCAGCACTGTCGTGGGCAGATTGCGCAGCAGCGGCGCTAATACCACCACGACTGCCAAAATAACACCTGCACTCACCAGTGTTGAAAGTTGCGTGCGTTCACCGGCCGCTTCGCCACTGGCAGTACTGGACAGGCTCATATCGATGGTGATGCCCTGAAATAGGCCCGAACCAATATTCGCCGCGCCCATCGCCAGCAGTTCCTGATCGGCGTTGACTTCGTAATGATATTTCGCGGCATAGGCCCGCCCGGTGCCCAAGGTCTCACCCACCGCCAGGAACACAATGCCCGCCGCGCCGCCGATGAGAAAGGGGATCGTCTCCAGGGGCACGATGGGCAACGTCGGGGCCGGCATCCCGATCGGGATCTCGCCGACGACGGCAACTCCGTGGGTCGCATTGAGTTGAAAGATCGAGGCGATCAGGATGCCCAGGATCAGAGCGACCAGTGCGCCCGGAATGATGGGCTTGAAGCGCCGGATCAACAGGATCAGAACGATGGCGCCCACGCCCAGCGCCAGTGAGTAGAAGTTGGTCTGGGGTAGTTTTGAAATGAATTGACCCAATTGCTGAAAGAACGTGCCGCTGCCACCGGAGACGCCGAACACTTTGGGCAGCTGGCTAATGGCGATGAGACAGGCCACGCCAAAGATGTAGCCCGTCATCACCGACTTCGCCAGGAAGTCCGAAATGAAGCCCAGTTTCATGATCGAAAGCACCAGCAGGATGATGCCGACGATGAGCGCCAGCGCCGACGAGAGCGTCATGAACATCGCCGGATCGCCGGCCGCCAACGGTGCGACGATGGCGATCGACATGATCGACATGGTGGAACTGGCCGTGATCTTGAGGTGCTTGCTGGTGGCGAAAATGGCGTAAGCCGTCATGCCCACGATGGCCGAATACAGTCCGGCCTGCGGCGGCACACCCGCCATCTGCGCATAGGCCATCGCCACCGGAATCATGATCATCCCAACGACAATGCCGGATACGACATCATCACGCAGCCAGACGCGCTGGTACGATGTGATCCAGCCGATCAAGGGGATATAGCGCTCTAGGCGCTTGCCCTGCAGGATCTCGTTAAGCATAGTCCATCCAATTCATCACGCTCGATCGCGCCCGTGACAGTTCTTGAATTTCTTGCCGCTGCCGCACGGGCACATCTCGTTGCGCCCGGTCTTGGCCAGCAGTTCTTGCCACTTCTGATCTTGCTGTTGATACAGCCGCACCAGTTCCGATGGCGCGCGATTCTGCCGCAGCAACCGCACCATCAACTGCATGGGCTGATCGATGTGATGAAAGAACAGTTTGTAGCCCGCGCACAGATAGTTCAAGCCCGGCTGACCGTCCGGCGTGTTGATGAAGCGATCCTTGGGACAGCCGCCATGACACGTGAAGCGCACATCGCAGTCCAGGCAATACTGCGGCAGCGTGTCGAATTTATCGCGGCCAAATTTCAATTGCTGATCTGATGCGATCAACTCAATCATGTGCGTTTGATTGATGTTGCCCAACTTGTGCTGCGGTTCCACGAAGTGATCGCATGAATAGAGATCGCCGTTGTGTTCCAGCGCCAGCGCGGTGCCGCAGGTCTTGGAAAAGACGCACAACCCTGACGGCTCGCCATACCAGTTCGCCAGCGCTACGTCGAACATCTGCACATACACTTCGCCGATATCGTGCCGTACCCACTCTTCAAACACGTCGATGAGGAATTGCCCGTACTGTTGGGCGGTCACAGACCGATCGGTGACGGCGGCCCCATAGGGCACCCCATCGACATGGTGGCGTTCCACAATCGGGATGAATTGGATGAACTTCGCGCCGCATTCATCGCGCAAGAAGCGATAAACCTCCACGGGCCGATCGGCATTGGCGTGATTCAGTGTGACGAGCGCATTCCATTCCACACCATGCTTCTTCAGGAACGACAGGCCACGCAGCACTTTATCGAACGTGGGTGCGCCGCCTTTATCCTGCCGATAGAGGTCGTGCATCTCGCGCGGGCCATCAATGCTGATCCCGACCAGAAAATTGTTCTCTTTGAAGAAGGCCGCCCACTCGTCGTTGAGCAGCGTACCGTTGGTCTGGATGGTGTGCTGGATCGTCATGTCGGGCCGCGCGTACTTCTGCGCGATCTCGATCGAACGTTTGAAGAAGTCCAACCCCATCAACGTCGGCTCGCCGCCCTGCCACGCGATGGTGACCTCCGGCGTGCGATGCGACTCGATCAACTGGCGCAGGTAGTTTTCCAGTTGCTCGTCCGCCATGCGGAAGCGGCTGCCAGGGTACAGCATTTCTTTCGCGAGGAAGAAGCAGTAGGCACAATCGAGGTTGCAGATCGCGCCGGTGGGTTTGCTTAACAAATGAAACGCCGGCGGTGCGTTGTCGGGCAAAGTGGTCGGCAGGGCCGGTAATAGAGTGGTCGTCGTATCCATTGTTTCTCCAGTAAGGGCTGAATCCTTCAGACAGTTGTTGACTCAGATTGGCGTTAGCCGCTGGCTAACGCCAATCTGAAGCGGCAGCTCAAAGTCAGGGCGAGAGCCGTTTCACGGCGCAAACGTCCCCCGCATTTCATGTCCGCAGGCGTAGAACTCGCGACTACTGCTTTGGCGCTGCGCCGCCATTCTTGAACACCATGCGCTGCGCGCCGCCGGCCGTTTCAAGCGCCAGGCCGCCCGCGCCATCCGGCCCGCCCGCCACCACATTGCTCAACAACTGCGTGTACTGTAAATCGAGCGACGCATCACCGCAGTACGCCATGGTGGAAGCGCCCAACTTGATGGTGAAGCCATTTTGTTGTGAGTAGACGCCGTTGAACGTATTGCAGTCGGCTTTACCATTGAGCATGCCGTCGGTGTTGAAGATGATGGTGTAATTTTCCGGATTAGGCACGGTGGTCGTTTTGCCTTGATCGGTCACGGTCGTCCATTGCCAGACGATGCCCGTGATCGAATTCGAGGGCGCGGGTGTGGCCGCCGGTGCNCAGGNCACCAACAGCGCCAATCCACTGAGGCTGACCACCAGAATCAACGAACGGGTTATGAAACGGGAATTGCTCTGCATGATTGTATTCTCCTTAGTGTGATGGTGTAACTTTCAATCTACGCGCTGCCCGCCAGGATGTTGATGGCCGTG
>JGI20214J51650_10003193_pt1 | contig 10287 bp, 5 predicted proteins | sample WetSurMetagenome_FD_51650 | JGI IMG/M metagenome (IMG submission 51650)
CCTTGGTTCTCTCGAAGAGTTTCTCAATCTCCTGCGTACGGTCGCGGACCTGGCGTTCCAACTCGAGGTTATAGGACTGAATGCTCTTTACACGCCATAAGTAGGCGGTCAACCCCAGGGCAAGGAAAATACCTGCGATACTGAGACGGAACCACAGAGTATCCCACATGGCAGGTACAACATTTACCCGGACCGAGATGCCGGTTTCATTCCAGACACCATCCTGGCTGGAGGCCTTTATCCGCAAAACATAATTGCCTCCAGGCAGGTTGGTGTACCGTCCGTCCCTTTGGGTCCCAACCTGGTTCCAATCCTTATCGAAGTTTTCCAGAATGTAGGCATACTGGTTCCCCACCGGCTGGGCATAGCTCAGTGCAGAATACTCGAACTCAAAGCTCCTTTGAGGCCAACGGAGCGTAATCTCCTGTAAAAACTCCGGGACAGTTTCCCCATTCAGGGGTAAACCCTCTTGTGTGATCGACACCAGCACGACCGGCGGCGCAAATGGGCTGCTACTNATCAGGTCGGGGTCAAAGACTGTCAGTCCGTTGACGCCGCCAAAGTAAAGGTTTCCAGCCTTGTCGCTGGCAGAGGCATTGGGGCTGAACTCATTCCCCTGGAGCCCGTCATCCACTGTGTAATTTCGGATGCTCCGTCCAGTGGCCGGATCGAAACTCGAGATCCCGTAATTCGTGCTGAGCCAGAGATAGCCTTTATCGTCTTCCAGAATGCCATAAATGACATTGCTTGGCAGTCCGTCTTCTTCGCCATAGTGAGTAAAAGAATCATTCGCGGGAATCGCCTGTGCCTGCGCCACAGGTGCAGTTGGATGGGGCAGGGAAGGAGCAGACAACCGGTTTAGGCCTCCTCCGTCTGTCCCGATCCAGAGCTCTCCAAGCCTGTCCTGGTACAGGCTGAGGATGGAATTGGAACTAATACTTTGCGGGTCATCGGGGGTGTTTTGGTATCGATGGAATTGACCGGCGACCGGGTCGTAACGGTTTAGTCCATCGTTTAGAGTCCCGATCCACAGTATTCCAGAACGATCGATGTAGAGTGTCTTGATTTCATTCCCGCTGAGGCTGTTCGGATTCCCTGGATCGTTCTGTTGGTGAAAGAAAACCTTGTTGTTACGATCGAACCGATCCAGGCCGAATTTCGTGCCGATCCAAAGATTTTGGGCAAAATCTTCAATGACGGCATAGACCGGGGCTCCGGTCAGACTGGCATGGTCATCCGGCTTGTGCTGGTAATAAACGAAACGGGTTGAATCCGGTGCAAGCATGTCCAGCCCGGCCGAGGTCCCGACCCAGAGTGTACCGGCGCGATCGGTATATGCGGACCAAATTTCATCGCTGCCCAGGCCGCCTGGATCAAGGAGGTTATTCAAGGTGTGAGTCACCAGACCAGTGGTGGGATCGAGAAAATCCAGGCCACCGTCAAGAGTGGCCACCCACACATCGCCATTCTGGTCGATGCTGATATTCCGGATAATATTGCCGCTGAGATTGCCTGAATCATTTGCACTTAGGTGGTAGTACTTGAACCGGCCCTGTTCGCGATAGTATTTATTCAACCCGCCGCCAGATGTTCCAACCCACAGCACTCCGTCAGTGCTTTCCCGGATGGCCGTAACAATGTTGTTACTCAAGCTGGTTTCCAGCCTGGGGTCATTTCGAAAGTGAATAAAACTTCGCGATGAGCGATCATACCAGTCCAAACCATCGCTAGTGCCTACCCACACATTGCCGATGCTATCGACATAAACGGCCCGCACAAAGTTGTTTGCCAGGCTGGCAGGATCTTCTGGAGAATGCAGGAAACGGGTGGATTGGCCGGTCATTGGATCAAATAGGTTAACGCCCTTATCAGTTGCCACCCACAGGTCACCATTGGTATCTTCCTGAATGGAGAGAACATTACTGCTGCTAAGCGGGGAATAGACTGTGTCTCCCTGGGGATAATTGATAAAAACGTTATTTTCCTCATCATACCGGTTCAAGCCGGCATAGGCAGTGCCAACCCACAATGTCCCCTTTTTATCCTCGAAGATGGAGGTAATGTTGTCGATGGAGCCTTTTATGAAAGACTTGGATTGGAGGCTGCCTGGTTCAGAGGCGGGTACTGCAAGGAAATCGGAGTGGACAAAACTGGTTGTATCAGGGAGGAATTGATCGAGACCCTCGGCCGTCCCGACCCAGAAACGTCCGTGGCTGTCTTCAAAAACAACCTGAACCCGATTGCTGATCAGGCTGGATGGGTTGGCCGGGTCGTTGACAAAGTGCGTGAACAAGCCGGTATAGGGATCGTACCGGTTGAGTCCGCCCAGTCGTGTCCCGATCCAGATGTATCCTTGTTTATCCTGAAACAGGGTATTGATCCAGCGGTCGTTGATGGTCTGGGGGTCATTGGAAGCGGGTCGAAAAATCTTGAAGGTGTAGCCATCGTAACGATTCAATCCATCCTGAGTGCCTATCCATAGAAAGCCCTGGCGATCTTGCAGGATGCAATTAACAGCACTCTGGGAAAGCCCCCTGGAGACTCCAAGCCGGCCGAAGCGAATGTTCGGGATGGACGATGAATAAAATGTAGCCTTGGCCTGGATGGGGGTAGCCGGCAGAAGAGCGGAACTGGTCACGATGACCGGGCCTGCGCAGCCTGCCAGGCAGATAATGCTGATAACCATCATCAGCGCGATCAAAGATTGGTTTGGGGCTGCATTCTTTCTTGTCACGAATATATCCCTGAGACCGCCATCTCTGTTTATCTACTGCTTCTTACATAAATATCCGAACAGGATGCAGGCGAATCGCTCGCAAATCGAGAAGCCTGGTTCAGATATTTACGAAGTACTCTGTAATTATAACCAGAACCAATCCGAACGAATATTTCGGTACCCTATAAGTATATTGCAGATCTCGGTGGAGAAGCTGAATCCCCAGGATGTATTTCTCCCCCTCCATTGAAGGAATTTCATACCTGCTGCTCCCCCTCTCCAGAGGGGTTTTTGAGGCTGTAAACAATCCTCTGGAGGGGGTGCCTCCACATAAAAAAAGAGGATCGATCCCCTCCAAAGAGGGACAATAAACCCGCATGTGGATTGATGCATCTCCGGTCAGAGATTGTTATTCTAAGATTGCTTTTATCTGACACACGCATTTCCGTTCTTTACCATGATGTGGGTTGATGTCAAACAGGTGTCCCGGACCCCCGATTTTCCCTTCCTACTCCTCGATCGGAAAATCGGTCACTCGAAAAAATCGAAACGGGCAGGGTGAAATGGGTAGGGCAAGCGGGTTCAAGTCCGGTGGCACGTGCAAGACGCCATAGGATGCTCGGTTGGGTGACGGATACACCCCGCTGAAATTATCGAGGGCTTGAAGCGCAGCACTTTTTCCGGGCCACCTGTTTGCCATTGTCACTAATCCAACCCAGGGATGAATCTACATACATAAAAATACTGCCAGGGATCACTAATGCCCGAGCTTCTACTGGATGTTCAAAACCTCAAAACGCAATTCAAAACCCCGGACGGGATCATTCATGCTGTTAATGGGGTTTCCCTGTCAATGGAAGAGGGGGAGACCCTTGGCATTGTGGGCGAGAGCGGTTGTGGCAAAAGCGTAACAATGCTTTCCATACTCCGTTTGATCCCAATGCCCCCCGGAAAGATCGTTGGCGGGGAAGCGTTCTTTCGTGGGCAGGATTTGTTGAAGATGTCAGAGGAGGGTTTAAGACTTGTGCGCGGCGCCCAGATCGCCATGGTTTTTCAAGATCCCATGACTTCTTTAAATCCCGTCCTGCCGATCGGTGCCCAAATGGAAGAACCTTTGAGACTCCATTTGAACATGAACAAGAAGCAGGCCAGCACACGTTCTGCCGAATTACTAACGATGGTAGGNATCCCGAATGCAAAGGATCGCCTGCAGGATTATCCTCACCAATTCTCGGGGGGCATGCGCCAGCGCGTGATGATCGCCATGGCTTTGTCTTGCGGACCGCAGATCCTGATCGCCGATGAACCAACCACGGCTTTGGACGTGACCATCCAGGCTCAGATCACTGAGCTGGCCAAACGCCTGCGCGATAAACTGGGGATGGCCATCATCTGGATCACGCATGACCTGGGTGTGATCGCCGGTCTGGCGCGGCGCGTATCCGTGATGTATGGCGGCTATCTTATCGAGGAAGCGGGCGTCAAAGAACTTTACGCCAATCCGCACCACCCTTATACGATCGGGCTGCTTGGCAGCCTGCCACGCCTGGATAGAAAAAAACACCAGCGCTTATTTTCCATCGAGGGTGCGCCCCCCGTGTTGTATGAGCAACCTGCGTCGTGCCCATTTGCGCCTCGCTGCAAATGGGTGACGGAACGCTGCTGGAAGGAGAATCCGGCTCTGGAGTTGGTAGCCGCCGATCATCGCGCGGCCTGCTGGGTTGATACGCAAACCGGGAGAAACCGGATATGAGCAACGAGAATAATGTGTTGCTGCATGTGGAAGATCTCTTCATGCATTTCCCGATCTATCGCGGCGTGGTCCGCCGGCAGGTCGGTGCAGTCCATGCCGTGGATGGCGTTACATTTTATATCAAGCGGGGTGAAACAATGGGGCTGGTCGGCGAGTCGGGCTGCGGAAAATCCACTACCGGACGCACGATCCTGCAACTCTATAAACCCACATCCGGACACGTCTATTTTAACGGCACGGATCTGACGACCCTCAAACGGGAGGAAATGCGCTGGATGCGCCGGGAAATGCAAATGGTCTTCCAGGATCCGTATGCCAGCCTGAATCCGCGCATGACCGTCGGCGAAATTATCGGTGAGCCTCTCGCCCTCCACGGCGTGGCGGGCAGAAAAGAAATCCAGGAAAACGTGGAAAATCTACTCAACCTGGTGAAACTCAGCCCGGCGTTTGCCAGCCGATACCCGCATGAATTCTCGGGCGGGCAGCGCCAGCGTATCGGAGTGGCGCGCGCCCTGGCCTTGCAGCCTTCCCTGATCATCTGTGATGAACCCATCTCGGCGCTGGATGTGTCAATCCAGGCACAGGTGGTCAATTTGCTCGAGGACTTGCAGCGACAGTTCAATTTGACTTACCTTTTTATCGCGCATGACCTCTCCATGGTAAGACATATCAGTTCGCGTGTGGCGGTCATGTACCTCGGCATCATCGTTGAGATCGCCGACCAGGTTGATCTGTACGAAACCCCACTGCACCCTTACACCCAGGCACTGCTTTCTGCAGTCCCGATCCCCGATCCGGTTACGGATGCCAGGCGCCAGCGCAGGGTGCTTGAAGGGGACGTGCCATCGCCAGTGAACCCGCCCCCGGGCTGCCGCTTCCACACCCGTTGCTGGCTGGCAGAAAAGATCTGCGAGGAGCAGCGCCCCGAATTGCGTGAAATTACGCGCGGTCATTTTGCGGCCTGTCACATGGTGAGCAACTAATTTTTCTTCTTGAAGGAGGTGATTGCGAAATTATTGTAATAGCCACCCTGCAGAAGGATTTTTCAAATTCATATCAAATCAAAATTTCTCAATTTGAGAGGAGAAGACTATGCGTAAGTTTTTAATTGTTATCAGCCTATTGATCGTGACCAGCATGCTGCTTTCGGCCTGCGGAGCCCCGGCGACTACCGCCGCTCCAGTGACTGCAGCCCCGGCGGCGGCTGATCCGGCAACCTCAGCCCCGGCTTCTGCCGACCCGGTGGCAGCTGACCCGGCAACCCCGGCACCCACCGAGGCCGTTCTGCAGAACCCATACCTGGGTTCAGGCAAATTGGACGGCAATGGCGCTCCGAATGATTTCTTCTCGGACGTTCACATCCGCCGGGGATTTACCTACGCGTTCGACTTTAATACCTATGCCAGGGATGTGTATAACACCGAGGCTGTTCAAGCGCTTGAATTGCCGCTGCTTGGCATGCCCGGCTATGACCCCAATGCAGCCCATTTCACCTTTGATCTTGATAAATCAACAGAAGAATTCAAGCTGGCCGATCTGGACCATGATGGGATTGCGGCCGGCGATGAAACCGATGGGACGGATGTATGGAACATGGGCTTCCGCATCCAGATGCTCTACAACCAGGGCAACACCGTCCGCCAGACTGTGGCAGAAATCCTGGCTGCCAAATTGTACAGGGTTAATAACAAGTTCCTGGTGGATGTCCTGGGTATGCCGTATCCGGCATTTCTGGGCGCCCAACGGGCCGGACAAATCCCGATCATGACAACCGGCTGGCAGGAAGACATGCACGATCCGCACAACTGGTACCAGCCATTTATCACCGGGGCCTATGGCACCCGTCAGCATATGCCCGAAGAGCTTTTCAACCAGCTCAAAGCGCTGGTTGATCAGGGTGTCGCCCAGGCCGATCCGGCTGCACGCTCCAAGATATACTTCCAACTCAACCAGCTCTACTTTGACAACGCGGTTGGGTTTCCGGTCGTTACCGCAACCAACCATATTTTTGAGCAGCGCTGGGTGCAGGGGCGCATCGTGAACCCGATGTTTTCCGGCATTCAGTACGCCACGATCTCCAAAGCTGCCGGAGCACCGAATCCGACGACCTTCACGAAGGCCACGACAGCCGATCTTACCGACCTGGACCCGGCCCTGGCGTATGATACCACCAGCGGTGAGATCCTCCAGAATGTTTATGAGACGCTGGTTTACTTCGATGGCTGGGCCATGGAAAAATTCGTCCCGAAGCTGGCCGAGTCGTTCGAGGTCTCTGCGGATGGATTAACCTATACCTTCAAGCTCCGCCCGAATGTGAAGTTCCATAGCGGGAATGTCATGACGGCCTCGGATGCAGCCTATTCGTTCCAGCGCGGCCTGCTGCAGGGTGGATATGTTTCTCCCCAAACAACGCTGGCCGAAGCGTTCTTTGGGGTAGGCCTGGACGATATTTCCCTGCTGGTGGATGAGACCGGCACCCTGGCAGATGACCGGGAGGGTATGGTGGCTGCCGATCCTGCCTTGCTGAAGGCAGCCTGCGAGACGGTCAAGTCTGTCATAACAGCCGACGATGCCGCCGGCACGGTTACCATGAAGCTCAAGCAGCCATGGGGCCCCTTCCTTGCGACGATCGCCAACCCATGGGGCTCCGTCCTGGAAAAGAAGTGGGTCGTGGAGAATGCCGGCTGGGATGGCTCCTGCGATACCTGGCAGAATTTCTATGCGGCCTCAACGGCGGACGATTCCATCAATACGATCACCAATGGCACCGGCCCCTTCAAGCTGGATCACTGGACGCCTTCGCAGGAATCCGTGCTGGTGAGGAACCCGGATTATTGGGGCAAGGCGCCTGCATTGGAACGGGTTGTAGTCCTGCCGATTTCCGAGTTCGGCACGCGTTTTGCCATGCTGCAGGCCGGCGATGCTGATTTCATTGATGTCCTGCCCGATCAGCGTCCGCAGGTGGACCCGATGGTTGGCGAAATGTACGTGTTCGATATCGCAGCNAATCAATACAAACCTGTCCAAGCGGTNTGCTCGATCGACCAGGCAGCCCTGGGAGTGCCAAAGTTCATTCCCTGTGAAGCAGGAAAAACAGGGACCGGGAAATTGCGCCTGTACATCGGTCGTCCTGGAATTAGCCAGGATGTAGTCACCTACAACTTCACCATCCGTTAGCCTGCCCGATCGTTGGCGTGGTGTGCGGGGGCCTGGGAACAGGTCCCCGCACCTGCCTGGCGCTTTCGGGTCAGACAAATTCCGAGGCTATTCATGACCAATTACATCCTCCGCCGCTTGTTGCTGGTGCCGCTATTGCTCTTTGGGGTGACGATATTGATCTTTGCCATGCTGCAGTTCCTTACCCCAACAGAGCGCGCGGCCCTGTATGTACGCGATATGCCCAAAAATAACCAGCAAATCGCCAGCATCATCAAGATCTACGGACTGGACAAACCCATCCATGAGCAATATTGGAGATGGCTGGTGGGCAAGATCGATCCCGGAACCGGCAAGCGGAAAGGCGGGATCATTTACGGCGATCTTGGCTATTCGCGCACCGGTTCCCAGCCGGTCATTGATCTGATCCGCACGCGTTTCCCGAATACACTAGATCTCACCCTCTGGGCGGTCGCTCCGGTGCTTTTGGTGGGGATCTGGCTGGGGGTGCAGGCCGCCATTCATCAAAACGGGATTGTTGACCAGGCGGCCCGGATCTTCAGCATAGTGGGAACCTCTCTGCCCGTTTTTGTATTCGGCCTGCTGGTCCTGATGTTGTTCTATGCCAAATGGCGCGTATTTTTGCCGGGCCGGGTTTCAGACTGGGCGAACATCGTCCTTTTCTCGGATGGTTTCCATCACTATACCAGACTGTTGACCTTTGATGCGTTACTTAACGGACGATTCGATATTTTCCTGGACGCCCTGCGGCATATGTTCCTGCCGATCCTGACCCTTTCATATATAAGCTGGGCGACCTTTGTACGNGTAACGCGCTCCTCGATGCTGGAAACCCTGCGCATGGAATACGTGACGACGGCCCGGGCCAAGGGGTTGCGTGAACGGGATGTCATCAACAAACATGCCCGGCCCAATGCCATGATCCCGGTTGTGACCCTGGCGGGCTTCCAGGTGATCACCCTGCTGGGAGGGGTTGTGATTACTGAGACGGTCTTTAATTATCCCGGTATCGGTCAGGCGGCTGCCACTGCAGCCAGCCAGTTGGATGTGATCACAGTTCTGGGCTTTGCACTTTTCAATGGTTTGATCCTCATCGTAGCCAATCTGGTGGTCGATGTTCTTTATGCGGTCGTTGACCCGCGCGTCCGCCTGTCTTAGGGAGGTCCGGCATGGCTGAAATTATTCTTCCAGGTATCAAAACTCTCCCACCTGAGGCTGCTCCAATGCGCAAAATTGGCCGGTTGGAGCGGATCCTGGGCCCGGAAAACTACCGCATCGTCAGGGGATTGCTCAGGACGCCGGCTTCGATCCTGGGATTTATCCTGATCGGTTTTTTTATGCTCCTGGCTTTGGCGACCCCTGTGATCGCACCGCCGGTCAGCCGGGACCCTTACAAGATCCCACGGGATGGGTACAGCGCCAAGCCCCGTCCGATGATGTCGCCATGGGAAAATGATGCGCCGCCTCTGCCCTTCTGGTGGAAGCCCATTATGAAGACAGACCAGTGGGTGCATATCCTGGGGACTTCCCAGGGTCAATATGATATTTTTTACGGCACCCTGTGGGGCACGCGCACAGCCTTTCGCACCGGCTTGATCGTGGTTGCGGCCACCTTCCTGATCGGCATTCTCGTTGGTTCCTTCTCGGCGTATTATGGCGGCCTGGTGGACAACATCCTGATGCGGATCGTGGATGTTTTTATGACCCTGCCGTTCATCCTGGCGGCCCTCATCATGGCGGCTGTACTTACGCCCAGGATTGGAAAAAGCCTGATCCCGGCGATCATTGCCCTGGTCACATTCGGATGGATGTCGTACGCACGCGTCATCCGCGGGGATATTCTCTCAATAAAGGAGCGTGACTACATCATGGCGGCACGCGTGATCGGCGCATCGGATGGGCGCATCCTCTTCCGCCATATCCTGCCGAATGCCATATTCCCGACCATGGTGCTGGCCTCCCTGGCGATCGGCGATGTTGTGCTCAGTTTTGCCGCCCTGAGTTTCCTGGGTATCGGCACACCGATCGGTTATGCGGATTGGGGCCAGGTGCTTAGTTTTGCCCGCAACTGGATCGGAAACCTGACCACCTACTGGTACATCGTTGTCTGGCCCGGTCTCACCCTGGTGTTGTTCGTGATGGGTTGGAACCTGGTCGGCGACGCTCTGCGGGATGTGCTTGATCCACGCATGCGCGGCAAGACCTAAAGAGTTAGCCTNTCGCAGCACTCATTTAGGAGCAATACCCATCGCGCCCAGGATACCTGGCTGAGGCGGTAGCCCTGCCCGTACGNAAAAAACTCATCGCTTGAAATTGTTTTACCCGCCTGNCCTGCCTAAAAAGGCAGGACAGTCCTTATGGGTTATCTTGCCAATAAACCCAAAGGTTTTCAAATGCTTGTGGGGGTTATTCTCCGTAAAATTAAAACAGAACAAGTATGTCCGGGCAGTATTTTATACGCCTAAAAGCCGTACTGGTCGCAGCCAGGCGCCAGAAAAGCGCCAGTTCAGCACCCAACATCCTCCCAACCAATCCTGAAGTCGGTGCACTTTTGCCTGTGACTGCGTAGGCAATGACATGCCTATTTTTTAATGAAGGCTGGAAAAGATGATGAAAAAAATCTTCAAATGGATTGGAATTA
>JGI20214J51650_10003194_pt1 | contig 10282 bp, 7 predicted proteins | sample WetSurMetagenome_FD_51650 | JGI IMG/M metagenome (IMG submission 51650)
AATCACTATACGCGACCGAGTGGTTGAAAAGTGCCGCGATGGTAGCGGAGGGGGGGGGGTGAGTCAATACAATTAAGGAGTTGCGTCAGGCAGCTCTGGAACTGCCTGACGCAAACCGGAAGTGCTTTTTAACGTATCACTTCCTTGAGTTGCTCAAGGATGGCTGGATTCTCCAGTGTGGAGACATCCTGGGTGATCTCTTCACCTTTGGCGACGGCACGCAACAGGCGGCGCATGATCTTGCCGGAACGGGTCTTGGGCAGGTTCTCGCCGAAGCGGATCTCATCCGGTTTGGCAATGGGGCCGATCTCCTTGCCTACCCAGTTGCGCAATTCTTCAGCCAGCTTCTTGGCGGCTGCGGCATCGGACGGGCGGGCACCCTTCAGTACCACGAAGGCAACCACGGCCTCGCCCTTGATCTCGTGCGGTTTGCCGACCACGGCGGCTTCCGCCACCAGAGGATTGGAGACCAGTGCAGATTCGATCTCCATGGTGCCAAGACGGTGTCCGGAGACGTTCAGCACGTCGTCGATGCGTCCCATGATCCAGAAGTAGCCGTCCCCGTCGCGGTGTGCGGAATCGCCGGCCAGGTAGGCACCCTTCATTTCTTCGGGGAAGTAGCCTTTCTTGTAGCGCTCCGGGTCGCCCCAGATGGTGCGGATCTGCGACGGGAAGGGTTTCTTGATGACCAGAAAACCGCCGTGCTGGTCGTTTACCTCGTCGCCTGCTTCATTGACGATGGTGGCGATGATGCCGGGCAAGGGCAGGGTGCAGGTACCGGGTTTGATCGGCATCGCGCCGGGGAGCGGGGCGATCATGTGGCAACCGGTTTCTGTTTGCCACCACGTGTCCACGATAGGGCAACGAGCGTGTCCCACCGTGTTGTAGTACCACATCCATGCTTCCGGATTGATCGGCTCGCCGACCGTACCGAGCAGACGCAGGCTGGACAGATCGTATTTGGTCGGCAGGTCGCCGCCCAGTTTGATTAGCGAGCGGATGGCGGTCGGGGCGGTGTAAAAGGTGGTGACCTTGTGGTCCTGGATCATCTTCCAGAAACGTCCTGCATCCGGATAAGTCGGTACGCCTTCAAAGATGACCTGGGTTGCACCCATGGCCAGCGGACCGTAAGCCACATAACTGTGGCCGGTGATCCAACCCACGTCGGCGGTACACCAGAAAATGTCGGAAGGTTTGTAATCGAACACCCATTTCAGGGAGACCATGGCGCCCAGCAGATAGCCGCCGGTGGAGTGTTGCACACCTTTGGGCTTGCCGGTGGAGCCGGAGGTGTAAAGGATGAACAGCGGATGTTCCGCGCCGACCCATTCGGGCTCGCAGGTGTTGCCTTGTCCTGCGACCAGGTCGTGCCACCAGATGTTGTTCTTGCTGTTCCATTGTACTTCGCCGCCGGTGCGCTTGTAGACGACTACGGTGTGGACAGCATCGCAACCGCCGAGGCTGAGTGCTTCATCCACGGCAGGCTTCAATGCCATCGCCTTGCCGCCACGGAACTGGCCATCCGCGGTGATCACGGCCACTGCCTGGGCATCGGTGATGCGCTCATGCAGACTCTTGGAGGAGAAACCGCCGAATACCACCGAATGGATCGCGCCGATGCGCGCGCAGGCTTGCATGGCAACCACGGCTTCCACGCTCATCGGCATGTAGACGATCACGCGATCGCCTTTTTTGATGCCGCGCGACTTCAGGCCGTTGGCGAACTGGCAAACGCGGCTGTGCAGCTCGCGGTAGCTGACCCGCGTTACGTTGCCGTCGTCGGCTTCGAAAATGATTGCGGTCTTTTCGGCCAGCGTTCCAAGATGCCTGTCGAGGCAGTTATATGAGACGTTCAGTTCACCGTCCTCGAACCACTTGTAGAAAGGTGCGTTGCTTTCATCCAGCGTCTTCGTGAAAGGCTTGTGCCAGAGAACATTTTCCCTGGCAAGGTTGGCCCAGAATCCCGCATAGTCTTTGGCGGCCGCGTCGCACATGGCCTTGTAGGCGGACATGCCGGATACGTTGGCCTGTTTGACGAATGCTTCGGAAGGGTTGAATACACGGTTTTCGTGCATGACGGACTGGATGTTGGACATTGTTCTCTCCGCAAGTGGTATTAAAAATTCAGAAGCCTGTAATCTGTTTCAAATCAAAGCCCCATTGGGCAGGGTCTTCCGCGCTGGCAATGCTTTCCCTCGATCTGCTCAAGTCTATCATTTCCGGCATGATCGGCTCATTTGACTTAGTCGAAAAGAAGGCTTTGACGATGGGGGTGAGCAGGCTTTTCCCTGTTTGCTCGATGACTATAGCCAATCTTCCTGACTTGAGTCTTACTAAGGTGCCGGAGGGGTAGATGCCGATGGTTTTGACAAACGCCTGGAAAACTTTCTCGTCGAAGTGCCCGTTCCGCCACTCGGCCATTTTGCGTATGGTCTCGGCGGGTTCCCAGCCGTTCTTGTAGCAGCGGTTGGAGGTGAGTGCGTCATAGACGTCGCATACAGCACCCATGCGCGCGACGAGGGTCAGTTTTTCACCCGAGATGCGCTCCGGATAGCCCGTGCCGTCGACGCGTTCGTGGTGATGCAGGCACACGTCAAGTGCGACGGCAGTGATGTCCGGCGAACCTTGCAAAACTTCCCAGCCCTTGCGCGGATGTTCCTTGATGAGTTCGAACTCTTCATCGGTGAGCTTGCCGGGTTTGTTGAGCACCTTGTCGTCGATCATCATTTTGCCGACATCGTGCAGCAGGCCGGCAAGCCCGACGTCTTTCAGGTCCTGGCCGGTTAGCCCGAGTTGTTTACCCAGTGCGATCATCAGTGCGCAGACGGCGACCGAGTGCATATAGGTGTAATCGTCCTTGGTCTTGAGTCGCGCCAGGTTGAGAAATGCTTCCGGGTTGCGCGTGATGGACTGGCTGATCTCTTCCACCAGCGGAGCCGCTTCGCTGAGCTTGATCGCGTTGCCCATGCGAACTTCATTGAACATGGACGTGACCGCTTCTTTGCTCTTGGCGTGCAGCTTGCGCGCACGTGCCAATTCTTCGTGTATGGGGGTGTGCGGTTCGGGGGGGAGTTCCGTCGCGATCTTCAGTAAATCGGCTTCGACCTTCTTCTTTTCTTCTTCGCCAGTGGATACGACAGCTTTGGATTCGACGTCCAGTCCTTTCTCGGTGTCGATCCAGACCTCTTGTATCCCGCAGGTCTGCAGTGTTTTCAAGTCTGCATCGGCAGACAGCAAAAAGGCTTTTTTCCAGAACGGGTGATCCATCCAGCTGCCACAGATCTCGTTGATGAACATGCCCGAACGGATATTGCGCACATGTATCTTTTTCAGCATGGTAAGCCGGTAGTCTTGTCGATAGGACTGGGGGCGGAATTGTAACCCAGCAAGACGGAGACTCAACCGAAACGTAGTTTAAGTATCAGCACTGTCCCGGCCAGCAGCAGACTGATGCTGTTGGCGATGATGATGATGATGATGATGGGCCAGGCGCCGAGCAGGACGCCGTAGGCCAGCCAGAGTGCGACTCCGGCCGTGAAAAAGGTATACATGAGCAGGGAAATGTCTTTCGTGTGTCGGGTCTGCCATACTCGCCAGACTTGAGGGATGAATGAGTCGGTGGTCAGTGTGGCGGCGATCCCGCCTATCCAGTCTTGAACGGGCGTCAATGCGCTCCGTTGGGTTCGGCATCCGATATCCAGAGTTGGTGGGCATCAAGCAACAGGCGGTAACGGGCTTCATTGGCATCCAGACGCATCAGGCTTTCGGCCAGCGCGGACTCAAGTGCAAGCCGTCTTGCGGTGAGGGTCTCGGACAGGTTGCTCTCACCCAGACTGTAGGCACGTGAGACCAGGTCCGCATTCTGGCGGATACTGGCTGCAGCCTCCCGTGCTTGCAGCCATATCTGGTAGCTGCTCAGCGCTTGTGTATGGGCGGCGTAAATGTCGCCTTCCAAACGGCGTCGTAGCGCGGTCTCGCGATCGCCGGCGATCTGTGCCTGATATTCGGCATTTTCCGCATTAGCGCTGCGCACCCCGAACGAAATGGGAATGGAGAGATACACGCCCGTGACCCTTTCGTTGCCGCCCATTTCGCTCGAGTAACGCAGGCCCACTGTGGGATCGGGCAGGCGGTCGGCGCGGCTGCGTTGCGCCAGCATCTGCTGGATGCGCCGTTCGGAGCGCACCATCTCCAGTTCGTGGTTGTCGTTGAGTATGGTTTGCTTCCAGTAATCGAAATTCTCGGCGACAGGCAGCGGCTCCGAAGGTTCTAGTCGCGAAGGCAGGACGATCAGCGGAAACTGTCGAATCAGCTCGTTGCCGGCCAGTTCGGCGCGCATCCTGGCCTGATGCAGCGACACTGTGGCCTGCGCGACGGCGGCATTGGCCTGGCTTAATTCCATGCGCGGGGCATCGCCCGCTTTCAGGCGCTTTTCCGTGGTCTGCGCCTGCTGCATGAGATTATCGACTTGCTGCTGCCACTGCGTAACCTGTATCTGTTCGCGCTGCCAGTTGAACCACAGATGCAACAGCGTGCGCCCGGCTTCGTGGCGCGCATCGCCAAGGGCGAAATTGGCCCGTGTCACGACTTCCTCGCCGATATCGCTATCTATCATTACCTTATTAATAAGGCGCAACGGACGTTCCAGCGCAACATCCCATTCTTTCAGGTTCTGGTCGACGTTGACGACTTGGCGGCGCGCCGATCCAGCGCGCAGATTGAATTCGTAGTTGCCGCTTTCCCATTTGCGCTGATTGACCTGTTCGATCCTGACGCCGGTTTCCGCATTCAGTACATTGATGTGGCCGTTCAATGCCGCATCCACCTGCGCGTGCGGTGGCAAATCGGGATAGTTCGCTTCCGATGCCTGTACCGAGAGGGTAAACAGGAAAAGCGGGGCCGCGATCAAAGGCGAAATTTTCATTCCAGCCTCCCGAACGCAATGACGGGGGTGATCCAGTAGGCCATTTCAGGATTGCTTTCCTGCTGTTTGAGATGGACAACCAGCGCGAGCGCATCATCCAGATTCATCACGGACTGGAAAGTAGAGCGTTGCGAACGTCCGCGCACCTGTTCGATCATGCTGGGCAGTATTTCCTTCTGGCTGCCACCTTCAGCTTTGTGCATGACGAAGCCGCGGACCCACTCGGGATGCTCCAACAGGTGGCCGACCAAGCGCTCTTCCATGGAGCGGTGGCAGGCTAGCGTCAAACAGCAGTTCATTTCTTTCATATGGCATTCCTCTGAGGTTCAAGGCCGAATCGGCGGTACAGGATCGGCAGCAGGAACAGTGTCAGGGTGGTGGAACTGATCAGTCCGCCCATCACTACGATAGCCAGGGGCTTTTGTATCTCCGAGCCCGGGCCATGTGCAAACAATACCGGCAGCAAACTGTAGGCGGTGATGTTGGCAGTCATCAGTACCGGGCGCAGGCGTCGCTTGGCCCCTTCCAGAATGACCTGTGTGATGTCCATACCCTCGGCATGCAACTGATTGAAGTAGGACACCATCACCACACCGTTCAGTACTGCGATACCGAGCAAGGCGATGAAGCCGACCGAGGCCGGAACGGACAGATACTCGCCGCTGAACCAGAGGGCGAAGACGCCGCCCATCAAGGCAAAAGGGATGTTGGTAAGCACAAGTGCGGACTGCCGCACCGAACCGAAGGTGGCGAACAACAGCATGAAGATCAAACCGAGCGCGACCGGTATGACGACTGCAAGTCGAGCCGCAGCACGCTGCTGGTTCTCGAATTGACCGCCCCAGGTGATGCGGTAGCCTTCCGGCAACTTGATCTGCGCGGCGATGGCCGCTTTGGCTTCATTCACGAATCCGACCAGGTCGCGGTCGCGCACGTTGGTCTGGATCACGACCATGCGTTTGCCGTTTTCTCTATCCACTTTGACGGGGCCGTCAGTACGCTCCAGTTTTGCGACCACGGAAAGAGGGACGCTCTGGCCGTTCGTAAGGGGTAAGGTGAGTGCGGAAAACAGCGCCGGCGATTGTTGTACATCCGCTTCGCCGCGTACCAGCAGGGGGGTGCGCCGCCCGTCCTCGACCACGGTGCCGAGCTGGCGCCCTTCCACCTGGGTGCGCAGCGTGTTGCTGATGTCGTCCACGCTCAAACCCAAACGTCCCGCTGCAAGGCGGTCGATGACCACGCGGTAGTACAGCACACCGCTGTTCTTCACGGTGTATGCGTCCTCACTGCCTTTGACGGCCGCAACGACCTTGACTATCTTTTCGGCGAGTTCGTTGAGTTTGTTGATGTCGGAACCGAAGACCTTGATGGCAACGTCCCCGCGGGTGCCGGTCAGCATCTCGGAAACGCGCATGGCGATGGGCTGGGTGAAGTTGTATTCCAGTCCCGGGAAGTTCCCCATGACTTTGCGAATGTCATCAATGATCGCGTTCTTGTCCTGTGAACGCCATTCCGACTGGGGTTTGAGGTCGAGGAAGTTGTCCGTCTCGTTCAGCCCCATCGGGTCGAGGCCCAGCTCGTCGGCACCTGCGCGCGAAATTATGCTTTGCACTTCGGGCACCGCCTTGAGAATGGCCGCCTGGACACGCTCGTCGATGTTGGCAGACTGAGCCAGATTGATGGAAGGTAGTTTGGTGGTCTGCATGACGATGTCGCCCTCGTCCATTTCCGGCATGAAGGTCTTGCCGATGAAGTTGTAGGCAACGCTGGTCAGTACCAGCGAGAGGACGGCTACGGTAATCACCCAGCGCTCTTTGCGCAGCGCGAGATTGAGCAGGGGCATATAAACCTGCATCGATTTGCGTACCAGCCAGGGCTCGTCGTGGCTTGCGCTCTTGATCAGGAATGAGGCGAGCATCGGAATGACTGTGAGCGACAATAGCAGCGAAGCGGCCAATGCGAAGACTATCGTCAGTGCCACCGGAATGAACAATTTCCCTTCCAGTCCTTGCAGCGTCATCAAGGGCAGGAACACGATGATGATGATGGCGACCCCGGCGGCAACAGGCGGGATAACCTCTTTGACCGCGATGAATATGACATGCAGATGCGGTATGTGATTCCGCTTGCGGCCGAGATGGCTGATGATGTTTTCAACAACTACGACTGCAGCATCCACCAGCATGCCGATGGCAATGGCCAGCCCCCCGAGCGACATCAGGTTGGCGGACATGCCGAACTGTTGCATCAGGATGAACGTGATGAGCACGGCTAATGGAAGCGTCAGTGCCACCACCAGTGCGGCGCGAAGATTGCCCAGGAACAGCACCAGCAGGATGAGTACGAGAACGATGGCTTCGGAGAGCGCTTTGGATACCGTGCCGATCGCACGCTTGACCAGACTGCCGCGATCATAGAAGACCTTGGTGGTTACGCCCTTGGGAAGGGAAGGGGCGATTTCGGCGAGTTTCGCACTGACGCCTTCCACCACTTTTTGTGCGTTCGCACCGCGCAATCCCAGTACCAGTCCTTCGACCGCTTCGCTTTTTCCATCCATGGTCACGACGCCGTAGCGCGTCAGGCTGCCGATGCGAACCTGGGCGATGTCGCTTACGCGTATCGGATTGTTGCCCGGACTCGCAATGACGATGTTGCGCACGTCTTGCAGGTTCTTGATGCTGCCTTCGGCGCGTACCAGCAATGCCTCATCGCCGTCGCTCAGGCGGCCGGCGCCGTCGTTGCGGTTGTTCGCTTCCAGTGCCTGCTGCAGCTGGAGCATGGAAAGCCCGCGCGCAGCGAGTGCAGTGTGATCCGGCACGACCTCAAAGCTGCGCGCAAGACCGCCAAGCGAGTTGACATCGGCGACACCGGGCAGGGTGCGCAAGGCGGGGCGTATCGTCCAGTCGAGAATCGTGCGACGCTGTTCCAGCGAGATGCCCTCACCTTCCACGGTGAACATGAACATTTCGCCCAGTGGGGTGGTGATCGGTGCCAGTCCGCCACTTGCGCCATCGGGCAAGTCGCGCAAAGCGTTGTTCAAGCGCTCGGCGACTTGTTGGCGTGCCCAGTAAATATCGGTGCCGTCGTTGAAATCAAGGGTGATGTCCGCGATGGCATACTTGGAGATGGAACGCAGCATGCGCTGGTTGGGGATGCCCAGCATCTCCAGTTCGATAGGCGTGACGATGCGCGCCTCGACTTCTTCCGGCGTCATGCCCGGTGCTTTCATGATGATCTTCACCTGCGTGGAGGAAACATCGGGGAAAGCATCGATTGGCAGGTCGCGGAACGAGGATATGCCGGCACCGATGACCAGCAGGGTGAGGACGATGACCAGCAGTCGCTGGGTCAGGGCAAATTCGACCAGTTTGGACAGCATGATTATCCCCCGATGCCCATCAGGCTGGCTTTCAGCGCTGAAACACCCCGTACGGCGATTTTCTCGTCACCTTTGAGTTTGCTGGTTATAACGCTGTTTTCCGCCCCCTCGTGCAGTACCGTCACCTCTTCGCTGCGGTACCCTTTGGCGGTTTCGATGAAGATCACGGTTTTGTTACCGATACGGGCCAGGGCGCTATTGGGAATGCTCCATTGGTCCGGCGCATTTCCGGATGTGGAAATTGACGCTTCTACGAACTGGCCGGGGCGCAAGTCACGAGCCCCGTTTTGTATAAGCGCCCGTAAAAGAATAGTCTGGTTGCCTCCGCTCAAGCTGCGACCGATGGCTGTGAGCTTTCCTTTTGCGCCGTATGCCGGCACAGTGACGTTTGCGCCGACCTTCAGGCCTTGCGTGCTGGCAAGCGGAATCTGTATTTCCAATGCCAGCGGTTCCAATTGTGCTACTTTGAATAGCGGGATGGCTGCGTCCAGGCGTTGCCCTGCGCTGGCCGATTTTTCAAGTACGACGCCATCGATTGGCGAAGTGAGGGTCAGTTTGCTACTTAATACATTGTCTGACTGTAGTCGCGCAATGTCTGTATCGGACATGCCAGACAGCTTGAGCATTTGTTTTCGCTCAGCTAATGCGGCGCTGGCTTCCCGGTGCATGCTCTGTGTTGCGCGGTAGCGGCTTTCCGAAATGATCCCGTCATGCCAGAGTTGTTCGTCCCGTGCCAGGTTTTCCTTGGCGAGCTGGGCCTGAGTGGCCGACTGTAACAAGCCGCGCTGCGCTTCCGCCAATGCCGGGCTTTGCAAAGTAGCCAGAGCCTGTCCTTTTTTTACTGCATCGCCGACACCAACCAGGGTTTGCTCGACCATGGCCGAGAGCGGGGTGCTGACTGTGAATAACTGGTTGCCTGGGATGACGACCTGTGCCGGCATGCCTGCGAGTTCACCCTGTTGTTTCGCGGGAAGCGGGGCACTTGTGATGCCCAAAGTCTTGGACTGACTTGCGCTTAGCGTCAATTCTTCTGCCAATGACAACTGTGCCAAGAGCATACTTAAAAAAAACAAATGAAATATTTTCATTGATACATCCTCCGGAATGGTATGGATCCATTCGATTTATTCTATTTTCCCATCCAAATCTTAACGCAGCCTTAACGGTACATTAACAGAACATTTAGGCGTGAGTGGAAGGAAAGCTGGCGTGAGTCTGGCTTGGTTGGGGCGGGGCTTGCGGATGGGGCTTGTGGCAGGAGGATGAAGCGGAGCGGAATGTAACGAATGGTCGGACGGGGACAAGCGCTACGCCTAGAGGCGATGGGCGTGTAGATGACGAGCAGAATTCCGGGATGGCCACAACATCATCATTATGATTCAGGTGAGGAATGCTGATGGCTTGAGATTCATATGACTCGACGTGGCAGGCGCCGATAAATGAAAGATTGCGTGGAATCTCGTGCACATGGAAGGATGCGTCGCTCTGTATGCCGTCTATATGTGCATGGACGAGCGGCGCGCAGAGCTGTGTCAGCGTGAATAGAATTATGGCAAAGAATTGAAGCGGTTTTTTCATGGCAGTTTTATATTAGCATGGCCGACTTCGATAGTCGGATATACGGTCGATTAAGTATTGCTGGACGGGATTGCCCGCCACTCAATCCAAATCAAGCCGAAATCTCCAGTTGACGGCGATACCCAACTTCTGTAGAGTTCGCCCCCTTCTCAGACGCGGGGTGGAGCAGTCTGGCAGCTCGTCGGGCTCATAACCCGAAGGTCGTAGGTTCAAATCCTGCCCCCGCAACCCAAGCACTGAGAAGCCGAATTAAAGTTTAAATCCGGTGCGTTTAAAAATGAGTTGACGAAAATCGTTCGCTCTATATAATGCGCACCTCTTCGCCGCTGAGGCAGCGAAAAGAGCAGTAGCAAAGTTCTTTAAAAGATAGAAGAAACAACCGATTAGTGTGGGTACCTGTA
>JGI20214J51650_10003198_pt1 | contig 10279 bp, 11 predicted proteins | sample WetSurMetagenome_FD_51650 | JGI IMG/M metagenome (IMG submission 51650)
AAGTGGTCGCGATAGTCAGAGTGGATGAGGATTTCGTCGGAACGCTGGCTGGCCAAGTGACTGTGTCCTCGGGTGGAGATTCCTGCGGTGGATTTCCGTTCTCGAAGGGAGTCGAGTACATCTTCTACGCACGTTTGAACGATAAGACAACAACCTATCTCGTTGCTTTGTGTGGAGGTACAAAGTGGGCAAAAGAGGGTTCAGCGAACCTGAGGTATTTACGTTCGATCCCCTCGCTGCCCAACAGCGGCACAATTTCAGGCAGTGTATTCGAGTATCTGAAGCCCGCTCCTGCAAACTCGAAGCTTCTACGCGCATTGCGAGCGGCAACGGGCTCGAAAGTCTCCATTTCAAACAAGACGATGACCTATCAATCTGTCGTAGGAAGGGACGGCGATTTCCGATCAGAAGGACTGCCGCCGGGAGAATACATGGTCCAAATTGAGAGCAAAAGTTCAGTCTATGTCGAGACATCGACGGGCACTACTACAAACGACAGAGGCGCAACGGCCACGCTCAAGCCAAAGGGTTGCGCCCAGATAGATTTCTTTGTTGATCCCTTTTACCATGCGCGGAGATGATTGCCTCCCAGGAAAAATCGCACTCATTCCCACGAAGTCGCGATCTGGGAAATCTACCGTGCGCATCAGATCTCCTCGAATGACGTATCGGGGTATTGGATCGCACATTTGGCCGAGACCTGAAAAATACTTTGCCGAGTGAAAGTCTGGACGCCCATCTCTGTGCGGACCAGGATCTCCCCGTCGTGTTGATTATCGACCGGCAGCTTCGTAGACCAATTCTTTTTTGTGTCGCGTTGACCCGATCACGAGCCCGGTGATACTGCCCAAAATCAATCCGACCGCCGCACCGATAGCAGTGATGTCTCCTTGATCGAAAATGAAGCTTTGTCCTCTACCTCCAATGGCTCCAATCGTCGCACCTCCAGCGGCGCCAACCCCAGCCCCAATCAGAGTGCCTTTCAGGAGCTGGCGACCACGTAGAACATAAACCCGAGATATCTCTGTAGATTGATAGGCGGCAATATTTCCGTTTGTGCTCAACTCTATTGCCGAATCAGTAACACGCTGCAACTGGCCATTGAAGCTCTTGCCTGAAGCGGTCTTCAGTTTTATGAGCTGCCCTGGAGGGATTGCCTGAAGCAAGGTCCAGTTTGAATTGGATTCTTTGGCGGATATAGCAGGCGGAATAAGTAAGCACGCGATCAGCAACAGAGTGAAATATTTCATCGTTATCCTCATAGAACCTGAAAATTGGGATCAGGTTATACGATGCCCTATTTCAAAACAAATGAAATCATGACCATTGTCCATAAGTCGCGTTCCAGGTAACGTGCGCTAGACGCACTCTCACATCCATGAAAAGCGCCCTAAGGAGCCCCGGCTAATTCCGGCGTAGGATATTCTTTAGTCCGCGATCGAACGAAGGTTGAGATCGTTGATTAGCCCGCCCAGCCCTTTTTCGATAAATCCAAGAGCAGAAAACAGGTGTTGAAGTTCTCCTGGGTGTCTTTTGTAGTAGTCCGATTTCTGTGCCTGGAGAATTGCAGTAAGCGCCGACCAAATTTCCATAAGGTTATCCAGTTCCCCATGTGAAAGTTCCACAAACGCGCTCTGGGAGCTGTCGCTTTTAACGCTTTTGTTTGATTTTGCTTTCTTGGTTGCAATGGTTGAAGCCATTCTCTTTTTTCCTTTCAAGGAAGCGGTCGGCGTTCGCTTGTCTGAAATGCCGCAGAGATTTAAGGTTGATTGCGCGATTATGGTATTGAACCAAGAGCAGCTACTAATTTGACAAATTCCATTGATTTCGTGTTTAGTGAAATTCGTGCAAATCGTGGCCACTCTTTCTTTTGATCGATGGGCTAGAACATCTGAGTGCGCCACAGGCTGTGCAGGTGTAACACTCCCACTACCGCGCGTTTTGAATCGACGACTACCAGGCTAGTGATCTTGAGCTCTTCCATTTTGCTCAACGCCGCCGTTCCCAACTCATGCCCGAAAATCGTCTGGGGAGTCTTGGTCATCACCTCATAGGCAGTGAGCTTCAGCGGATCCGCCGATCGCTGCAGGAGCCGGCGCAGGTCGCCATCCGAAATAACACCCAGCAGAATTCTCTTCTCATCCGTTACGGCAGTCATTCCCAAGCCTTTGCGTGACATCTCATATATAACCTCGGGCATGGGAGTGGATCCCAGGACGCTGGGCATGGCATCACCGCGATGCATCAATTCCTCTACTCTCAGCAATTTCTTTCCGATAGCGCCTCCGGGATGAACGGAAGCAAAATCCTCTTTACGGAATCCTTTGCGCTCCATCAGAGCCATGGCCAGCGCATCTCCCAGCGCCAGCGCTGCCGCGGTGCTGGTGGTTGGCGCAAGTCCCAGCGGACAAGCCTCTTCTTTTACGCTCACATCCAAAAAGACATCCGCGCATCGCGCCAGCGTTGAATTTGGCTCTCCCGCAAATGCGATGGTAGGCAGGCCCAGACGCTTGCTCACATTGATTATTTCCAAGATTTCAGGAGTCTCGCCGCTCTTTGAAATTGCCAGGACGGCATCATGCAGATCGAGCAAGCCGAGGTCGCCATGGACGGCTTCGGCCGCATGCAGGAATATCGCAGGAGTCCCGGTACTGCTGAGAGTGGCTGCAATCTTTTTGCAGATGATGCCGGATTTGCCCATACCCGTAACTGCAATCTTCCCGGTGCAGGCCGCGGCGATGTCGAGCGCGCGCAAGAATGATTCATCCATGCGGACGGCAAGCGTGCGTATGGCCTCTGCCTCGGCCTCAAGGACGCGTATTGCCGTCGCCATGGCTGCATTTTTAGGAACGGTCACTTTTTCCTCCGCAATGCCGCACGAATATTCATAATATCCTCGAGGAGCTGCGGGACCAGCTTCAAATTGAGCGCATTGGGCCCGTCCGACCGTGCCCGTTCCGGATGGTCATGCACTTCGAAAAAGAAGCCGTCTGCACCTGCTGCGGCGCCAGCCCGAGCCAGCAGCGGCACATATTGCGCATCCCCGCCCGAGCGATCCCCCTGCCCGCCGGGCGCCTGGACGCTGTGGGTGACGTCAAAGACAACGGGCTGTCCAAAAGCGCGCATGACAGCAAAGGAACGGAAGTCCACCACCAGGTTGTTATAGCCGAAAAACGTTCCCCGCTCGGTCAACAAAATATTCCGATTCCCGGTCCCACGCGCTTTTTCCAGTACCTTGCTCATCTCCATCGGCGACAGGAATTGTCCCTTTTTTAGATTCACGCAGATACCCGTCGCCGCTGCCGATTCTATCAGGTCCGTCTGGCGGCATAGGAATGCGGGTATCTGAATCACATCAAGCACCTGCGCCGCTGCCCTTACCTGGGTCACATCATGAACATCGCTGAGTATCGGCAATCCACTGAGAGAGCGCGCTTTCTCCAGGATACGGAGTCCCGCTTCCAGCCCGGGTCCTCGATAAGCACTGGCGGACGTGCGGTTGGCCTTGTCATAGGATGCCTTAAATATCAGGGGGATTCGTAGCCGCGCAGAGATTTCGGCAAGGCGCTCGGCCATTTTCAGGCAGTGCCGCTCGCTTTCGATGACACAAGGCCCCGCAATAAAAAATGGTCCATTATCTTCCCCGAGTTTCAGCTTGCCGACCTTTATTAGCTCCATAACAGAAATTGCTCCCGTTCTCTGCCCGGTCCCGAGCCTTAAAGTCGCGGACTCATTCGTCAGTTGAGCTTACCTGCCCGCTGTTGAGTCCCGATTATTGATTCTACTATTTTTAGGTCTTCAGGGGTATCGACGCTGACTGAATCCTCGGCAACCTCCACAACGTGCATGGAACATCCATTCTCCAGGATGCGCAGTTGTTCGAGGGACTCAGCCTGTTCCAGGGGGGTCGGCGCCATGCGAACATAGCGCAGAAGAAATTGACGCTGATACAAATAAATACCCACGTGTTTCCGGTAGTTTTCAAGCATGGGTCGCGAAGCAGAGGCGGTCAAATCAATGGGCTGTCGCCTGCAATATGGGATCGGATAACGTGAAAAATAAAGGGCCTTGCCATCCTTGTCCGTGACTACCTTCACGATGTTTGGATTGGCGATTTCCCCCTCTTCAATCAGCGGGACACTCACTGTAGCGACGGCCAGGTCCGTACAGTCGCGCGCAAAATCAATCAGTGCATTTACCGTCGAAGGCGGCAGCAAAGGCTCATCCCCCTGGATGTTAAGTACGAAATCCTCGGTGAGAGTTGCGGCCACCTCCGCCACGCGGTCTGAACCGGTGCGGTGATCCGGAGATGTCATCCGAGCCTCGGCGCCGTGCGCCTCGACCGTTCGGCATACTTCTTCGTTGTCCGTGGCCACGATGATGCGCTTCAGTCTGTCGCAGGCCCTCACCCGGTCCAGGACGCGGATGATCATCGGCACACCCGCTATTAATAGGAGGGGCTTGCCAGGCAGTCGTACAGCCTGCATTCTCGCCGGAATAACGGCCGCGACATCCATAAAAGTTCCTATCGTGATCTTCCGGTCGGCCGCTAAAAGTTGATCAGCTCATCCTCGCGCACGTCGTTGATGAACGGCTGGTTTATCTGGGGGTAGTGATATTCCTTGCCCTCGAAATTTCTCAACACGACTTCCTTTTCGTCAAACTTGATCACATATTCCGGCATAAGCGGAATCTTCCCGCCGCCGCCAGGCGCGTCGATGACGAACTGAGGGACCGCAAAACCGCTGGTATAGCCGCGCAGAGCCTGCATGATTTTCAATCCCGCTTCCACGCGCGTCCGGAAATGGTTGGTCCCCCGGGTGAGGTCCGCTTGATAGAGATAGTAGGGGCGAACGCGCATCATGAGGAGTTTGTGCATCAATTCCTTCAGGACTTCCGGATCATCGTTGACGCCCTTCATTAGCACCGTCTGGCAACCCACCGGAATTCCGGCGTTGACGAGCTTTTCACAGGCGGCTATGGCCTGAGGAGTCACTTCGCGAGGATGATTGAAGTGAGTGTTTAAAAAGATCGGGTGATATTTTTTTAACATGTTGCATAGATTGTCGGTGATCCGGCTTGGCAATACGCAGGGAACCCTCGTCCCTATGCGCACGACCTCTACGTGCGGAATGGTACGCAGGTTGGCAATGATGTGTTCCAGCTTCTTATCGCTCACCATCAGGGGATCGCCGCCGGACAGCAGCACGTCCCTGATTTCTCTGTGGCTCCGGATATAGCCGATGCCCATCGCAATGGTCTTCTGAGTGATATCGCTGGTGCGGCCGACCATCCTTTTCCGAGTGCAAAACCTGCAATACATGGGACATCTGTCCGTAATGAGGAGCAGGACGCGGTCCGGATAGCGATGAGTGAGGCGCGGGACCGGACTGTTTTCGTCTTCATGAAGAGGATCTTCCGGCGCATCCATATCCTGCAACTCCCGGATGGATGGGACCGATTGCTTCCAGATCGGATCACCATTTTCATGGATCAGGTCATAATAGTAACGTGGAATCCTCATGGGATANACCTTGCGCGTCTCGTCAACTTCGGCGATATTCACCTCGTGATTTTCGGCGATCATCTCCCCTTTGGTCACGCTGTTTCTTAAATCCAGCATCCACTGCTCGATCTGTTCCATTGTGCGGGCGGCCTCCTAGCCGTTGAAGCGCTTCACCAAAACTATCTTATCGTCCCCTACATCGTAGAAATCATGAATCCGCAACTCTTCCTCGTAGTTCAGGCGTCGATAAAAACGAACGGTATTGCGATAGGATTCCTTGGAAGATGTCTCCAATACCAGCAGGCGCCCGCCGATCTCCCGCACCCAATCCTCGACATAGGACATGAGTGCGCGGCCCGATCCCTGCCCGTGAAACGATGGATGCGTGGCAATCCAGTAAAGATCGTAGCCACCGACCGTCAATGGGATCGGTCCCCAGCACGCATAGCCTGCAATCCTGCCGTCGCTGCATTCGGCGACCATGACGTGGTAGTCCTTTTGATTTTTGTCGCTTAGATAGATGTCGATCAGTTCAAGCGCACAGTCGATTTCAGAGCGATTGAAATTGCCGACCGAGAGAATTATTTCGCCGACGGCGGTTTTATCCGCTGTTGTCATGGGCCGGATTACTACCGCTGGGTGGTCGTCAGAATGCATAAACAGTGGCCCCGACATTCGCGCCGCGTTCCATGGCCGCCCGGCAGATCCTGAGGATCATCTGCGAATATGTGTACCCCGCTGCGCGCGCAGCCCTGGCAAACCCTGCCTTCGGTGAAATATCCGGGTTCGGATTTACCTCCAGCACGTGAGGATTGCCGCGCGCATCCGTCCTCAAATCTACACGCGCGTAGTCCCGGCAAGCCGTGCATTGATAACTGCGAATGGCAATATCCCGGATGCTGGTTTCGAGCTGAACGGAGATGTCCGCAGGACAGGTCGGAGTAGTCGACAAATAGAGAGGACTTTCCTCATCCCACTTGGCGCGATAGCTAACTATTCGCGGCTCGCCCTCTGGCATACCGGTAAAATCTATCTCGGAAATTGCAAGTACTTCAGGTTCTGCGTCTCCAATGATCGAAACATTGAATTCCCTGCCGTCGAGATAATCCTCGACCAGGGCTCCTTGTCGATAGACTTTATGGATATAGGCAATCCGTTCCGCCAACTGTTGTTCATCGTCACAAACGGATTTCGAATTGATTCCGAGGCTGGCGTCCTCGCATACCGGTTTCACGATCACCGGGAAATGCAGCTCTTGCTCCAAGGAGTTCTTTCCCGGATAACTGACATAACCGCGGGCGGCCGGAATGCCCGCCGAACGGAGTATTTGCTTGACCAGGAATTTATTCAGAGCCAGTCCCAGGGCGAATGGACCAGAGCCGGTATAGGGCACGCCCATGAGTTCAAGCAGGCCGGCGACACACATCTCCAGCTTGCAGTTGCCGTTTATCTCCTCGCACANATTGAAAATGAACTTGGGAGAGACTCTTGATATGGTGGTGACTAAATCATTGGAGAACTGACCGACGGACAGCACGTATGGGCTGAAACCCGCCTCTCGCAAAGCCTCTTCGATGGCTCCCACTTCCTCACGCACAACTGTAGAGGGATAATTCTTTTCTTCAGATCCTTCGATCTCGGCAATGTTGGGGGCATTATGGAGAATGATACAGTCTTGGCGTCCCATCACCCCATCCCATATCGCTTGCATGCGATTCCGAGAACTTCGTTGATGAGCTGGTTGTACGTCATCCCCGCCGCGCGAGCGGCTTTGGGAAAACATGAATTATCTTCAGGGCGAGGGAGAATTCCGGGCAACGGATTCAATTCCAGAATATGTGGACGCCCCACGGCATCGAGCCGAACGTCAATCCGACACCAGTCGCGGCATCTGAGGATTCTAAAAGCCTCCAGGCAAATGCGTTCAATCTCGGCGCGCAGTTCCGGCGTTATATTCGCCGGGCATTCAAAAATCTCAAGAGGTTTTGAACTTATGTCCCAGATCCATTTCGCTTCAAATGAATAGATGGGATTGACGCCACTCGGCAGCGAATCGAATTTGATTTCCACAATGGGAAGGACGCGTGCGTCCTTCCCATTGCCCAGAATCGCCACGGTAAATTCTCTTCCGGGCAAAAATTCTTCCAGCAAGGCAGGTTCATTGTAATTGTCGAGAAGCCACGAAATCCTGTCTTGCATCTCCTGAGGAGTTTTGACCAGAGAGTTATCGCGAATCCCGATGCTGGACCCCTCATATAACGGTTTGACCATCATGGGGTAGTGCAGGCTGTTGAACGAAAAATCCTTCTCCGCCACAACTCGAAATCGCGACGTTGGCAGGGAGTGAAACGCAAGTATCTCTTTCGTCCTGGCCTTGTCCAAACAGATGTTGAGTGTCAGTGGATCGCTGGCGGTGTAGGGAATATTCAGGTATTCGAGTATGGAAGGTATATGCCCTTCGCGGCAGGGGCCGAAGGATCCTTCGGCGATGTTGAAGACTATATCCGGATGCGATTCCCTCAGGATGTCGAAGGCACCGTTATTGGCGTCAACCGGGATGACTTCATGGTGTTCTTCGAGGGCCGCTCTTACGGCTGCAATAGTAAATGGGTCGTCCCATTCCGCTTGAATCTTCGCGGTACTACTGGGAGGCTCCTGTCCATCGTCCATTTCGCCGCGTTTCTGATTGTATGCCAGTCCAACTCGCATCCATCCCTTACCTTTCTTTTATTGATATAAGGGAATTGCAATTGCTTGTCAAGATTTATTTTACCAGATTACACAAGATGCGGGGTTGGGATCGTCTTTTGGCCCTAAATCTTGTGTGAGCTACCGCGATCAAAGCGCGCAAGCAATATGTATGCCACTATGCGACTAGTTTTTATCACAGCCCCTCAAACCCTGGCTTGACGCGTCAAAACCTTCTCCTGTTTCCAACTCGCTTTCGGGTATAATGGCGCGACTCGCGGCATGGGCCGGGAGATTTCAGGTCGTCCATGGAATGACCAAAATGCCTGTCAGCAGTGGCGACAACTCAGCGCGTGCGTTTTTCCTTATACTGTGGGGCGGTCTTTGCGCGATGATCGTCGCGGCGCCATTATTGGTGGCCAGTGGAAATCCGCTGTGCGCTGCAATAATCTACCTTTTCTTTTCCCCGGTTTGCCATCAGCAGCCGGAACGCAGTTTTGTGCTCATGGGATATACTTTGGCTGTCTGTCACAGATGCTTTGGAATTTATGCGGGCCTGTGGGCCGGCTGTATTATTCCGTTGCCGGCTCACGTCATTGTCCGCTCCCCATCCTGGCGAAGGGCCACTGTGCTGGCCGGTGCCGCGCCATTGATGCTTGATGCGCTGCTGCCTGTGACAGGGCTCTGGATTGGCACTCCGTCTTCGCGCTTTTTCACCGGCTTGTTGTTCGGTATCACAACTTCTGCCCTGCTGATCCCGGGGCTTGCCGAAATCTTCAATGGCTTATCGCCATTGCGGCTTCTGCTTAGACAAACTAATGCCAAGGGAGGCATCTCATGAACCAGGAGGGAATGCTCAAGCCGGCTTTGACCGGTGGTGTGCTCCTTGGAATCTTATCCGCACTGCCCTTTGTGAGCGCGGGCAACTGCCTATGCTGTGCATGGGTTATCGGCGGAGGCGTGCTGGCTGCGCACTTATATGTGACAAATTCTCCGGTAGCGGTAACCCTGGGCCGTGGCGTCCTTTTGGGGCTTTTCGCCGGCATCATCGGGGCCGTGGTGGATACGCTTCTCTCCATTCCTCTGCATCTTGTTTTGACCCGGATGGGAATGGGCCTGGGCGAGCAGCTTCGCCAGGCCTTGGGGCAGATTCCCAACCTCCCCTCTGAAACCAGGAGCATGCTGGAATCCATCTTTTCCGGTCAGGGTAATATAGGAATTGTGTTTCTGATTGTGGCCGGATTTCTGAAAATGGTTATTTACGGCATTGTAGCCATGCTGGGAGGAGGGCTCGGCGTGGCAATCTTTGAAAAGCGCAAGCTTAACTCGGGCTTTGGCGCAGGACAACAACCGCCGCCACCGCCCATCAATATACCGCCGCCTCCATCCGAGCCGCCAGCCGATGTCTAGGCTTTCAACCGGTCGTGTTCGAGCGTTTCATGATCATCGAGGGGTGGGCGCGGAACCTGATCGAATTCAGAGCATCACGCAGCAAGGCGGGACGGCCTGAAGTAATCTATCGATGATCCAAATGGATTCCGCATCGGGAATAGCCGCGTCCCTAATTTCCCTGTCCGGGCACGGGGCAATCCTCCAACTCAAGCTGAATCGTGGTGTGTTGAATCTGGTATTTGTCTCGCAGCATATGACTGAGAGTTGCCAATATCTCGGATGCGTCGGTTCTCCGCTTGACTGCAGCATGACAGCTCAGCGCATGCACATCCGACGAAATCGACCAGACATGGAGATCGTGCACCGATAGTACGCCCTCGACGCCCTCAAGATCAGCGAGGATTTCCGCCACGTTTAGCTGCCGCGGCGTACTCTCGAGCAGGATATCGATGCTTTCGCGTACAAGTTGCCAGGAGCTATAGATAACAAGGAAACCGACGATTACCGAAACAGCGGGATCGGCAAGATACCAGTGCCAACGCAACATGAGCACGCCTGCGATCACGGCGCCAGCTGATCCCAGCGTATCTCCGACGACATGGAGAAAGGCGCCGCGCAAGTTTAGATTGTGGTGATGGCTTCGATAAAGAATCCGCGCCGTCACAAGGTTGGCCACCAGCCCGGTGAATGCCA
>JGI20214J51650_10003199_pt1 | contig 10277 bp, 11 predicted proteins | sample WetSurMetagenome_FD_51650 | JGI IMG/M metagenome (IMG submission 51650)
CTCGGTAAATAAAATGGCTTGGGAACGTGATGTAAACATCAAAAGTCCGGCTGAACTTGTGCTGATGCGCGAAGCCGGACGTGTCAACGCTCTGGCGTTGGCGGCTGTACGAGAACTTTTACAACCCGGCGTCACTACTGCAGACCTCAACGCGGCTGCTGAGGAAACTCTGCGGAAACATGGCGCTTACTCGCCTTTCAAGAACTATGGTCAACCACCTTTCCCCGGATCGATTTGTGCCAGCGTAAATGAAGAATTGGTACATGGTATCCCTGGAAAACGCAAGCTCAAGGAAGGTGACATCATCTCAATAGATTGTGGAGCGGTCGTCGAGGGTTATGTCGGCGATGCAGCCTTCACGGCTGGCATAGGGCAAATAACCCCGAATGCGAGCAAACTTATCGAGGTGACCAGGCAGGCGCTTTTTGTTGGCATCGCGATGATGCGCGCTGGTAACAAAACGGGCGACGTCTCTGCAGCCATCCAGCAATTTGTGGAAGCGCAGGGGTTCCAGGTCGTCCGTGAATATACCGGACACGGTGTTGGCCGGAAAATGCATGAAGGGCCGCAGGTGCCTAATTACGGCACCCCGGGTACCGGGGTTTTGCTAAAACCCGGTATGACAATTGCCCTTGAGCCGATGGTTCTCGTCGGCACATACCGGACCCGTGTTCTGTCCAACCAGTGGACGGTTGTATCTGCTGATGGGGCTTTGACGGCGCATTACGAACACTCCGTAGCCGTTACCGAAGGCGACCCTCTCGTCCTGACTGTCCCGTAACCTGACAGCAAGACATCGCCGAAACTGGACGGAAAACCATTGTACATGTATAATTCAACCTTTGGTTGAACAACTGAAGTAAGGAGAACGCAATCATGAAAGTAGGTCCTTCCATTCGTAAACGCTGCGCGAAGTGCAAGGTTGTCAAGCGCAAGGGCAGATTGTATATCATCTGCGAAAACCCTAAGCATAAACAGCGACAAGGATAGTAGAACATGGCAAGAATTGAAGGTGTTGACCTCCCGCGTAATAAACGCGTTGAAGTGGGCCTGAATTACCTGTTCGGCATTGGCCCAACCCGCTCGCGCGAGATTCTGGCGGCGACTAAAATCTCCCCGGATACACGCGTCAAAGATTTGACTGAATCCGAAGTCCAACAGATCCGTGAATATATCACGAAGAATTGGAAAGTCGAAGGCGATCTGCGCCGTCAGGAACAGTTGAATATCAAGCGTCTGGTTGAAATTGGCTGCTACCGCGGTCTGCGTCACCGTCGCAATTTACCTGTCCATGGACAACGCACGCGCACCAATGCACGCACAGCCAAAGGTCCCAAGAAGACCGTGGCCGGACGCGGACGCCGCAAGGGCGGTAAGAAATAACCTGCTAACAGGGACGAAAGAGGTTTTATGGCTCCTCAGACTGTACGTTCAGCGCGTCGCTCCGGCGGCGCTAAAAAAGGGAAGCGCAGCTTGTCTTCTGGACAGGTGCACGTCTTCGCATCGTTTAATAACACTATTGTGACCGTGACGGATCCGGACGGTAACACCCTGTGCTGGGGCAGCGCCGGTTCAGTCGGTTTCAAAGGCTCGCGCAAGAGTACCCCGTTTGCGGCCCGTCTGGCTGCTGAACAGGCGATCAAGGCTGCTCAGACGATCGGCATCCAGGAAGTGGACTTGTTCGTCAAGGGTCCCGGGCCTGGACGTGAATCCGCGATCCGTGCCGTCCAATCGATGGGTCTAAAAGTCAAATCCATTTCGGATTTGACGCCGGTTGCGCATAATGGTTGCCGGCCTCCCAAGAAGCGCCGCGTTTAGTTCTGGTGAAAGAGGTAAGTAGGTATGGCGAAATATACTGGTCCGGCCTGTAAACTGTGCCGGCGTGAAGGTGAAAAATTATTCCTCAAGGGAGAACGTTGTTTTACTCCCAAATGTGCATTTGAGCGTCGTGGATTTGCACCCGGTCAGCATGGCCGTTCCGGCGGACGTGGTGGGCGCGGTGGCCAGGGTCGCGAATCGGATTATGCCAAGCAGTTGCGCGCCAAGCAGAAGGCACGCCGCATCTATGGCATTTACGAGGCCCAGTTCCGGCGCTATTATGGAAAAGCGTTGAAGGCCCGCGGAATTACCGGCCTCATGCTTTTACAGATACTTGAATCCCGTCTGGACAATGTGATCTTCCGGCTGGGCTTTGCATCAAGCCGCTCCCAGGCTCGTCTGCTGGTAACGCATGGTCATTTCACCGTCAATGGCCGTCGAACGGACATTCCGTCAATGACCTTGGGCGCCGGTGATGTTATTTCGGTTCGTGAGGGTTCTTTGGACGCCACGTATTTTAAAGAGTTGGCTCCATTGGCCGAGGCTCGTAACATTCCTGCCTGGCTGAACCGTGACATAAAATCTCTCTCAGGTAATTTCCTGCGCTTACCGGAACGCCCTGAGATTGACGGAAACCTGAACGAGCAATTAATCGTCGAGTACTACTCGCGCTAATCCGAGTCTGTTCTCTTTGACGCGGCGTACCGTTCCGTACGCTGGGAGAGGTGAATCGTGACTATCACGAACATGGTGATGCCGAAGATCGAGCGCGAAGCAGAAGCTCGTAATTATGGCAAGTTTGTTATCAGCCCATTGGAGCACGGTTATGGCGTGACACTGGGCAATGCCTTGAGGCGTGTGCTGCTTTCCTCGCTGGAAGGCGCAGCCGTGACATCCATCCGCATTGTGGATATCTTGCACGAGTTCAGTGATATTCCAGGCGTGCGCGAAGATGTCCTGCAGGTTATGTTGCAGGTCAAGCAATTACGCCTGATCCTGGAAGGTGTGGATGCCACGCGTATGCATCTGGAAGTGCGTGGTGAAGGTGTGGTTACTGCTGCGGATATTATTACTTCGCCTGAAGTCAAAATCATCAACCCCGACCTGTACCTCTTCACGGCTGATAGTTCCAAGACCCGCCTCGATTTGGAGTTCATTGTTGAACGTGGGCGCGGCTATGCTCCATCCAATGAACGTGGACGCATGCCCATCGGTGAACTCCCAGTGGATGCCATTTTCAGCCCGGTCAAGCGTGTTAATTGGGAAGTCCTGGCGGCCCGCGTCGGTCAGAGCACCAATTACGACAAACTTGTTTTGGAGATCTGGACGGATGGCGCCATCTCGCCTGAAAAGGCTTTGAGTGCATCTGCCAAGATGTTGATCGAGCACCTGCGTTATGTGGCTGGCATCAGCGAGGAGACACTGACCATCGCGATGGAAAAGGAAACCTCAGGTTCACACCTGACCAGTGAAGTAGCCGAAACGCCGGTGGAATCCCTAGACCTTTCGGTGCGAGTCTTCAACTCACTCAAACGTACCGGCATTACCACCGTCGGTGACGTGCTTGAATTGCTCGAGAAGGGCGATCAGGCGGTCATGTCCATTCGAAATTTCGGCGAGAAGAGCCTGGATGAACTGCGTGCCAAGATGCAGGAGAAGGGCTATTTGAAGGACGAACAAAAGAAAGAGTCGGAGTAATTTAGAGATGCGACACCAAGTAGCAGGTTATAAACTCAATCGTACCAAAGGCGGGCGTATCGCTCTGCGCCGGAATTTGATCAAACAGTTTTTCACTCACGAGCGCATCCGCACTACCACATCCAAGGCGGCCGCTATTCGTGGCGAAGCTGAACGGATGATCACCATTGCACGTAAAGTCACGGATGCCACGGATGCTGAAAAAGTGGCGGCTCGTCGCCTGATTGCTGGAAGACTGGGCAATAACAGCAACGAGGCCGTGAAGAAATTATTCGACGAAATTGCGCCTCGCTTTTCCGACCGCGCTGGCGGATACACCCGGGTCATGAAGCTCGGCCCGCGTTTCGGCGACAAGGCTGAAATGGCATTGATTGAACTCGTGGAAGAGTAATTCGGAATGATGAATGAAGAATGATGAATGTTGAAATGGTTCTCGATCCATAATTCATAATTCATCCTTCAACCTTCTGCATTCCAAAATGGCACGTTACCAGATTATCCTCGCTTACGACGGCACAGGCTTCCTTGGGAGCCAGCGGCAGGCGAGTTCGCGCACAGCACAGAGCGAGCTTGAAAAGGCCTTGCGGAAACTTGGCTGGCATGGACAGACGGTCTACCTGGCCGGCCGGACAGATACGGGCACTCATGCCAGTGGGCAGGTGGCGGCCTTCGACCTCGAATGGGGTCATGGGCTTGAAAAACTCCAGGATGCCCTGAACGCCCATCTGCCCCGTGATATGGCCGTCAGGGCAGTTAAAGCAGTTGCGGATGGGTTCCACCCGCGCTTTGATGCCAGTTCCCGTCGCTACCGTTACAGGCTCTACTGCGCCAGCGTAAGGGATCCATTACGGGATCGGTATGCCTGGCGGGTGTGGCCAGCAGTAACGGACTTGACGCCACTGGCCGATATTTGGCCCGGGACTCACGACTTCGCCGCTTTCGGTACAGCACCTCGCACTGGAGGCAGCACGGTACGGACCATCCTGTCCGCCAAATGGCAACAGCAGGCGGATGAGTGGTGCTTCGAGATCCAGGCCGATGCCTTCCTGTATCGCATGGTACGCAGGCTTGTCTATGCCCAGGTGGCTGTTGGGCAGGCGAGACTTTCGGCGGAAATGTTGGCACGGNCTCTGGATGACCGGCCGGATATTCGGCAGGAAGCGCAGGCGCAAATCCCAGCCAGCCTTGCCCCAGCCTGTGGCCTGACTTTGGTCGAAGTTCGTTACGATGATCTGGTATGAATTTGATTAGTCTGTAATTTTGGAGAAACGAAAGTGTATAAATCTTACTATCCTAAAGCTGCTGAAATTAACCGCCAGTGGTTGTTGGTGGACGCCAACGGTGAGACTCTGGGCCGTTTGGCCACCCGGCTCGCCGGACTCCTGATGGGGAAGCACAAACCAACTTTTACACCTGGCGTGGAAATGGGCGATTTCGTGATCGTTATCAATGCCCAGAAAATTGCCGTCACTGGCACAAAGACCCACACAAAGCTGACCGAAAAAATGTACCATCACCATTCTGGTTATCCCGGCGGCTTGAAAACGATCAGCCTGCGCGACCAGTTGGCGACCCACCCGGACCGCGTCATTCGCTCCGCTGTCTGGGGTATGTTGCCCCACAACAAGATGGGTCACCACCTTATGACACGGCTTCGGGTCTATGGTGGCGCCGAGCATCCGCATACCACGCAAAGTCCGAAGACGGTCGCATAAAGGAGCAGGAATATGTCTGTGCAATATTATGAAGGTGTTGGACGCCGCAAGCAAAGCATCGCCCGCGTGCGCATAATGAACGGCTCAGGACGGTTTACTGTCAACGATAAGGAAGCTCCGGCTTACTTTAACCGTTTGGGAGATGTCGACGCCATCCTGGCTGTCTTGAAAGCAGCCGGCCAGGATGCCAGTAGCTTTGATATTACCGTCATGGTCACTGGCGGCGGTGTTACCGGTCAGACCGATTCGGTTCAGCTCGGCCTGGCACGCGCCATGGTTAAAATGAATCCCGAAAATGTCTCTGCCATGCGCAAGGGTGGCTTCCTCACACGCGATGCCCGCGTCAAGGAACGCAAGAAGCCCGGTCTCAAGCGCGCCCGCAAGGCTCCGACCTACACCAAGCGTTAATTCGATCTATCCATTCGCATAACGTAATGCGTGATCCGTAACTTGACTCGTTACGTTTTGCGCATTACGTTTTACATTTAAGTTTCTGATCTTCTGATCAGGAGGATTTTATGGCAGGAATTACTCTTCTCGGTCTTGGTCCTGGCGATCCCGCCAAGATCACACGTGAAGCCTGGGACGTGCTTGCTTCCATTCGTGAGATCTGGGTGCGCACGAAAATGCATCCAACTGTAACCGGTTTTCCTGTCACCCTTACAGTTCACTCCTTCGATGATTTATATGACGGGAGTGACTCTTTCGAAGAAGTCTATTCCGGGATTGTCGAAAAAGTGCTGGAATTGGGGCAGAGACCGGAAGGGGTGGTCTATGCTGTTCCCGGCGACCCGTTTATGGCGGAAGCCACTTGCCCGGTGATCGCACAACGTGCCCATACCCTCGGCCTGCCGTTAAAAATAGTCAGCGGGCTATCCTTCCTCGAGCCGGTTTTTGCCGCGCTTGGTCTGGATCCATACCCGCGCCTGACCCTGGTGGACGCGTTGGAACTGAGTGAGGCCCACACACCGGCCTTCCCGCCGGATACTCCCGTTCTGATTGCCCAGATCTACTCCCGCATGGTGGCCGCGGAAGTCAAGATGACCCTCAATGCCGTTTACCCCGATGAACATCCAGTTCGCCTTGTGCATGCTGCTGGTACGCGCGACGAATTGGTGGAGGAATTACCCCTCTATGAAATCGACCGTTCGGATCATATCGGTTTGCTAACCGTGCTTTATGTCCCATCCTTGGGTGAAGGCACCTCGTTCGAGGCTTTTCAAGAGATCATTGCTCATTTACGTGCCCCGGATGGTTGCCCCTGGGACATCGAACAAACGCATCAATCACTGCGCGCACATTTATTGGAAGAGTCGTACGAAACCCTGGCAGCCCTCGACTCCGGGGACACCCAAAAAATGGCCGAGGAATTTGGCGATTTACTGCTTCAGATCGTGTTGAATGCCCAGATCGCCAGCGAGGAAGGCGAATTTGATATGTCGGATGTGCTTAAAGGCATCTATGACAAGATCATCCGGCGTCATCCGCATGTCTTTGGAACGGTCAAGGTGGAAGGGGTGGGAGGTGTGTTGAAGAACTGGGAAAACCTCAAAGCGGAGGAACGCGCCGGAAGTGGTGAGCCAGAAAATGGCTTGCTTAGCGGCGTTCCATTGGCGTTACCGGCGCTGATCCAGGCTCAGGAATATCAGGACCGGGCTGCCCGGGTAGGTTTTGACTGGCCGGAGATAGAAGGCGTTCTGGATAAAATTGCCGAAGAAATCCAGGAAGTTCGGGATGCTGCCAATGCAGAGGAACTGGCAGGTGAATTGGGAGACTTGTTCTTTGCCCTGGTCAACCTGGCGCGCTGGAAAAAGATAGACGCCGAGGCTGCTTTGCGTGGCACCAATTCACGCTTCAGGCAGCGGTTTGGATATATTGAGGCGGGGGCAAAAAAACAAACCAGGCAGGTATCAGACTTGACCCTTGATGAAATGGAAGCGCTCTGGCAGGAAGCGAAGACAAATACTGGTATATGATCCACGGCACATAAATAAACGCTCCGGTCGTTTTTCCGACTGGAGCGTTTTCGTTGCCATAATAGCAACTTTAAAATTTTAAGGTAAATCACCCATTCGTCCTCTTGTTTTGTCCTGACAATTATGTTAAAATCATTACAGTAACTCACCATATATAGGGGTGATTGTGAAATAATACACCATATATGGTGGTTACATTTGTTCTATTAATACGGAGCGATGAGCATGCGTTGTCCTTACTGTCAGAACGATGACTCGAAAGTTATCGACACTACCCACGATAGCCACGGCGGCATCCGCAGGCGGCGGGAATGCCTGAACTGTGGGCAGCGCTTCAGCAGCTATGAGCGCCCGATCCTGGCAACACCGCTGATCGTCAAGCAGGATGGTACACGTGAGGACTTCGACCGGGAGAAATTGGAGCGCGGTATCCGTATTTCCTGTGCCAAGCGACCGGTCTCCGCGGCGGATATCGAGCGCCTGGTGGGGCAGGTGGAAGCCGAGTTGCAGAAGTTGGGAAAATCGGAAATCAGCTCGCGCGTCGTCGGTGACCTGGTCATTAAGGGCTTGAAAGAATTGGACCAGATCGCCTACATCCGCTATGCCATTGTCTATCTGCGTCTGGATGATTTACATTCCCTGCGTAATGAAATTGATCACCTGTTATTAGAACCATGATTTTTTCCTGACGCCGCCTCTCTGTTGCGGGGGGTGGAGAAACGCTGTCTATGGAGTTAATTGGTTATTCCGTTTATCAATCGTTTACTGGTTTGCAGAATTTACTAATGAAAGGATAGGAGACATACATAATGGCAAGTTTACCGGCAATGTCAAAAAAAGGTTTGTTACCTACCCCGGCTATACCCGATGATCTGCCAGGTGCTAAGTTAACTGAAAATGCCCAGCAGGTGCTGGTACGTCGTTACGTTCGCCGCGGCGATGATGGTCAGCCTGTTGAATCTGTTGAGGAAATGTTCTGGCGGGTGGCTTATCATATTTCCAGGGCTGAAGAAACCTATGACGGCGATGGAATAGCGCGCGCTCGCGAGTTTTACCTTTTACTGACCTCCAGAAAATTTTTCCCCAATTCCCCCACCTTCACCGGCGCGGGCACGCCGTTGGGGCAGTTGGCGGCTTGTTTTGTTCTGCCCATTACTGACGACATGGGTCGGGACCCGGCGGGCATCTTCCAATCCCTGCGGGATGCCGCGCTAATCCAGCAGACCGGTGGCGGGAATGGGTTTTCCTTCTCACGCCTCCGCCCAAAAGGGTCATTGGTCAAATCTTCTGCCGGACAGGCCACCGGTCCGGTCGGCTTCCTGCGGGTTTACGATCACGCCTTTGGTGAAATTGCCCAGGGAGGAACCAGGCGCGGGGCCAACATGGGTGTCCTGCGCGTCGACCATCCGGATATTGACGAATTCATCACTTGCAAGATTGATGAAAACCAGATCACCAATTTTAATATTTCGGTGGGTATTACCGACGCTTTCATGCGGGCGGTCAAAGATGATACAGATTGGGACCTGCGTTTCCCGGATGTCATGGCGCCGGAATACCGCGGTTTCAGTGGTACCCCGGAACAGGCTGAAGCCAGAGGTGTTCCGCTCCGCACTTATAAAACGGTTCGGGCACGCGACCTTTTCCAAAAGATCGTCAACCAGGCGCATCATAACGGTGAGCCGGGAATGTTGTTCCTGGATGCGGCCAACCGGTCCAACCCCGTGCCACATTTGTACCCTCTGGAAGCCACCAATCCATGTGGTGAACAGTGGCTTGGACCATATGAAAACTGCTGCCTTGGATCGATTAACCTGGCCGAATATTGCGGGCAGGCTGGTGCAGTNGATTGGGATGGCCTGCGTAACGGAGTGGAACTCTCAACGCGCTTCCTGGACGACGTAGTGGATGTTAATGCCTACGTTCCGGCAGTCACGCAACTGAAAGCGGCTGCTCATAGGGCCCGGCGCATCGGTCTGGGTATTATGGGCTTGGCGGATTTAATGTATCACGTGGGAGTCCGCTACGGTTCGCAGGAAGGGCAGGAGTTTGGCGCACAAGTTATGGAATTCGTCCGTTACCATGCCATGCGGACGAGTGTTGCCCTGGCACGCGAACGCGGAGCCTTCCCGGCCATCAAAGGCAGTATCTACGACTTTGAAGATTTGCGTTGGACCCCTCCACAGCCGCTCGCGGCTTACCAGCATGATTGGGGGCGTCCGGCAGTGGAATGGGATGAAATCCTGGATGGGATCAAAAAATATGGCATCCGCAATGCGGCGCAGACCACGGTTGCACCAACCGGGACCATCGCAACGGTCGCCGGCTGCGAGGGGTATGGATGTGAGCCGGTCTTCGCCCTGGCATATGTACGCCACGTTAACGATCAGGGAAAAGACCTTAAATTGACTTATGCCAGCCCACGCTTCGACCTGGCTTTGGAAAAGGCCGGAATTGCCGGAGAAGCCCGGCAGGAGATCATTGAGAGAGTAATGGAACAAGGCACTTGCCAGGACATTCCAGAAGTACCGGAATCGGTGCGAAATGTATTTGTAGTCGCTGGTGATATCACTGCCGAAGAACACGTTCGTATGCAGGCTGCTCTCCAGGCGTTCGTGGATAATTCATTGTCAAAGACGGTCAATTTTCCCGAAGGCGCTACCGTGGAGGATGTTGCCCAGGTTTATATGCTGGCATGGGAGTTGGGTTGCAAGGGCATTACCGTCTACGTGACCGGCTCACGTGACAAAGTGGTCTTGGAAACCAAAGCCACCGCCGAGAAAAAACAACCGCAGAATACCAGCAGCCTGGCCATGCCCAATTGGAAATCTGCTGCCGGGGATGCTGCCCCGGCCAGTGTGGCGGATTCTGAAATTGCCACGCAGTTGGCGGCCTGGCACGAGACCAAGAAGCCGCGTCCCCATACCCTGGTTGGCCGCACATTCAGCGTGGAAACACCGCTTGGCAAGGCTTTCATCACGGTCAACCAGAATGGCGGCAACCATCCTTTTGAAGTTTTCATCAACACGGCCAAGGCTGGTTCTGAGACCGCTGCTGTATCAGAGGCCAT
>JGI20214J51650_10003200_pt1 | contig 10273 bp, 9 predicted proteins | sample WetSurMetagenome_FD_51650 | JGI IMG/M metagenome (IMG submission 51650)
CAGGCTGGCGCTGTAGATCGAGAGCAGGCCGCGCCGCAGCGCCGCGTGGCGCTGCGGCGAATGCTGCTCTGCGCGGCCGAGCACGACCATGCGCTGCAGCAGTTCGAGCTGCAGCGCGCCCAGTCGTGCGACGTCGCCAACGCGGCCGAAGTGCGTCAGGTACATGCAGGCCGGGTCGAATGAGAGCAGCCGCTCGACCGACCGGCGCAGCGCCGGCGGATCGAACTGGGTCGGCGTCGAGGTCGGCACAATCCAGGGCCCGCGCGCGCTGTCGAACTCGCGATAGCTCAAGCCAAAGGTGTCGCCGGTGAACCAGCCGCGCGAGGCCGCGTCCCACACGCAATGGTGGTGCCGCGAGTGGCCCGGAGTGTCGACGACGAGCAGTTCGCGGCCGCCCAGTGAGACCGTCATGCCGTCGTGGCTGGCCTGCACGCGCTCGGCCGGCACGCCGACCAGCGTGCCGTAAGAGCGCTCCATCTCGTCGGCGCCGTAGACGCCGAGCGCGCTCTGCCAGAGTCGGCGTGGGTCGATCAGGTGGCGCACGCCGCGCGGGTGCACGAGCAGCCGCGCGGCCGGCAGCTCGCGCATCAGCAGCCCGGCGCCACCGGCATGGTCCAGGTGCACATGCGTCGGAATGACCCAGTCCACTGCCAAGCGCGCGACGCCGAGCGCGTCCAGCGCCGCGAGCAGACGCGGCACGGCCAGGTTGGTGCCGGTGTCGATGAAGGCGCAGCGCCCGCCATGCAGCAGCAAGTAGGCGGCGTCGAAGCATTCGCGCTGGAAGCCGGTGTCGATGGCGTGGACGCCTTGACCGAGGTCCTCGACGAAGGAGGGCAGGGAAGATCGCACGGCCGGCATTGTCGGCCAGCGGATTGCGTCGGCCCATGAACGGCCTCGGCGAGCACGGCGGCCGGGGCGCACGCTCCGGGCGCACCGTTGGCGTCAGTGGCGACTCCGGCGGCCTGGCGCACGGAATCCTGGTGGTCGAGCGCAACGCCCCTGAGGCAGCTCCGGCTCGGGACGGTGGGCGCGCAAACCTCTTCTTCCCGATGGAGGGACCGGACCCCGGCCTGCTCACGCGTGCCGGACCCGGTGCACGATGCGCGCGGTGCCGATCGCCAAGACGGCGGCAACCGAGAACGCGCAGAGTGTGATCGGCCGCGCGCTGCGCACCGACGAAGGCGCGGCCGAGGTGCAGCGGCCGATCATCGGCCGCGATCTGCTGGCAGCGACGCCTTGAGCTGACCGAGCAGCGCGAACAGCTGTGTCTGCTGGGCCGGCGTCAGGCCGCCGAAGAGCTCGGCCACCCAGGCCTCGTGCGCGCGTGCCATCGCGCGGAACTGGCGCTTGCCTTCGGCAGTGAGCTGCACCTGGAAGGTGCGGCGGTCGGCCGGGTCCTCACGGCGCTCGACCAGGCCTTCGGCGACCAGGCGGTCGGTGAGCCCGGTCACGTTGCCGCCGGTCACCATCAGGCGTCGCGACAGCTCGCGCATCCGCAGCCCGGCCGGGTGACGGTCGAGCTGGGCCATCAGGTCGAAGCGCGGCAGCGAGCCGTCGAACTGCTCACGCAGCTGCTTGCGCAGCGGCGCCTCCACGAGGTTGGTGCAGGTGAGCAGGCGCAGCCACAGCCGCAGCGCCAGGTGGTCGTCGGCGGTGGTCCGGGTCTCCGAATCCATCGCCGGCACCGCGTTCAGCCGTGGCCGGCGATCAGCCACAGGCGCGCGATGTCCGCCACGCCGTCATTGCCCTTCACGCCGCGTAGCGTCTGGGTGGCCGCCGCGCGCATCTTCGGCGACTGCAGCTCGGCCATGCCCAGGCGCAGGCGGGCGTCGCCCGGGTACTTGAGACCGCCCTTCGCGATGCCCTGGCGGACCAGGTCGACGCCGCGGTCGACCTCGCCCAACGTGACGTACTCGTAGCCGACCTTGACCAGCTCGTTGCCGGTCTTCTCGGTCGCCGCTTCGGTGGCGCGGCTGGCGATCGAGGCCTTCGCCGCGGCATCCTGCTTGAGCGCCAGGTCGCGCAGCCGCTGCTGGCGTGCGGCCTCGGCGCCGGTCCCGAGCAGGCCGGCCTTAAAGCCCTGATCCAGCACGCGCAGCGCCTCGGCGGGCAGTCCGGCCTGCAGCGTGAGCTGAGCCATCTCCATGTAGTCGTCGGTCGTCGCCAGTGTGCCGGTGGCCAGGCGCAGGCGCATCACGTCCAGCCCCAGCCGGTCTGCGAAGCCTGGCTTGCGCGGCAGACGGCCGAGGTAAGCACTCCAGTAATCCTTCTTCGGGTAGTTGAAGAGCAGCTTCTCGAGCGTGGCGCCGTAGCCGCCTTGGTTGCCAGTGCGCTGCTGCGCATCGGCCAGGCGCAGCAGGTCGCCTTCCTCGGGGCGGCGCCCCGCCTGCTCGGCGGCGGCCACCGCAGCGCCGGCCTCGCGCGCGATCGCCGCGTAGTCGCCGGTCTGGCTTTGCACGTAGGCGATCAACTGCTTCAGCTGCGGGCTGTTGTTGCCCAGCTTGACGGCGCGGTTCGCCCAGTCGGTGGTCTTGGGCCAGTTGCGCAGCTGCGAGTAGGCGTAGGCCAGCGATTCGGCGACCTGGCTCTGCTCGGCCGCGGGCAGCTTGCCGCTGGCCATGACGGCCTCGAAGGCCTGCGCGGCGGCGGCGTTGTCGCCGGCGCGCTGCGCGGCCGCACCTTTCATGCGCTCGATGGTCAGCGTTTCGGCCGGCGTGCGGTTGGGCACGGCTTCGGCCTCGCGCACCTTGGCCAGCGCCTCCTTGGCCTTGCCGGNGCGCAGCAGCTCGGACGCCTGCTGCAGCGGCTTGCCGACTTCCGGGCGCAGGCCCTGGGCGCTGGCGCCGACCACGCAGCTGGCGGCAAGGAGCGCGAGGGTCAGCGAACGCAGCGTCTTCATCGTCGTCATCAATTCATGAATTGTTCGTTGCCGACGATGCCGATCTTCGTGACCCCCAGGCGCTGGGCCTCGGCCATGATCATCGCGACGACCTTGTACGCGACCAGCTTGTTCGGTCGCAGGTGCACTTCGGGCTGGTCGGACTGCGCCGCGATCTGGCGCAAGTGCGACTCGAGTGACGTGCGGTCGGGGATGACCTCGCCGTTCCAGCCGATCGTGCCGTCGAAGTCGACGTCGATGCGCACCACTTCGGGTGGCTTGGGCGGGGTCGAGTGGTTGGGCTGCGGCATGTTCATCTTGACCGCATGCGTCTGGATCGGAATCGTGATGATGAACATGATCAACAGCACGAGCATCACGTCGATCAGCGGTGTGGTGTTGATGTCCACCATCACGCCGCCGCCGCCGTCGTCGTCGCCCGACGAACCGACATTCATGGCCATGTCGTTGTTCTCCTACTGTGCAGCGATGCCGGCCGGCGGCTGCGTGATGAAGCCGACCTTGAAGATGCCCGCGCGCTGGCAGGCCACGACGACTCGGCCGACCGACTCGTAGCGCACGTCTGCGTCGCCGCGGATGTGCACCTCGGGCTGCGGCTCCTTGACCGACTCGATCTTCAGGCGGTTCACCAGCGTTTCGATGTCGGGTACGCGTTGCATGCCCCAGTACATCTCGCCTTCGCGGTTGACCGAGATCACGATGTTCTCGGGCTTGGTCTGCAACGGGATGTTGCGTTCCTTGGGCAGGTGCACCTTGATGGTCTGGGTCACCACCGGGATCGTGATCAGAAAGATGATCAGCAGCACCAGCATCACGTCGACCAGCGGCGTGGTGTTGATGGTGTTGTTCAGTTGGTCTTCGCCGTCGCCATCGGCGGCGCCTACGTTCATCGCCATCGCGGGCCTCCGATCGTCAGGCCGGGCTTAGCGCTTGCCTGCGAGGAGCACGTTGTGCAGGTCGCCGGCGAAGGCCTTGGTCTGGTCGAGCACGCCCTTGTTGCGGCGGATGAGCCAGTTGTAGCCCATCACCGCGGGCACCGCGACGGCGAGGCCGAAGGCGGTCATGATCAGCGCCTCGCCGACCGGGCCGGCGACCTTGTCGATCGAGGCTTGACCGCTGATGCCGATCTTCACGAGCGCGTTGTAGATGCCCCAGACGGTACCGAACAGGCCGACGAACGGCGCCGTCGAGCCCACCGTGGCGAGGAAGGCCAGGCCGTCCTGGAGCCGGCCCTGAACGCTGGCGACCGCGCGGTCCACCGACATGCTGATCCAGGTGTGCTTGTCGATCGATTCGACCATCGTACCTTCGTGGTGGTCGCTCGCCTTCACGCCCTGTTCGGCGATGAAGCGGAAGGCAGAGCCTTCCTCGAGTGCGCCGACACCGGCCTTCACAGAGCCGGCCTTCCAGAAGGCCTCGGTCGACGCCTTGGCGCTCTTCATCATCTGGCGCTGCTCGAACAGCTTCGTGAAGATGATGTACCAGCTGCCCATCGACATGATCACCATGATGATCAGCGTGCCGCGGGCGACGAAGTCGCCCTGCTGCCACAGCGCCTGCAGGCCGTAGGGATTGGCCACGGCCTCCTGGCCGACGGAGTTGACGGCGTCGGCCGGCGCCGGCTCGGCAGCCGGCGCCGATGCGGCCGCCATGTCGGCGGCCGATGCGGCGACCGCGGGCTCGGACGCGGCCTGCGCGAACGCGGCGCGGGGGAGGGTGCCGACGAGCGCGACGGCAGCGATCACAGCGGCACCGAGCGATGCGCGCAAGAGTTTGTTCAGGAACATGTTGACTCCAGGAGGAACCGCGCCGTTCGATGTCGGCGCTCTAGGGAAACATTGACGAGCGGGGGGTCTGCCCCGTCCGCCACTTCGGGATCACGCGCGAGCCGACTAGTCCAGTCTCCAGACGTACTCGACGTCGAACGTGCCGCCGACCGGCCTGCCGTTCGAGTCGATGCCGGCCTTGAACGTGCATTCGCTGAGCTTGGACAGCGCAACCCGGTCCAGCATCTTGTGGGCACGTGACGGGCCTGACGAATGGACGACCGCGGCGTTGACGAGCTTGCCGTCCGGTCCGACGGTGAATTGGATCTTCGTCGTGCCAGTCGCCTCTTCGCGGCGCGCGGCGATCGGGTAGTCGTCGCCGGACGGCGCGCAGGCGCGGACATTGGCTATCGCCGGGCGGGCCGCCACACGCGGCGGTGCTGGCGGTGCCGGCGCCGGCGCGATCGGCGCTACGTGCACCGCCTGCGGCGGCGGTGCGACGGTTGTCGTCGTGATCGTCGGTGCCGGTGTCGGCGGCGGGTTGACGTTGACCTCGGGCGGCGGCACGAAGGACGGCGGCGGGGGCGCGAACTTCGGCGGCGGCGGCAGGTTCTCCGGCGGCGGCGGCGGCGGCGGCTTGACCTCTTCGATGATCTTCGTCTCGATCGGGGCCCGGATGACCTCGACCATCCGCTGCGCCAGTCCGGTCACGAGCGCATAGCCGAGCGCGATGTGCAGACCGATGACGATGCTGATGCCGACCGCGTGTTTGCCCGGGTTTCGTTGCTGCTCGGCGTAATCCACTCATTCCTCCAGTCGTCCTCGGGCGTTGATGGCCCTGGGCGCTGCGATCATCCGTAAAGAAGCGACCTTGTGAGCCGCGGGCGGCCGGGTTGACCGCGAAGCGCGGGACTATATCGCGAAAGATCCGCCTGTCCCCCAGGGCATCACCCTAAGCCGGGGACGGGGCGATCGGTCGACATGGACGCAAGAAAAGGGCCAGGTGGAGGCGCCACGGGTTCGAGGTTGGGGTGATCCGAGCGCNGGGCGATGTTCGGGCCATGCCGCAGTTGCTGCGGCCATCCACCGATGCGCCGCGCTTCGGTGCTGCGGTAACCTCNCTGTCCCCNTTGGCCCGCGCCGCACCGGCCGGCCGTCTTGACCCGGAGTGGCTGTCCGATGAGCTCGATCGAATCCTTCCGCGCGGCACGCGACCTGCTGCTGCGCTTGCGCGACGACCAGGGCGCCGCGGTGCGTGAGTTCCGCTGGCCCGAGCTGACCGAGTTCAACTGGGCGCTCGACCATTTCGACGCGATCGCACGCGGCAACTCCGCGACCGCGCTGTGGATCGTCGGCGACGACGGCTCCGAGCTGAAGCGCTCATTCCACGAGATGGCCGAGCGCTCGGACCAGGTCGCGAACTTCCTGCGCGGCCTGGGCGTCGCGCGAGGCGATCGCGTGCTGCTGATGCTCGGCAACGAGCTCGCGCTGTGGGAGCTGATGCTGGCCGCGATCAAGCTCGGCGCGGTGCTGATCCCGGCGACCTCGCTGCTCACCACCGAGGACTTGCGCGATCGACTCGAGCGCGGCGCGGTGCGCCACGTCGTCACCGCGAGCGCGCAGACCGAGAAGTTCGCGCCGCTGCCTGGCAACTACACGCGCATCGCAATCGGTGCCGAGGTACCGGGCTGGGCGAACTACGCCGAAAGCGCGAAGTCGGCCGTTGCCTTCAGCCCCGACGGTGCGACGCTGGCGACCGACCCGCTGCTGCTGTACTTCACCTCAGGCACGACGTCCAAACCCAAGCTGGTGCTGCACACGCACCAGAGCTACCCGGTGGGCCATCTGTCGACGATGTACTGGCTGGGGCTGCGCCCGGGCGACGTGCACCTGAACATCTCGTCGCCGGGCTGGGCCAAGCATGCGTGGAGCTGTTTTTTCGCGCCGTGGATCGCAGGCGCGTGCATCTTCATCTACAACAGCGCGCGCTTCAACGCCCAAGGCCTGCTCGGCGCGCTCGCCGGCCACGGCGTGACCAGCCTGTGCGCGCCGCCCACGGTCTGGCGCATGTTGATCCAGGAAGACCTCGCCGTGTGGCGCGGCCGGCTCGCGCTGCGTGAGCTGATCGGCGCCGGCGAGCCGCTGAACCCGGAGATCATCGAGCAGGTACGCGCGGCCTGGGGCCTGACGCTGCGCGACGGCTACGGCCAGACCGAGACCAGCGCGCAGATCGGCAANGCGCCGGGTCAGCCACTGAAGCCGGGTTCGATGGGCCGGCCGCTGCCCGGCTACCGGATCGCGTTGCTCGACGTCGAGGGCCGCGAGGCCGACGAAGGCGAGGTCTGCATCGACCTGCGCGAACGTCCTCTCGGGCTGATGGCTGGCTACCATGACAGTGCCGAAAAGACCGCCGAGGCGATGCGCGACGGCTACTACCATACCGGCGACGTCGCGTCGCGCGACGCTGAGGGCTACATCACCTTCGTCGGCCGCGCCGACGACGTGTTCAAGGCCTCAGACTACCGCATCAGCCCGTTCGAGCTCGAAAGCGCGCTCATCGAGCACGAGGCCGTGGTCGAGGTCGCCGTCGTGCCCAGCCCCGACCCGATGCGCCTCGCGGTGCCCAAGGCCTTCCTGATCCTCGCGCCTGGTGTGCAACCCGGGCGCGAGTTGGCCGAGGCGATCTTCGCGTTCGCGCGCCGCCAGCTCGCGCCGTACAAGCGTGTGCGCCGCATCGAGTTCGTCGCCGAGCTGCCGAAGACGATCTCCGGCAAGATCCGCCGCGTCCAGTTGCGCGCGCTTGAGGCCGAACGCCGTGCCGCCGGCACGCGTGCCGACGGCGAGTACTTCGAGGACGACTTTCCTGGGCTGCGCGTCGAAGGCTGACCTCGCTCACGGCGCCTTCAGCTGCGCCAGCGCCGCGGCCGCGGCGCGCCGGATGCGCATGCCGTCGCCGGCCAGCGCATTTAGGCGCAGCAGCAGCCAGGGCAGGATCTGCGCCGCAGGCGTCTCCACCGGCAGCAGCGACAGATCGGTGTCGTCGTCCGCCGGTGCGGCGTCGCAGCCATCGGTGGCCCCGCGCAGCGCGAGCTGGCCGGCCAGCGTTTGCTGGGCTTCGGCCAGGGCCTCGGCCGTGGTCGGCGCCGGCAGTTCGACGCTGCGCAGCGACAGGATCAGCCGCACTACCGACAAATGCGCCATCAGCCGCTGGCCCTGGTCCAGCACCCGCGCCATTTCGGCGCGTGGAAGATGCGCCGCCTTCGGCTCGGCGCCGCTGCGCTGCAAGGCGCCGGCGAGTGCCGCGAGCGCGTCGTAGGCGCGCCGCCGCGCAAGGCGCTGCTCGACCGAATCGCCCGGACGCAGCGCGAGCGCATGCACGGCGTACTCGGCCAGCGCCCCCAGCACCCGTCTGAGCGTCGCCGGAAGGCTGCGCCGCTCCCACGACGGCAGCACGTAGCTGAAGCCCCAGGCGAGTGCGGCGCCGATGAAGGTGTCGGCGACGCGCTCCATGATCGCGAATCCGCCCGCCGGATCGACCAGGTGCGACTGCAGCAGTGCCATCACCGTGGCCGCGGCTGCCGTCAGCCAGTAGCGGCGCAGCACGAACGCATGCGCGACGCCGACCGCGCCCAGGAACACCAGGCCTAGCGCCGCCGGCGAATGCAGCCCCGACAGCCCGAGCACGACGACGCAGCCGAGCAGCGTGCCGAGCACGCGCCCGTTTCGGCGCGACAGCGTCTGCTCGAGCGTGCCGCGCAGCACGACTGCGACGCTGAGCACGAGCCAGTGCGGGTGCGAGGTCCAGGGCAGCGCGAAGGCGATGAAGTAGGCGCAACTCAGCGCGAGCGCGGCGCGCACCGCATGGCGCAGGACCGGAGAGCGCCACGACCACTGCGCGCGCAGCGCGCTCGGCGGCCAGCCCTCGGGGGCAACGAAGCGCTGCAACTCGCTGTGGCTGAGCGGCAGCTCGGCCGGCGCGCCGCGCAGCAGCGCGTCGATTCGCGCGACGCCTTCGTCCAGACGGTGCAGCCGGTTCCTGAAAGCGGGCAGGAGGCGCGAGCGCTCATCGTCGGCGCCCAGCGGTGCAGCGGCGAAGGGATCGGCGAGCACGGGCGCCGGTACCGGCGCGCCGGCGTCGCGCAAGGCCGCGGCGGTGGCGTCGAGGCGCTCGCCCACGCTTTGCAGCACCTGTGCAATCTGGCGCAGTACCCAGCGCCCGGCGTCGTCGCTGCCCAGGCGGTCGAGGTCGAGCCGGCTCGCGAGCAGCAGGTCGCGTAGGTCGATCGCGCGCAGCAGGATCGCGCTGTCGCGGCGCGCGCGCGCCGAGTCCGGCGCGGCAAAGACGAAGTCGCGTGCGTTCTGCAGCTTCTCGGCGAGTGCGGCCTCGCCGTCGATCCACGACTGTGCGGCCGCGGGACGGTCCGTGCCGGCATTGGCCGCGCGCAGCAACCCGGAGCGCGCCTGAATCAGCGCCGCCGTCGCGCGCAGCGCGTCGTGCAGCACCAGCGTGCGGTAACGTCGCTGCAGCAGCGCGCCCGACAGCAGCGACCAGGCTACGTAGGCCGCGCCGCCGGCCGCATGCCAGCCGGCGAGCGCGACCGGCCGGATCTCGGTCGCCGGCACCGCCATCGTGAACACCATCGCGAGCAGCGGTGCGAACGACACCGCGCCGGCGCGCGGGCCCCAGGCCATCGTCATCATCGCGCCGAAGGTGATCAGCGCGACAGCCGCGCCGAGCAGCGCCGGATGCGGCTTCAGCAGCGCGACGACGAGCGCCGCGGCGAAACCCAGCAGCGCGGCGACGGGCACGCGCGAGAGGGTGCGCGGCACCGTGTTCGGCACGTCGGCCAGGCTGGCGCAGACGGCGCCGGCGAGCGCGAGCGAACCCGCGAGCGGCCCGGCCAGTGCGCCGATCGCGAGCTGGATGAGGCCGATGCCCAGCGCCACGCCGACGCCGTTGAGCAGATAGGTGGGCAGGCGGCGGGCAGGGTTCATCGTCACGGGGCGAAGTGGCGGGCAGGGCGGATCATCCCGTATCGGGCCAGGCCCGGCCACTGCAGCGCGGGCGCGACCATTGCAGCGCGGGTGCGCTGGGCGAGAATCGAAGCCTTGTCGACGAACGGGGCCGGGCGATGCAGGCAGCTTTCTACGAACGCACCGGGCCGGCGCAGCAGGTGCTGCAGCTCGGCGAATGGCCGGACCCGGAGCCGGGCGCGGGAGAGGTGCGCGTGCGGCTGCAGTGGTCCGGTGTCAACCCGTCGGACGTGAAGTCGCGCGCCGGGCTGCGCAGCGCGGTGCTGCCGTTTGCGCGCATCGTGCCGCACAGCGACGGCATGGGCGTGATCGACGCGGCGGGCGCGGGCGTGGCGCCGGGCCGCGTCGGTGAGCGCGTCTGGGTCTGGAACGCGGCCTGGGGTCGTGCGTTCGGTACCGCGGCGCAGTACGTCGTGCTGCCGCAGGCGCAGGCGGTGTCGCTGCCTGATGGCGTCGACGGCGCTGCCGGTGCCTGCCTGGGCATCCCGGCACTGACGGCGTTGCATGCGTTGCTCACCGGCGGTGGCGTGCAGGGGCGGCGCGTGCTCGTCGCCGGCGGCGCGGGCGCGGTCGG
>JGI20214J51650_10003201_pt1 | contig 10273 bp, 9 predicted proteins | sample WetSurMetagenome_FD_51650 | JGI IMG/M metagenome (IMG submission 51650)
ATCTGAACTCCATGCCCACCCTCCCAGTCTGCGAGGAAACGCTCCAGTCGCCCTATGTTGACCGGATCNCCCTTCTTGCCCATGACGCAACTCCTCTGACACTGCTCTTCCTGCGGGCACACCCGTCCGCAGACGGCTGGCAACGCATTCTTGGACTTGATCACGGCTATGCCATCGGCGTACCTGCCGTGCAAGATGCAGTCGATGAACTCAGGTATGGGCACATCGACGGGGCAGCCCTTCCGGCATTGGGGGCTCTTGCATTGGAGGCATCTACCAGCTTCTTCGAGGGCCATCTCCTCTGTGTAACCAAGAGCGACCTCGCAGAAATTCTTGACCCGTTCCTCGGGCTCCTGCTTCGGCATCTCGATGGCACCGTGCTCCAGGGAGGGGGTGGATCCCTGGATGATCCCAGGGTCATTTCCTTTCACATCTGCACCCCCCGTTCGTTTCCCAAAGGACGGAGCTCAATCTTTCTTCTGGAAGCATCGTGCGCTGGCGCATGATGAGCTCATCGAAGTTCGTCTGGTGCCCATCGAATTCCGGGCCATCGACGCAACCGAACATCATCCTTCCACCCACCGTCACACGACAGACGCCGCACATCCCCATGCCGTCTATCATTATCGGTGTCAGGGTCACAACGGTCGGGATGCCATACGGCTTTGTGATCTCGCTCACCCATTTCATCATCACTACCGGGCCCATGGCCACACAGCGATCGAACCTCTCCTTCATCAGCAGGTCTTTCAGGAAATCCATCCCCTTTTCACCTGCCGTGCCATCGTCAGAGGCGACATGGACCTTGTCGCTGATGGCCATGGCCTCCTCCTTCATGAACAGGAACTCATCCCCCCGGCAGCCAAGGACCGTCGTCACGTGGTTTCCCGCCGCCTTCATGGCCCTTGCCTGAAGCAATATCGGGGCGATCATTATGCTTCCGCCCACGCACAGCACACGCCCGAAATTCCTGACCTCGGAAGGATTGCCCAGAGGCCCGGTGACGTTGAACAGGCCGTCGCCCTGATTGAAAGTGCCCAGCTCCTTCGTGGTCTTACCGACCTCATGGGATGCGAATGACACCGTTCCCTTCTGCTCATCGTAATCGCAGATGGTCAGGGGCACCCTCTCGCCACCTTCCCTGGCGATGACTATCAGGAATTGCCCTGGCCGAGCCTTTGCGGCGATGTCGGGGGCCTCTACCTCGAACAGAGTCTTCTTGTATGCGAGCCGCCTCTTGGACGATATCCTATACATCATCACCTGCCCCCCCTTTGGATCGGTAAGGAGCGAGGCGGCATGGTGGCGATCTTCTCAGAGAAGGCTTCGTACTTAGAGATGAATTCCCCCTCGCATCTGGGCGAGAGCTCGTGCAGCTCGAACCGATCGAGCAGACCCAGCCTCTTCAGATAGGCCAGCAGGACCTCCAGCTGCCTTTCCGAGGTGTCCCTTCCCAGCTGGAGCTTGCAATCCTTGGCCGAACATACAACGCCCATGATGCCATCGAACCCGCGTTCGAAGGCGCTAACGACATGCACGGGGTCCATTCCCTTGAAGCAAGGGACCTCGAGGATCATGGTGTCCTTCCCTTTGAGCGTCATCTCAGGAACGTCCAAGGCCGAGTACTCCGACCATTGGCAGCTGAGAACCAAGATGGATGGCCTGCCGCTATTGGCCTTCATTTTCTCTGCCGCCCCTCCATAGGATGCTAGGATGTCCTCGAACTCATAGCCCTTCACATGGATGGCGTTGTGCGGACAGACGATCTGACACGAGCCGCAGCCCATGCATTTCGCCGCATCGGTGGTGGGGGTGGAGAATGGTTCAGCCGTGATGGCGCCATATGGGCATATGAATACGCATTTTCCACACCCGACGCACTCCTTGTTGTTCCTTACTACCTTTCGGGAAAACTTCACGACATTGAGCGCGTCATCGGGGTAGCCTAGCTGCTTTGCGACCGCCTTGCCCAGGAGCATNCGNCTGGTCCCGATCCTGGTGCCTTCCTTCATGCGGCAGAATTCGTCATGGCACTGGATAGAGACNATGTTCTTCACGCCTGCCTTGAGGGCGTGGAAGATGAAGTTCGTCGGGATCCGTCCAGCACAGGGGACGCGCATGGGAACATAGCCNGTGCCGCTCAGGCCTTGGCCAGCAAGGATGTCCTCGACCTCGCCATCTCTGGGTGAGTTGCCTCTGCACATCACCACCAGCGTCTCCCCATTCAAGTCCTTGCATGCTGAGCGGACATGGTCCAGCAGGCCTTCGTAGTCATAGTACGATATCTTTATGGCCGAAACTGGACAGGCACTGTAGCATATCCCGCAGACCTGACACTTCTTGATATCGATATCCAATCTACCATCTTCGGGCTGACGATCGATGGCATCGAACGGACAAAGGGAGTAACAGACCTTGCATCGGCTGCATAGGTCCTGGTCTATCCTCACGGCGGTAAGACAGTCATCGTTCATTCCTGATATACCCCCAGGGTCGCAGACGATTTTTGGCCAGGGCGAGCATCACAGGCCTTGGCATACACTTCAGCCATTTTTCGAATACATTCCTTTCATCTGTCGGCGACCTTTTAAGAAGCTTTCATAGCTGGCTTCCTTAAATTAGTGTGTTGCATCATGGCCATATTATTTAATGTATATGGCCGATGGTTCGTGAGGGGTCTGAAATAGGAGGCGATTAGCTAGATATTATTCTTCGGAGCTTATATTATAAGAATGTGGATATCATCGGTGAAGCCTAGCCACGCTAATAATCTATTTTTTATTGGAAGATTCTGGAACGTTCTGCAAATACCATGCTACAACACCAGCCCTTCAATAATCATCACAATTCAATCCGTTCATAATACCCATATCGGAAATTTCAACACCATGGAGGGAGTGGAGCGTTCCCTCGATGAACTACCTAGGCGATATGAGAGGCAAGGGATGGCATGGAGGGGCTAGTAGGCCAGTGTGGTGCGCTCGACACCATTAAGAGATGATAGGACATGTGCAGATGAGATGACCTCGTTGAAGGTTAGCGTCGCTGGCATCAGGATGTCCAACCCCACCATGCTCGCTTCAGGCATGATGGGAGAGACCGGAGGTTCTTTGGCAATGGTCGCCGAACATGGCGCGGGGGCGGTCGTGACCAAATCGATAGGCAGCGCCCCTAGGGATGGCTATAGGAATCCCACCATCTACGAGTGCGACTCGTACTTCGTCAACGCCATGGGACTACCAGGTCCAGGCATCGAGGAGTTCGGTCAGGAGATGAGGGAGGCCATCAAGGGGAAGGCACCGGTGATCGGAAGCGTCTTCGCTTCCAGTCCTAAGGAGTTCGCTGACCTGGCGACGATGATGGTGGAATATGGCGCCTCCGGTGTGGAGCTCAACCTCAGCTGCCCCCATGCCAAAGGTTACGGCATGGAGATGGGCATAGATCCGGAGATGGTCTCCAAGATCGTCAAGGAGGTCAAGGACGCCGTGAGCGTCCCGGTCCTATCGAAGCTCACACCTAACACGCACCGCTTGGTCGAAGTGGCAAAGGCAGTGGAAGCGGCGGGAGGAGATGGTCTGGTGGCCATCAATACCATCAAGGCCATGGCCATATCCGTGGAGTTCCGCAGACCGGTGCTGTCCAATAAATATGGAGGCCTATCAGGTCCTGCGGTGAAGCCGGTGGGATTGCGTTGTGTTTACGATCTTTATGAGAATGTCAGCATCCCCATCATCGGGGTCGGAGGTGTGACCGATTGGAGGGACGCCTTGGAATATATGATGGCGGGGGCAGTGGCGGTCCAGGTCGGGTCGGCCATCGCCACCAGAGGGCTCGGTGTCTTCGAGGAGATCGCTCGGGGGATCGAGACATATCTAGAGGAGACCGAATGCCATGATGTGATGGACCTTGTGGGGGTGGCACATGACCGGTAATATCGTGGTACGCATCAAGGAGGTCGTCAGCGAAGGCAAGGGGATGACCACCTTGCGATTCGATCTGGACAGGTCCGCGCGGCCAGGTCAATTCGTCATGGCCTGGATCCCAGGAGTGGACGAGGTACCCATGTCGCTGTCCTATGTGGGCAAGACCAAGGGCATCACCGTCCGTCAGATAGGGGAGGCCACCAAGGCACTGTCCGAGGTCCATGTGGGGGACCAGATAGGGGTCCGTGGACCGTATGGCAGGGGGTTCTCCAGGCCGAACGGTCGCTACCTGGTGGTCGGAGGGGGCACCGGGATCGCCTGCGTGTTGCCAGCGGTGGACATGTCCATGGACCGTACGGTCGTGGATGTTGCCCTTGGAGCCAGGACCGCGGACGAGGTCATTTTCGAGGAGAGGGCGAGGAGGTCATCGGAGAATGTGCTTGTGTCCACCGATGACGGGTCCTATGGAAACAAGGGAACAGTGGTCGCCCTCGTCGAGGAGATGCTAGGGAAACGCAGCTATAGCCAGGTCCTGGCATGTGGGCCGGAGAAGATGCTGTTCCACCTAATGGAATCATGCAAAAGGTTCGGGGTCGAGAGCCAAATGTCCCTGGAACGGTTCATGAAGTGCGGATCCGGGCTATGCGGGTCCTGCGTGATCGATGGGCGAAGGGTATGTGCTGACGGTCCGGTCTTCTTTGGTAGGGAGATCGACGAGATGGTGGATTTCAATAGGTCCAAGAGGGACGAGGCCGGTCGCCTCATCAGGCTCTGATCACCCGCTCAAGGTCATGGTCACGATCTGCCTGAACTCGTCCTCGCTGACCCTGCCCTTCTTCTCCCCCAGCCTTTTCACCTGGGCCAGAATGGAGTTCAGCTGTTCCTCGGTCGCTCTCTTCCCCAGATCGTCGACCCTCTTTCGCACATAGTTGATCCCAGTGTGCTTCCCCATGAGGATATGGCGCTTGTTTCCGACCGCCTCGGGTGGGATGCTCTCATAGGTGAGAGGGCATTCAAGGATCGCCGCCACATGGATGCCTGACTCATGAGAGAACACGTTCGGTCCGACCAGGGGTTGGTTCAAGGGGCGAGGTAACCGTGTGTAGTTGGCCACGAGGTCGCAGATCTCCGTCATCTTGCCGCAATCGATCCCGAGGTCGCAATTGTAAACGTATTTCATGGCAGGGACGAACTGCTCCAACGGGAGGTTGCCNGCCCTCTCACCTATGCCGTTGACAGTGGTGGTCACTGCCTTCGCCCCAGCTTTGATGCCTGCAAATGCATTGGCGAGGACCAGACCGAAGTCGTTATGCAGATGCAAGGACACGGGGGTTCTGACCTGGGAGCAAAGATAGGAGACCATATGGGTCATCGCTTCAGGGGAGGCGCAGCCCACGGTATCCGTTATTCCTAGACGGACCGCCCCTGCAGACTCCGCCGCTTTGAACACCTGAAGGAGGAAGTCCAGATCGGTGCGGGTGCTGTCCTCCGCGCTCAAACTTGCTTGGAGGCCTCGTTCCCGACAGTAGTCCAACCCATCCTGGACCTTTTCCAGGACGAACTCACGTGGCTTCTTGAACTTGTACTTGAGATGGATGTCAGAGGTGGCGATGAAGAGGAGGGCCATGTCCACATCTGCGTCGGCACAGGCATCTATATCGGATCGGGTTAGGCGGCAGAGGGAGAGTATGTCCGCTTTGAGCCCGAGGGCGGAGACCTCCTTTATAGCCTTCATCTCATTTTCCGACACCGCGGCGAAGCCAGCCTCGATCTGCGGGACNCCGATCTCGTCCAATTTGATGGCAATCTCGACCTTTTGCTCATTTGTGAAGGCCATCCCCGGCGTCTGTTCCCCATCCCTAAGGGTGGAGTCGTAGACGATCACGTCCGAACAGTCCAGTCTCGGGTTATATGGACTAAGCGCCACCAGCTGCATGGTCATTGGTTAGTTCGAGCGGTTAATTAAGTTTTTTCGAACGAAAGTTTTTCAAAGGCCGAGGCATCAAGTGGCACGTGAGCTCCCAAAGGCCAGCCAACTTCATCAAGGTGAGCCATGGAAAGATGGAGATCAACATCCCGATCTCGCTCTTCGAAGAGGGGACCGCGCGGGTAAGGGCCGACCAGGCCGGGGTGCTCCGGGAGAAGCTGAAATGCCAATACCCGTGGCTCAGTGACAATGCTATCGATGTCATCCTGAAGAATTCCAGCGAGGAGATGTCCCGTCAAATCGAGACGAAAAAACCGCCCTCGCAGAAGGCAAGGGAGATGTTGGACGAGGGGAGGTACGAGCAGGCGTTGTCATTCCTAGATGTGCACCTGGACCTCGAGCCAGAGGATGTGGATTGTTGGTATGTCCGATCGGAGGCGTTGTTCAAGCTCGGCCGTCAGGAAGAGGCCTTCCAGTCNATGAGGACCGGGCAACGGATGGCGCGATCACAGGGGAAGGTATCAGGACCTACCAGGGAATAATGCGTTCAATGCGTTGGCGACCTCCATGATTGTCGCACCCCAGGGAACGGTGACCACGTTTCCGACGATCTCGTGCCCTTCCTTGACCTTGCAGCATTTGATGATGGTCGGGACCCCGTCATCGAACAGGAGGTTCCTCGGGCACATATCCACAGATTCTGGGTCATAGCCATATATCGATCGGAATATCCGACGGGAAAGGTCGCAGCCAACCAATGTGACCTCCTCGAGATCGATGTCCGGCGTCTCGTCCAAGTAGAACACCTTCTTACCTGAGGTCAGTCCCGAGGCCCGGCAAGGGAACATGACGGCATCCTTTCGGACCAGTCCCTCCTTCTCGTTCAGGTCTATGTCGACGACCTCCCGCACGATGGGAAGCTCAACGAGACCGGTGGACAACGCCCTTCCGACCAGCACCGAGAGCTTGGACGGTCGAGGTGGCACCACATCGAAGATCCGCAATCTCAGGACCTTGTCGACCTTGAGGAACGAGACATGGTTGAACATGCCCGATACAACCACGGTCCTTCCCCCATTCATTTTGACCAGCTCGGCCATCTCCGAGGTGTTCAGCACATCGATGTCCTCGTTCTCGATGAAGACCGTATCCTCAGGGAGCGAGATGACCTCCACACCGATGATGTCACGGAAGAGCTCCTTTCCATTCACCTTCTCCACCAAGATAACTGCCGTCTCGATGCCATGCCTGAGGACCATGTAATCGGTCCTGGTGTATGCCTTCATGCCCAAGGCCTTCTCCACTATGTTCGGCTCGGTGAGAGTGAACTCGACTTCTCGAACGGAGACGTCCTTGCAATGGTCAGGCATCATCGATGACATAATATCACCTCAATTATTTCTCATATCTGGACAGGATCGATATCCCCGTTCGGGTCATACCATGGGTCGAATATGGCACCACACTGGGATCGGGGCATTCTGCATATTTGTAAATAATATGGGTTCAAATCGTTACCCTGACTCTTGGGGAATGAAATATGGCCGATGTATTGATCGTATTACTTCAGGTCTTTGGGCTTCTGTTCGTGGTCGGAAGCATGCTCGCGATGGGATTCAGCTTGACCTTGAATGCGATCGTCCAGCCGTTAAAGAACTGGAAGCTCGATCTTTTAGGTCTCATTGGTAATTTCGTGATCGTCCCAGCCATCATCATCGGAATGGGTACCGTACTGGACCTACCAGATGATGTGAAGATAGGGTTCTACATTCTTGCACTGGCGGCAGGGGCCCCATTCCTACCTAAGTTGACGCAGTTCGCGAAAGGGAACATTGCCTACGCGGTGGGCCTTATGACCATGCTGATGGTAGTGTCGATAGGCGTACTTCCATTGGTGCTGCCGATGATCGTCGAGGGCGTCAAGATAGATCCCTGGGACGTGGCCAAGCCATTGATATTCCTCATGCTTATCCCATTGGGCATTGCGTTGTTCATCAAGCAACGATATCCGGACTTTGCCGACCATGCGGCGAAGCTCCTCAATTCCGTGACGACGATCAGCCTATTCGCGTTGTTGTTCCTCTTCTTCGCCCAGTTCTGGGACCAGATCATAGATACATTCGGGACTGGAACGATAGGATTCGCTATTTTCTTCATCTCTATCGCACTGGTCATAGGCTATTTCCTCGGCGGGAAGGACCAAGGGACGAAACGGGTATCCGCCTTGGGAACCGCTCAGCGCAATATCGCAGCAGGCATCTTGACAGCCACAGTCAATTTCCAGGACCGGCCCATGGTCGGCGTGACAGTACTTGTGGTCTCATTGGTCGGATTGGTCATGTTGATGATCTTGGCCGGTGAATGGGGGAGGAAGAGCTCCAAGGAGGGCTCGGCCCCTAAGAATGAGAGTCATGTCACCTAGGAAAACTTAGTGGGATGATGATAGGGGAAGAGCACGCAGATGAACAGGCTGAATTGGCTCCCCGCCCCAATGGTCAACATCGAAATCTGCTCAGGGTCGATTTGCCCAAGCCAGGGGCCTCCAGTGTAAATGGATTTCCCTGAGCCCAAGATGATCCCACATACCAGGAAAGGTCCCCTTTCATCTCCCTTCCATTTCAATAGATGCATCTATATCATTATCTGAGGGATCCCTGAGTATCATAAAATCATTAAACCGATCCCCTTCCTGATGGATGATTGAACACGATGTCCATCGGGTGATTCTCAACCAGTTACCAGGGAGGCTCGATGACCCATGAGCGATTAAATGTGTAAACCGAAATATATGAAAAAGAACAATCTAGGCGGTGGGACGGCGATGCACGAGGGATTGGAGGTCAGCGTTAGCACTATCAGGGAACGCCTTTTTCTGGAGAGGTTGCGCTTGGTCCATCCGGACAGGGCCGAGGCCTTTCCGAAGATGAAGGTGAAGGAAAGGACCAAGTTCGTCGAGGATAATTGGAGCAAGCTTTTCCCAGGTCCAGACCCAGCCTTGTTGAGGGTGGTCAACGGCCCCGTGCAAAAACTGGTGATGAAGGGTATGGACGCCGAGGCCGATGAGGTCGTGCGGTCACATCTAGAGCCACAGATCAAGGCCAAGATGCACAACACGACCGAGCTCTACATCATCATGCTTCGATATGCTTACAATGTCAAGGACCATAATGCTGAGGAGCAGAGCCGTCTCTTGCTCAATTACTACCTTCTATTGGTGGAAGGGGTATACACGGCCCAGGTGAATCTGTTGGCCTATCTGCTTACTAATTCAGGGGCGGCCTATCATTCTTCGAAATCTGTCAGCGAGCATGGTCAACAGAACGGTTCCCTAGGGACGATCGAGGAGGACAGCCTATGGAACAAGCTGCGCTTCCTGGAGGAGAACGGTTTCGGCTTCATGGTAGAGGCTTGCGATCGACAGCTGCGCAATTCGGTGGCCCACCTGGATTTCATCGTGTTCACCAACGGTTGCGTCGGATATGGGGCCAACCAGAAGAACTCCAGGATAATGAAATACGAGGAGCTGGTGCATAAGGTCGAGGCCTTGAAATCCATATCCGATGCCATGGACCGTTCCACCATTGAATCGGTGCAGNNATGGAGGGAGCAGGCGAAAAGACCGAGGGCCAAACCCGTCCCCAAGAAGATCGTCGAGAAGGACCCCGAGGAGATCCTCCGCAGGGCCGAGGTCAAACCTATTAAAGGGCGAAAGGAGTCTGCCGAGGGGGACGTAAGGCTATAGGAGCAGTCCCCTGGACCATCAATAACTCATGAACCCGGAAGAAAATCTTGATATGAGAAGAGCACATCCCATCAATCGTGAAGAAGAACGATTTGGCATTGATAGCTATACTAGGCGGTATCATCGTTTTCTCGATCAAGCTTAGCGCCTATTTCGTCTCCAACTCGATCGCTCTTCTTTCGGACGCCCTCGAATCCATCATCAACATCATTGCGTCCATCATGTTGTTCTTCTCCTTGCGCATCGCTGAGCGTCCGCCAGACGAGGAGCATAAGTTCGGTCACAAAAAGGCGGAGAACATATCATGCCTGGTGGAGGGCATGCTGGTCCTTATAGCTGCCTTCTTCATAATAGAGGCCAGTGTCGGTCGGATATTCGACCCTGTGGAACTGAGNTCGGTCAACCTTGCCCTGCTCATCTCCCTATCGGCCACAGGATTGAACGCAGGCCTCTCCTATGCACTTTGGAAGGAGTCCAAGCGNTCGCACTCCATAGCCATGGAAGGGGACTCCAAGCATCTTCTCTCCGATGTTCTATCTTCCCTCGGCGTCGTCATTGGTCTATTCGTAGCNAGCGTCACTGGCTATTACATCCTCGATCCGCTATTGGCCCTGATCGTTGCAGCTCTGATCATCAAGATGGGGATCGACCTTCTCAAGAAATCGAGCATGGACCTGATGG
>JGI20214J51650_10003202_pt1 | contig 10273 bp, 9 predicted proteins | sample WetSurMetagenome_FD_51650 | JGI IMG/M metagenome (IMG submission 51650)
GGACCTTCGATAAAAAAATTCATTATTGGTTCATCGAGCGCCAGTGCAATTTCTTTAAGTAATTTGACATTTATCGATACTCTGTCGCTATAGATATCGTAAATAGCCTGCCTTGTCCTGTTAACCTTTTTGCCAAGTTCCTGGGCTGAAATATTCTTTGACTGAGCTGTTTTTTTGATTTTCTCACCGATATTCATAATATTGTAAAATAAATTACATATGTTTGTAAATAAAATTACATTATTGAAAAATGAAATAAGCTTCCATTGGTAAATATTTACAATATTATGAAAATATTTTCAATATTACAATAAGATGGTTACTGGGAAAGAATATAAATACAAAATCAAGGAAAAGCTTGATAAACTTTCTCATAAAGAATATAAGTCTGCAATTAATATCATACCAAAAGCTTTAAAAGTCCATCAAAGAACATTTTTCAGATATATGTATACCACAGTTAATGAAGAGTATAGTATGCCCGTAGATCATCTGGCACGGCTTGCAAAGTTTTTCAATTGCAAAATTGACGAACTATTAAACTTTGAGCCTAAACCTTTGACATTTAAGGAAATGAAAAATCAAGATAAGCAGGATGTGGCGATAAGATTTAACTTGGTAAAATAATACACAAGCATTATGGGAATACGATATTGCATGAATAATCCGGACCATCCGATTCCGGACTCCATCAGAGCTGACGCAGTTTTCTGCTCACAGAAATGTGGATGGCAATATCGCAATCGGAAGAAAGCAACAGAAACGAAGGAATTTCAAAAAATAGAGCGGGATTTGTACACCAACTATAGAATCATCAAAGATATGCTTCAAAAAGACATTTCAGAAATTTCTAAAGATACAGCAATTGTTCTTGGTTTTAACCTCTCATGTCATACAGGAATACTTGGTATTGATAAACTGAAGGGTATAGCCGAATTTAAACTTTTTGATTTCTCATATATCATAATTGGGGATCGTATTAAATTTAAAAAAACTTAGCTATGGATGCATTTGAGATCACAAAAATTCTCCTTGGACAAATAGAAACAAGGCAGGAATCTAAGACCCCGGTTATAAGTAAATCTATACCAGCAGGTGAAGGCATTAATAGGGCCATTAATTCCAGATATGCTTTTGAAAGTAAGAACCAACCTTCATTCCCCTGGACCGAATTTGTAATAATAAGTGGAGCAATAATAATACTTATAATAGTATTAAAGGGAAAACAGAAAGATCATAGTTATGATGATTCTTTGAAGAAAAAAAAGAACCGCCTTTCAATATTTAAATAGCCTTAAAACATTAGTCTTGGCCACAAATAATCACCAAGTGATCATTTTTTCATATATACTCTTTCTTAAGCTCATTAATAATTAATATCTCGATATATTGAGATATATCGCAATAAATTTGGATGGATCGAGATATATTCAAATAATCTGCCAATCTAATTGCAGGCATTCCAGAAATTAATTGCGATCTATCGCGATAGATAGAAATAAGAATTTGAATCTTTGCAAAAAAGTGGCTGAACAGTTGTCCTTTAGTCGTACAGCAAATTGAAAGCGGATAAACGACACTTTGAGATTCTCCCTCATAACTGGGAAACAACACACTAGTCTAAGTGACTCCAATAAAATCCAATAATTATTGGATTTTGTTGGAAAATGTTGGGGAAATGACATCTTGTCTAGGAAACTTCAAAGAACTCCAATAGTTATTAGACTTTTTGAAAACTATGTGGCAATATAGGCTTCATTAAACTTCAGACCAAAATGTAGAAGCCCGAATGCTTACCTGAGATAAGCCGTTAGCTTGGGTAGGTATAATGTAATATCAGATAACCGAATGGATTTCATAATATTATGCCGCATACTACCATTTATGTTGTTTTTTGGATATATAGACGTTGAATTTTCATCACCTCTGCAAAGAAATCTGATGATTTGTCCAAACAATACCATCATAAACTTCTAAAAAATATATTCCGGCAACCTCATTCGAGATATCGATAGTTATTACTTCTGGTTCATTATATTTGGTCCTCATAATTTCCATTCCCATGAAGTTTCTTATTACAATTTCTTTAATGCCTGGTTTTTCATCTGTTGATTTATCCTTTACGGTAAAAACTCCAATTGTAGGATTAGGGTATATTAGAAATTGTGAAGTTGCTTTAGCGAATTGTGATTTATTACCACAGTCCATGCCTGCAAAAAAAGTAAAATCTTTATTAAAATAGCCACAATTATTGGATGCCGTCATTCTTAAAACAGTGTTACAGCCGAGTGGTTTTAAATTTAAAAATAAACTTTTACCATTATTGGAGGCTCCAAAATCAGCGAAAGTACAGTTACTCTGGCTTATTTTTGTCCAAGTAACACTTTCAAGATAGGGGACGTATGGAGGATCCCATATTAAAATTTCACCACTATACATGCCAGGATATGTATAAGTAAACAGGCCATTACACTCTTGCAACCAATCAGTTTCCTCGTCTGTCGTTAAAGATGCATAAAAAGTAGAATAAGTAGGGTTAGTAGTAAGCTCGATTTGTATTGAATCGATTGGGCCACAACTGCCACTGGTAGTCGCTGTTAGAACAACTGTACCAATGTGACTAGTATTGCTAATTCTGCAGCCATTTTGGGTGCTAGTAACTATAAAATCATCATCATTTACTGGAACTGGATTAGTACTCCATGTTATTGTACAACTTTGTTGCGGATTAATAATGGAGAATTCTGAATATGTCGCTTGACAAACATATTCTGACCCCGTAATATACGGAATTTGAATAGTGTTAGTTGAGGTATAGGATGTATTACCAGGATCAAGCCAGTGACTTAGTCGAGTGGCATTATTATTGCCATCACCAATCCATGACACATCAAATCTTCCATATTGCCCTCTCTTATTGCTGCAATAATTATCGTTCCCGCTTAAGGCGTCTCCATGTAACTGGCCTACAATCCGATGGTTCTGATCAAACACAGGGGAACCAGAAGAACCTGGTTCAACAGTTCCCTCATCAAATAATACATCCCAATGAGTATTTGGGGGACAGGTTATAACAGGATTATCTTCAGAATCAATTAACCAAACAGTCTCAATAGCAACATTATACAATTGATTGTCTCCGACAGAAATTTTCTTTACATGTAACGCTGGATGATGTATGCCAACACCCAAACTGGCAGGAGTGCTTACTCGGGACCACCCTGCATAAGCAATTCCCTGACCGCCATTGGGTCTATCGTCAAGCTCCAATAGAGCAAAATCGCTTGGTTGATAACCTGCTCGGAAAGTAGCTCCATTGTATTCAATGTATGATGGATCAGTTTCTCCTACACAATCCTGACTTTCAAATTTAAATTGGAATTTCCAATTTTGGACTGCATTCATTTCAGATGAGGATAAGGCCATGTTCTCATCATAGTCTAAGCAATGAAAGGAAGTTAAGAAATATGGTATCAAGTTTTGAGAGGTATTATTAATTAAGGATCCTGAACAACCAGAATTTGCTTGACCAAATATAACAAGAGCAACTGCATTTCCATCATTCCTCCAGGTTTCGCCCGCTGAACAAGCTATATTCAAATGACATGATTCGTACTTTTCGAGGCCAGTATAAATTTTCTTGTATCCGTGGATAACTTTAGAAATATGTAATTCTGTACTGTCTGTCAACTTGCCAACTTGACTAACCTCTATAATAATACTTTCTCCATTTATTATTCCTGACCAAAATACTCCATTTGATGGGTTTTCATTTGAAGTAACTGGCCCATATAACATAGTATAATCGGAATCGTACATCATTAGAGAAGTATTGGAACCCAAGCAGAACTTATCAAAAATAAGATTAATACTTAAGGCCCCTTTTGATGAAATTTTGAAGAAAATCAAAGTTGTATCCTTATGAATTATCTTTGTTCCCAGCTCTAAAATATCTATATCAACATCCAGATCAATTCCAAATCTATAGGGGAAACTTGCACTCTTTTTGAGAGAGTCTTCTCTTAGGACTGCATTTAAATCAAATTTAGGAAGTACCTTTTGAGCTATTGAAAAATCTTTTGGAATATGAATTCCATATTGGGATGTTCTCATTTTTGATATAGATCTCGTAAATATCTGGGCTTGACCTAATTTGAAAATCGACAATAAGACAAACAACAGGATAAGGACTTTTGTTTTTCGGGTAGATTCTTTCATTGTTCATTTTTTGTTAGTGGAGACTATTTATTCGAAAAAGATTTAACAATACAGAATTCTCTACCATTTGACAAACCGATTATGAACAATTAATATCAGCGACTTATATAATAAAAATTTGGAAAATGTTTCAACTAAATACCCGAAATGATTTTCAGATTCAATCCAAAGTTAATAAGGTGTTCTTTAGTCGCCATGTTTTCATTCTGCGGAAAATCTCCGTCATGTTCATAAATTCTTTGTTTAATATCTGAATTTTCATATCCGGTTATATTATACATTACGCTGGGCGTTAAGACCAAATTGAATTTGTCAGTTATTCTATATCCGATACCCATTACCAGATCGAAAGAGATGTTTAAAGCACCAATATCATCAACGTTAGTTGTGACCTGTTTTTTTTGAAATTCGGATTTTCCGTATTCTTCTCTTAGAATCCATTCACATGTATTGTAAACGGTAAATAAAATTGTCGGCCCGACACTCATTAAGAAGTTTAACTTATTTAATGTATTGTACGTCAAATGGAGCGGAATATATATGCTGTGAAAAGGATAACTGTATAATTCTGACTCATAACCTGCTGTTATAGGTGAAAAGCCAGGATCAATCAAACGAACTTCATTTGTTTCATAACCGTTTTTCAAAAAGCCAATGCCCGTTTCAAGATACAATTTTCCCATTATTTTATAATAAATAGTAGCTTCCAGATTGAAACCAACGGAATATTTTTCGTTAGCGTTTCTATACTCTTTATAAAAATCAGATTCAGCCTGTGTTATTATTCTATTTGTAATCAGAATACCACCACCTTGGCTATACGAATATTTTGACTGAGCGAGAATCTCACATCCGTAGAGGACAAACAAGAATCCTACAACGATTTTTAATTTATTCATATAGAATACTTTTTAATTGAATTAATGCGAAGTATTATTAGTCAGTAGTTTTTATATAACTCATTATTGTCACTTTCAGATTTCTATTCAGTAGTCGATGCCACCTAAAAACTTAATATTCCTTTTAGGATTTTATGTAAAGTTAAAAATAAGTTGGGTAATTATTTAGGCAATAAATCGGACATTATAGGACAAATTCGGACATATTTTACTCGAAGTCAAGTAACTTGTTTATTCCGGACCAATTGACCCCTCATTCCGGGTTATTGACCCCTCTGCCGGAGGCAACAACCCCGAAGGGCGATCGTTGTTAAGTATGCAATGAACTATTAATCTGCTAAAATTATACTTTTTTCTTCTTTCTCATCGATTCTCCAGATAATTCGATCCGATGAGATGTATGCACCAGCCTGTCAAGTATAGCATCAGCCACTGTGCTTTCTCCGATGCCATCATACCACTTTTCAACCGGTAATTGTGAAGCAATGATTGTTGAACTCTTCTGATGACGGTCTTCTATAATTTCAAGAAGCATCATCCTTGACATCTCCTCCAGGGGCTGCATACCGAAGTCATCAATGATTAGAAGATCCTGCTTTTCAAGTCTCTTAGTTTGTCTGATGTATGATTCATCGGCTCTGGACATTCTTAGCATCGCAAATAGTTTCTGAGCAATAAAGTAATTAACCTTATAACCTTGCTGGCATGCTAGATGACCGAGTGCAGAGGCAATATAACTCTTCCCAACACCCGTCAGTCCGGTGATAAGTATGTTTTCTCCATGTTTAAGGAAGCTCCCGTCTGCAAAGCGAAGCAGTTGTGTTTTGTCAAGCCCTCTCGGTGTGAAGAAGTCTATCTCTTCCAAAGAAGCTCTCATGCGGAACTTTGCATTCTGTAATCTACGGTTTGCTTTGGAGTTTTCTCTTTCGTCCCATTCCGCCTGCAGGATCAGGTTTAATAGTTCATCATTACCGATTGAGTGAAGATTCTTTGTAGATACAATACCCTCATAGGCAGCTCTCATTCCCGGGAGCCTGAGTTTTTGCATCAGTTGTTGGATTTCATGTGTCATAGGCATTAAAGTTATACTTGGTTATTTGTAATAGTTTGCACCTCGGATATTCTCATGAAGTGGCATTGTAATTTCTTTTGGTTTAGTTTCAACCCGGTCCAGCCGGTTATTTATAATCTGACCTATAACTTTGTAGTTGTATACTCCAAAGCTTGACGCTCTCTGGCAGGCAGCTATCAAACGATCTTTGCCTGCTTTCTTTTCAAAGGATAGTATCCCTACACAACTTCGGTACGTTTGTTCAGGATATGATTTGTTGTCAAGGACTTTTGTGATATAAGACTCAACATCCGGATGAATACGTCGGGCCCATTCAATAAATTTTAGTGGATTCCATTCACTAACAAACTGGTGGCTTGATGGAAGATGGTCCTTTATAGTTGTGTATTTGTATGGAATGCGATCACGTAAATGGTAAGCAATACGTTCTCCGTTCAGGTAGACAGCAACATAAGTTGCAGTATAGACCAGTTTTACCTTTTGTCCTATATAGTGGTATGGCACACTATAGTAGTGCCTGTCCCGGTGTAATTGAACATGGCAGTTTTTCATCACCTTGACCTGAAGGTATTCCTTAAGTTCCCAGTAATCATGAGGAAGGGAACGAAGATGCTCTTTCTCTTCACTCTCAAAAAGGAGATTCCGGCTTTCTTGTCTCCCCTGAAGCGGAACATTGTTATGATTTTCAAGATACTCAGCAATAGCATCATTAAGCTTATCCAGGTTTGTAAATACCTGGTTACGAAGCGGGGCATAGATCCTGGTATAAACGATCTGCACCATTCTCTCAACCCATGCCTTATCCCGCGGCTTCAGAGAACGGGTAGGAAGTACAGCAATGTCATAATGGTTGCCAAGGTCAAGGAGATCCCTGTTTATCTCGGCTTCATAAGGATTGGCTTTATCAACTCCGGATTTAAGATTATCCGGTACCAGTACCCGGGGAACACCTCCAAAGTAATTTAATGCACGGACAATGCAGGATAAAAAATCTTCTTTCCTCTGGCTCTCACAAGCTCTTACGTATGTTTTACCACTATAGCCAAGAACAGCAACAAAGACTTCAACCTCTTTTAACTCGCCAGTGTATGGATCAACTGTGGACATTTTTGATCCTGCAAAATCAATATACAGCTTATCGCCGGGTTGTTGCTCGATATGAAGTGATACATCCTTGCGGTCAAGATATTGCTTTAAATACTCGCAGAACTGGCTATAACTGTATCCATCAGGATACCTCGACCGATACTCACCCCACAGGATCTGCCTGGTTACTCCTGTGCGAGGAAGCTCAGTACGGCAATACGGCAAGAAAGAATACAGATCTTCCTTGCGTGACTCATTGGAGCAATCGCCAGTATTATCCTCTGAAGCATCAAGATAACTATTAACTGTATTCTTTGATAATCCTAACTCCCGTGCAATCGTCTTCTTCCCGTAACCAAGACTTTGTAAAATGCCGATCTGTTTCTTTACTTCCATTTCAATTGTCCTTCTTGCCATCGCATATTTTTTCTACAAAGAAAAAAACTCAACGATCAAGGGGGTCAATTTGCCGGAATGTCAGACAGCATTTTTCCTTAAGAGGGGTCAATATGCCGGAATGTCAGACAAAAACGCCTTCCCCAGGGGGGTCAATTGTCCGGAATGGGGGGTCAATTAAATCGGAACAGGGGGTCAATTAATTTCGGAATATACAGTAACTGGCAGAAATTAATTGAATACCTCGATATGTGGTGATACATAGCAATAAATTAGGATGTATCGGGATAAATTCACATAATCCAACAATTTATTTGCACATCCATTCCAGAGATTAAAAGTGATATAGCATATCGCCGGGTTGTTGCTCGATATGAAGTAATACATCCTTGCGGTCAAGATATTACTTTAAATATTCACAAAACTGGTTACAACTGTATCCATCGCGACCGGTTTTACCCCACAAGATCTGCCTGGTTACACCTTTGCGAGGATACTCAGTACGGCAATAGGGCAGAAAGTATACAGATCTTCCTTGCGTGTCTCATTGGAACTATCTCGAACCTTGACAGCTGACTCATCAAGACAACTCTTCACTGTGTTCTTTGATGAATGAATGAATTTATTCACACAGTAACTAGATCCTAATTAATCCAGGCTTTAAGTTTCAAAAGAGCGGGATTTTTTTCGAGTATAAGTTCATCAAGCAGTTTGCCAAAATTATCCAATCTGTGATGAATTATATCATGTAAATCGTTTGCTTTTTCAGGTAACCCATGCCTGCTAATGTCTATCTTTTGTTTTCTACAAGCTGCAATTATCCAGTCTTCAAGTTTGCCTTTCAATATTAAAATGATGTTGCCAGAACTATCAGTATAGTATCTGATTCCTTCAAACTCTTCTCTGAAATTCAAAGATTCTTCATATCTGGTTTTTGTACTTCCTGGATCCTCATCGACGATTGCAAGCAGATTTTTGTTCTTTCGAAGAGTACTGAATATTCTTGATTTTCCCTGGTGGTGGGTAATGAACTTTCTGGAATGCCCAAGTTTTAATACTAATTTTTCATCAGGCAGACACTCAACATGAACTTGTTTCATAAATCAAGAATTTTGGCAAAATTGAAAAATACATCAGAGTTCAATTCCAAAACCTCAGAAATCTGAGCCGGATTTAGCACCGTTATTGAAGTCTGGTAATCTTTCATTTGAACAATACAAACATTCAGATCATTTTGATTTGACTTTTCAATCAGGCTTAATAAAAGATAAGGATTATGAGTAGCAACAAAAAACTGATTTGTTTCATCCAATGCTATGCGTTCTGCCAAAATTTTTGTGTAAAAAGGGAAGGTGTTACTTTCAGGTTCATCAAGGAGAATAACACTCTCTTTATTGCTTTTGATAGCAATTGTGTAGAAGATTATTCGTTGTAAAGTTTCAGATAATGAAAAATAGGAATAGCTATAGATCTCACCTTCAATAATTTTACTGGCCAAAATTTCATTCTCGGTTGGTTTTAGGGTAAGAGTTAAATCTTTGGATTTAAGAAAATCTGAAACCCATTTTTTATATTCCGGGTTTGAGAGAAGCAGTGAAGGTAAATTCTCCCCGTTTGGCACTGAAAGATGGGGATTGTAATCCTGAGAAAACTTAGAAAGTCTTCTATATTCGTAAAGGTGAACATCTGTCTTACTGCTATTTGAGTTATGAAGTATTTTGCCGTCATGAGCAATATAAACCGGCTGATCAATGTCTTTCACAGAATCCAAAAAGAAAGTGAATTGATTGTCAGGAGCTCCGTTTGCCCGGAGTCCATATTTGAGAATGGTATTCCTGACATTTGAATTAATCTCGATAGGTTTATTAATTTCAAAATCATAAAACAGATCTCCAATGGTCTTATATCGGAACATCTTTTCATTCAAAGTATCACCAATAGCATTCTGGCTCTGTAGTGACAAAGCTTCAAGTATATTGCTTTTACCGCTATTTGGTTCTCCGATAAATACATTCAATTTCTTACAGGAGAAGGTCAAATCTTTTATTGACTTGAAATTCTTAATATTAACCTGGTTGATCATATCGTTCTTTTGAGCAAATTTAGTATTTATATGTGAAAAGAAATCAGGTTTGAGATTGTTATAAGTTTAAGGACTAATTTCTATTGTACTTTTTGAAATTCTCTGCTTATTTGGTTGAACTTAGCTTCTTTCTAGGATCTAATGTAAAGTTAAGAATAAGTTAGGCAATTATTTAAGCAAAAAATCGGACATTTTATGACAATATCTGACATGTTTTACAACTTAGCCGAGTAGTTGGCAGAAATTAATTGAATACCTCGATATATCGTGATATATAGCAATAAATTAGGATGTATCGGGATATATTTATATAATACGACAATTTATTTGCAACCATTCCAGAGATTAATAGTAATTTACCGCAATACATAGATATAAACATTTGATGTTATGCAGAATAGTGGATGAACTGTCGTCCTTATAAGTCTTCCAGACTGCAAACCGGTTAAAGACTCTGATATATAAAATAATACTGATAAGATAATCTAAATGGCTGTGCTGCAAGCCTGTCGTGGTTAA
>JGI20214J51650_10003203_pt1 | contig 10272 bp, 11 predicted proteins | sample WetSurMetagenome_FD_51650 | JGI IMG/M metagenome (IMG submission 51650)
CCAGTTTCTCAAGGAGATGGACGGCATCATGGACAAGGGTAAGGCGCTTCACGTGTACGTCATCGGCGCCACAAACAAGCCTTGGGATCTGGATTGGGCTTTTATTCGCAGGTTCCAGAAGCGTATCTTGGTTCCGCTCCCAGACTCCACTACCCGCCAAAACATGCTAAAGCATTACACGGGCACTTTGGAGATTGAGGCTGACGTGGACATAACGGAGCTGACTAGGCTTAGCGAGGGGTTCTCGGGCAGCGACATACGGGACGTGTGCCAGTCGGCGCAGCTTAGCCTAATCGGCGAGTTCTTTGAGTCCGGGAAAGCAATGGACAAGGCAGCGAAGCCACGTGCGTTNACTATGCATGATTTCCGTAACATATTCGATTCGCGCAANCCGAGCGTTTCGGTGGATATGCTTTCGCAGTACAACCGGTGGTTTGAAGCGTTCAAGGCACTTTAGGAGCGTGAATGGGGAAAACATAGAAAGGCAGTCGGTTGGGTGGAATGGTTTGGGGACGTCACACTTTTTGCACGCTCTCCCTTTCTCCCCCTAAAAAGGTTCCCAAACCCCACAGACCAAAACCGCTTTTTTACTGCTTGTTTTGTTGGCTCTGACTTGCGATTTTTTCTGCATCCCTCTACATATAATGAGTCGAGCCTGTCCAACCCGCCTGCAACGGCTAGTTGCAGCGGAAACTTTGTCAGAACAACTTTAGAACCCGGCGAAGAAAAAAAGGCAAGAATCTTAAGCTTTCATTTCTTCTTTGAAGATTTCCTCGAACATCTTCTTGTTCACGTGAAGCTCCTCCGCCAAGCCTTTGACCATTTTGACGTAGATGCGGAAGAGGTTCTGCATGATTTCGGCTTTTTCAGCGCTGCTGATTTGTTCCTCGTCAGCCATTAAAAGCGCGAACCATTTTCCCAAGTCCGTTAGCCGGTAGCTTTTGACCCAGACGATTCTCCCGTCTTTCTCGTTTTTCTCCATTGCTTCGTCGAGGACACGGAGCTTGGTTAGGGTTTTCAGGTTTTCGATTATGGTTTTGTTGCTGAAGTTGAGTTTGGAAACGAGATCTTTTTGGTAGATGCTCTTAGCGACGCCCTGTTCAAGGCTGAACTTTAGCAGGTCCACTGCCGCCTTAGAGCCAAAGATGGCGCTGAGAACCTTGTTTTTTTCTTCGGCTGGAAGAAAAACTACATAGGGATATAGTTCTGCTACCAAGAGTTGCCCTCTTTGCTATCTCTGTTGGCATAGCTTTTAAAAATTTCGGAAAAGATGAATATTCCCACGGATAAAATGCTGCCCGTTTCCGCACGGCTTTTGGTCATTTACGGTTTGCGCGGGCTTGTGCAATAGCTTTTTTAATCATCGCTTTGTTTGCATATCGCGGTGCATTAAAACGTCTTCCACAGCGAACTGGCTTCCCAGCGACGGCGACACTTTTGTCACCAAAGAAGGCTTCATCATGAACACGCTGGGATACGAGCACCCTGAAGGCAGGGTCTTCGCGTTCCTAAAATACATCCCCGCCGAGTACATGGAGGTATTCCACGTCGAGATGCTTGAACGGACCTGGCGATTTGGCGAGCAAAAGCTTTTCCGCGCTGAGAAACTCTACACCGCAGCTAATTACCAGTCGTTCATGGATACTTTTCGCAAGAACTTCCCTGACTACCTCTACTTCTGCCCCTTCCGCGGTAAAGAACTCATCAGCGCACCCATAAAGAATATTGATCATGTTTTTGTTCCTAAAGACTGCCTCCAAGTCATTCTTAAACTTCACAGGTACGACGGCATTCAAGCTTTGGCTGTTGAGTTGATTTCCATGCTCAGCAAAGAGTCAGGTGTGAGCCTCAGCCATTTTGGCATGCACGGCTCAATCGCTCTGAACATGCACAGCGAAGAAAGCGACATAGACTTCGTCGTCTACGGCACGGGCAACTTCCGGGTAGTCGAAGAAACCATCGACAGACTCGCAGCCGCAGGCACGCTGAAGTATATTTTCGGGAACAAGCTGGACCGCGCCCGCAAGTTCAAGGGCAAGTACAAGGACAAAATTTGGATGTTCACCGCCGCCCGCCTCCCCAACGAGGTCACGGAGAAATACGGCGATTATCAGTTCATTCCAGTTAAGTTGCTTAAGTTCCAATGTACGATAAGTGACGACACCGAGGCTATTTTCAGACCCGCCATCTACAGCTTCAAGGACTACGTTGCCGCGACAGAGGAGTCAAAACTGGTACAGGAGCAGATGCCAAACCGCATCTTGAGCAACATCGGCTGCTATAGAAACGTAGTCCGAACTGGAGACAAAGCCAAAGTCTGCGGTATGCTCGAAAAAATGGAGAACGCCAAAACGGGCGCTGTCTCTTACCAGGTTGTGGTGGGTACGGCGACCAGCGAGGAGGAGCAGATATGGCCTTTGTAAAGCTCCGCGACCGCGACAGCGTCCAAACCAAAGAAGGTCTGCTGTTCCGCATTTTGGGCAGCAGCCAACCCCGAGGCGCCTACTTCTGCGACGCAGAGTATGCTTCGGCGAAAATCTTCACCTCCAAAGACCCCCGCGCCCTGCGCAACGGTGGCGGCAACCAGCGCATTTTCTACAAGTTCTACGACGATGAAGGCTGGAAATTCATCGCTGACAAGTACCCCCAGTACCTTATCCCCAATAAGATGATAGGCGCCAACATTGTGGGCGTAGATAAAAGCGACATAGCTGAGGTTTATCAGCCTCAGAAACGCCTCAAAGCTCTCCTCAAAGAGAAAAACAATGACAAGCTGCGGAACGCGATGAAGCGGGTCCTGGGGATTGTCGAGAAGCATTCGGGTTTGGATTCATCCAGCTTCGGCGTTTTCGGCTCAATGCTATTTGGTATTGACCACCCTGACTTCTCAGACATAGACCTCCTCGTGTACGGCATCCCCCAAATCGCCAAGGTCCGCGAAACCCTCAGTTGCCTCTACGCCGACGGAATGTCGGGTTTCCGCAACGAATTCGACACCGACGAACCCATCAGGGACAAAAAGTGGCGCTTCAAGAACCTCTCCGCTAAGGAGTACGTTTGGCACCAGAAACGCAAGCTCATATATGCCGTCTTTGACGACGAAATCAACAGCGAACGAACCATAAAGGCTGAGTTCGAACCCGTTAAGGAATGGGGCGAAATCGTGAACGACTACAGCGCCAAAACCCAAATCACCCGCAAGGGCTTCGTTCGGATGAAGGCGCGCGTCACCTCGGACGTGGATGCTCCTTTCATGCAGTCCGTCTATGGTATCCAGCCGCTTGAACTCGTTAAGGGCTCCAAGAAAATGATGGAAGCCACGCACGTTGTCTCGTACATGGAAGAATTCCGCCTCCAAGTCCGAAAAGACGAGATAGTCGAGATAGCAGGCAATCTGGAAGAGGTCAAAGCGCCCGACGCCACCTCGCACCAAATAGTGCTTACCTACGGGCCAAAATACTACGACCAAGTCCTCAAAGTTGCGGATCTAAAGCTTTGAAAGCGCCAAAAAGTCGGCGGGTTGGTTGCCGATTATGACGCGGTAGCGTTCCGTGCCTTTTCGTTTGTCGGTCACGTGTTCGACCTTGCCTTGGGCGACGATGTTTTCGTCTGGTTTTGCTTGCATACAGAACCTGCCGCGGAACGACGCCACTTCGGATATCTGATCCAGTTTGGGTCCTTCCAGCACTTGCACGTTTTTCAGCTTGTACGTGCAGGGCGTGAACAGCGCTTCTGAGTCGTCGGCGATGGTGGCGGAGATTTTGGCGTATCCCGCGTTCGAGCAAANCACTTCGCCGTACTGTTCACCAACTTCCTCCCAGTCTTTGACGAAGCGCACGAAGTAGTCGGTGCCGTCGTATTTGCCTTGGAAGGCCTTTCGGGTTTCGACGCGCTCGAAGTCCTCAAAAGACATGAAGGTGTCTTTCGAACGGAAATCGAACAGTGCCGCCAGCTCTTGGCGTGTGTAGGGCTTGAAATGTGATTGCCCCGGCTTGAGCAGCGTCTGCAAGGCTGTGTAGGCTTTGCGGCAGTTGTCCTCGCCGTACACGAGAGGGTCGATGTCACTTTGCAGCGTGAATAACCGCGCCATCACCGAGCCCGAGATTCCGATGGCGCACCACGGAACCCCTGACGCCTCATGCAGCTCCTCTGCGAGCATCACAACTTTCTCCTCAAGAGGGTGCAACTTTTTGGCTTTGCGCAGTTTCGCCAGAGCCTTAGTGGGTTTGTAGTGTCTGTTGATTTGTTGGGTGGGGACTTCGCACATTTTCTCGCCAAAAACAATGTCACTTACAATAAGCTCGGGCGTCATCCGCTGGAGGTACATGAAGCGTTCGGCTAGGTTGTAGACTTTGCTGTACGAGGAGCCTGGTTGCCCGCGGGTGCCCGTGGGGTCTGGAATGTAGCGGGGGAACGCCACGACTTTATTTGGCGGATGCACGAGTCCTTTGACGTCGAATATGACGTTGTTGCCTGTCCTGATTAGGTCGCCTTCTCGGGCACGCATCAAAATCAACTTCCTATGTAACGTGCTTCATTTGGGTGTACTTTTTTACATAACGTTAATAAACCTTTTTTCAACCTCACTACCCAAGGTGCCCTCGCCAATGCCCCACTGCAGTAAGGCAAAACACATCAGCAAATGTCTAGAAATGGCAATTCTGTTCGAGGTCAGCGCCAACAAACCTGGCAACGTTAACTTTGTCGTTGGCTTTGAAGGCACCCGAGTCGAACACTTCTTGGCCTCAGCCGTAGCCGCATACCCCACGTTTGAGGAAGCCGCTAGACGGGGAATCGCCGTCGCCGAAGGAAAACTGAAAATCGGCGAAGCAGGCATTGGCAAATTGATGAAGGATTGCGTAGCTGATATTGATGCTTGGCAAACGGGCGGGAACACGTTGCTTGGTACGGTGATGCTATTTGTTCCGCTCGCGGTCGCGGCAGGCATGACCCCGATGAGCGAGAAAGGCATCTCTGACTTTGTGCAGCTTCGGGCAAACATGAAGCTATCGGTCGAATCGACCTCGCCGCAGGACGCGGTTGACCTCTACGGTGCCATAGCTATTGCTAACCCCAGCGGGCTTAACGGCGCACCAGACCTTTCGGTGACCAATTCCGAGTCCAAAGCGCGCCTTATCCGCGAGAACATATCACTTTTCAAGGTTTTCCAAATCGCCGAAGGCTACGACGATATCTGCTATGAGTGGGTGAGGAATTTCCCAATAACGTTTGATTTGGCTTTTCCATATCTGGGCGATCAGCTTAAGGCACACCGGCTAAACACGGCCATCGTTAACACGTTCCTCAAAATCTTATCGGAGCGGCCAGACACTTTCATTTCACGAAAAGTCGGGCTTGAGAACGCTCGGGAAATCAGCCAGGATGCCAAGCACGTGATAGGTGTGGGCGGCGCAGAATCTAAAGCTGGAAAAGAAAGCATCGTCCTCCTAGACAAAAAACTGCGCGAATATGGCAACAACTACAACCCCGGCACCACCGCGGACCTAACCGCTGCCACATTGGCGCTGTGCACGCTGGCAGGGTACCGACCGTAAAACTCTCTTATTTGACGGATTTATTCTGGCAGCAGCTCGGCATTCAACCATTTCTTCACCATTAGTAGAAGTTTGTCGCCGTCTGCTTCCAAGTTTAAAATTGGTACCTTAAGCCATTTCAGCTCCGGCTTATTCCTTGAGATTACGCCAGTGACCGCCAAAATGGGTTCTGCGGCGCCTTCCAGTGTGCGCTTGAGGTTTTCTTCGTCTGTGGCGGTGATTATTTTGGGGATGTCAGATCTTTTGGCGATGACTCCGTGAAAGCCCTCAATAAAGACTATGTCCAGATGTTCTTGTTTCAGCGCTTCGATTGTCTTATCGAGGTCGTTAAGCTCGCTGGTCGTCTTCCTTATGGTGGCGATTTCTTCGGGGCTTATGGCAACAATCACCTTGGCACCTGCTTTGGCGTACCTCCATGTGTTGGTGCCTTCCCTGTCGATGGTGAAGCCTTCCCGATGAATATGCTTGATCGAACCGATCCGGTAGCCCTCCGCAGCGAGGCGGGAAATCAGAAACTCCAAAGTGGTTGTTTTGCCCGACTTGCTCGTTCCAACCGCGGCAACGACTAAAACCATGCGCTCAGGTCCCCTTTTGAAAACCAATTTCTGCGGGCTTTAATAAACCGACCGATTGGCGCACTCAGCGTTTGGCGACTCGGGATTCACACCACGCCTTGTCCGAAAGTGCGCGTTCAGAGAGGAACAGGCAGCCGAATTTTTCGTGCATTTTAGCCTCAAGCTCGTAGTTGTGGGCAGCTTTTAGGAATGCCTTTGAGCTTTCTGACTGAATCCTTGAAGCCGGCGCAGACTTGGGCTGCTTTTCGACTAAGACTAAAACGGCTTTGCCCTCGTTTTCTCGGCTGACCGCCGCCCAAAAAAACGAGTCCTCCGCCTCCGCTTTGGCAGCGCATGACGAAAAAACCGCGGAAGCCTTTCGGACCCAACCTCTACGGAAATAGGCTGCCGCCTCCCTGAGTATAGCCAAATCTGGCAAAAGGAGTTTTCCCGTTTTCAAATGGAGACTTTTCTTAACGGGTCCTTGAACGCCCCGTGGCTGCAGCAAAGTCAGGTCCTGCGGGGCGTTTATGTTAACGAAGCTATTCAGCTTGGGATCCAACCGTGCAATGTCTCCAACGGTGTTGAGGAACCAGACGTTTAGCGCGCCTCGGATTATGTCATCTGACCGGGGTCGCCGCAGCCTGCAAAGGGTATCCGCGATTTCAAGAGCGTTTTTTCTCTCCAGAACCATGCTAAGGGTCTCCAGCCTCCCGTTGGGCCACATGGGCACTGCGACGGTTGCCTCCCGCGCCTTTTGAAACATGTATTCCACTACCTCTGCCTTCATCAGAGGCATGTCGCCTGGAAGGGTGAAGCAGTAGTCCGCGTCGACGTTTCGCATTCCAGTGTCGATGGCGATCAACGGTCCGCCCAAACAGCTGTCCTTTTCGTCTACCACCAACCGGATGTTTCTGAGGCCGTATTTTCTCAGAATATCGGAGTACTTTGCTTTTCTTGACTCGTCATTTACGCATACGACTATTTCATCCACAACCGTCCCCACATTCTCTATCACGTGAACTAAAAGCGGCTTCCCGTTGAGTTCCACGAGAGCTTTATCTTGCCACGCGTCTGGGGAACTTTGGAATCTCTCTGCTTTGCCTCCAGCAAGAACTATCGCGGCACGTTTTGGTGTCAGTGGCATTCTTGTTCCTGTTTAGGTTACTGCCAAGATGTTTATTTTAGTCTATTTGCTTCCCGCCCGTTCCTTTTAGTCATAACGGTTATAATTGCCAACGGATAACTCTGAACTGAGCTTCCCAATCAGAAACGGCGGGGCAAACTGAATGGTGCGACAAGTAATCATAACCAAAATCGACCTCACAACAGGGCGGTCGCAAAAGATGCTTGACTACATCGCCGAAGAACAGCCCCTTCACCTGTTCGTCAACACTACTTTTTGGGCGACCATACTCTGCTCGCCACAAAACCTCAAAGAACTAGTGGTCGGACACATGCTTTCGGAAGGGGTCTTCAAATCCGTCGACGAAATCGAAGAAATAAACTTGAAGGCTAAGGAACAAACATGTTACGTTAAGCTCAAACAAGGCGTAAACGTGGAAGACCGCGTGCGCCTATCTCGCCTTCACCAACGCGTCATAACGTCGGCTTGCGGGCAAGGCTCACCTCACCAGTATGTGGGGAAAAACCCTCACGTCGAATCAAGCCTTGCTGTTAAGGCGCAGGTCATTTTTGACTGCGTTAACCAACTGAACTTTAAAGCAGAAGGCTTCAGGCAAACAGGCGGCCTTCACGTTGCAGCCATCTACAAAGCCGACGGATCTCAAGTGTCCTTGGCTGAAGACGTGGGCAGACATAACGCGGTCGACAAGGTCATTGGCATGGCTGCGTTGGAGAAGACCAATTTTGGCGGCTGCTTTTTGGCGTTAAGCGGGCGTATGTCAGGGGATGTGGCGTTTAAGGCGGCGAAAGTGGGGTTGCCGATTGTTGCCTCGCTGTCGGCTGCGCTTTCGTCGGGAATTAGTTTGGCTGAGGCCTCGAATTTGACTTTGGTGGGGTTTGTGAGGGGAAAACGCATGAATGTTTACACGGTTCCCGAGCGAGTTGTGATTTGAGGCTTTTTTCTTTGCGGTTAATGAATGATTTTCTACGTGACATGCATCGTTTTGCATGTCGGAACAGTGTTTTTCCTCAACTACACGCACAGGTTATGCCCGCTTTTATTGGAATATAACCTTCCACGGAGAAGTCTAATTTTAAATACAACCGCATAAATCTCTATTGGATAAGGTCATAATCATGGAGCAGCAAAAGTTGCGCGTGACTCTGCTTTCAGGAAGGACCATTGAGCAAGGCGTAGGCAAAGAATACGGGAAAGCCTCGCGAGAATACTACGACGCATGTTCTATGGTCTACATGGACGCAGATGATATGAAGAAACTGGGCGTAAAAAACAACACCAACGTACAGGTAACCACACCCGTTGGCTCAGTTATCCTCAAAGCCGTAAGATATCCCCGCGGACCAACCCCCGGCTTAATTTACATACCCTATGGGCCATGGGCGAACGCGGTTTGCAGCGACGCAACAACCAGCATCGGCATGCCCTCCTTCAAAGGAACCCCAGCTGAAGTGGAAGCTGCCCCAGAACAGAAAGTTCTCACGATTGAGGAACTTCTTCTAAGCGAATTCGGGAGATAAAAAAAGATGCCAATCATTCAATCAGTAACTTGCCCCATATGCGGCTGTCTCTGTGACGACATCGAAGTCACGGTTGAAAACAACGAAGTCGTTAAAATCAAAAACGGATGCGCCGTGTGCGAAGCCAAATTCCTCGGCTACAAAGGTGAACACCGCATAAAAACGCCCATGATGCGCAAAGAGGGCAAACTAGTCCCTGTCAGTATGGACGAAGCGGTTCACGCAGCGGCAGAAGTTCTGGCGAACGCGAAATACCCGATTCTCTACGGCTGGAGCAGCACAAGCAGCGAAGCCCAACGAGTCGGCGTCGAATTAACTGAAGAAGTCGGCGGAATCATGGATAACACCGCCGTCGTGTGCCACGGACCCTCAATTTTGGGCGTTCAGGAAGTCGGCATTCCCACCTGCACGTTAGGGCAGATTCGGCACCGCGCAGACCTAGTGATTTATTGGGGCTGCGACCCGTGGAGCGCCCACCCGCGTCACCTTGAAAGGTATACGAGCTTCACTGAAGGCAGGTTCGAGAAAAGCGAGTACAAAGCTTACGTGCAGAAGCTCAAAGCTCAAGCGGGCAAAAAGAAGATCGCCAGCCTCATTCGAAGCGGAGCTCCTAAAGCACATGCTGCAAAACCTCAAGCGTGCTACATCGGAGGTGTGCCGCCTGAAATGTCAAAGGGCGGACGCAAACTGATAGTTGTTGACGTACGAAAGAGTATGACGGCGGAGATGGCAGACTATTTCATCCAAGTTGAGCCTAACCGCGACTACGAAGTCATGCAGGCACTAAGAGCCCTCGTGAGGGACCAAGATCTGGACGTTGAGCAAGTTGGAGGCGTACCCAAAGAGTATCTGGAAGCGGTGGCTGATGCGCTGGTGAACTGCGAGTTTGGTGTCATCTTCTTCGGCATGGGCTTAACCCAGTCGGCAGGCAAATTCCGAAACATCGAAGTCGCCATCCAACTAGTCCGAGACCTCAACGCGCGCACCAAATTCCTAATCATGCCCATGAGAGGACACTTCAACGTCACTGGAGCCGACGTTGTCCAGGCGTGGCAGAGCGGCTACCCCTATGGCGTGGACTTCTCACTTGGCTACCCGACGTACAACCCTGGTGAAACCACCTGCACCGATGTTCTGATGCGCGATGAATTAGACGCCTCGCTGGTCATAGCGGCGGACCCTGGCTCGAACTTCCCTAAGAACGCCGTCAAGAACATGGTTAAGCACCCGCTTATAGTCATAGACCCGCACATGAACGCTACCGCCATGCTTGCGGATATCTTGTTCCCAGCTGCGTTCGTTGGCATAGAGGTCGAGGGCACCGCTTACCGTATGGATCACGTACCTCTGCCGCTGCACAAGGTAGTGGAGCCACCTGAGGGCGTTCTTTCTGACGAGGAAATCCTCAAGCGCATCCTCGAAGAGGTCAGAATCATAAAGGCTCAAAAAGCAGAGCAGAAAACGGAGGCTGCCTAAATGACTGAACTACTCATCAAGAA
>JGI20214J51650_10003204_pt1 | contig 10270 bp, 9 predicted proteins | sample WetSurMetagenome_FD_51650 | JGI IMG/M metagenome (IMG submission 51650)
ATACTGAAGAGGAACTTCCACTCCTGAGGTTGGCCAGTTACGGCAGGGATGTCCGGATCAGCCGTAAGACATCCTTTTACGCTCCCGAACAGATGCATCTTGGCAGCCATGTTCGCATCGATGATTTTTGTATTCTCAGTAGCAATATAAGGATAGGTAACCATGTCCATATTGCCGCTTATTGTGGTCTATTTGGAAGCGAAGGGATCATGATGGATGACTATACAGCTATTTCAGCAGGGGGATTAATTTACTCCGCTTCAGATGATTATGTCGGTCAAGGAATGACCAATCCAACCGTGCCAGATGGGTTAAGGGTGCTCGCCAAAGGGCCCGTAATACTTCAAAAGCACGTCATAATTGGGGCTGGATCTATCATTTTCCCTAACGTAACCATTGGTACAGGAACCGCTGTTGGCTCTCTGTCGCTTGTGAATCGAGACTGCGCGCCTTGGAAAGTCTATGCGGGAACACCTGTTAAGATGATAAAATCTCGCCGGAGGGACATCATTTTGAACTATCAGAAACGTCTTGAAGATGAAGAAAATGAAGGCTAATTCGAAAAGAAAAGTTGAAGACTTGGCCATATGCGGGGGCAGCCCCTCATTTTCTGAACCCCTGCATGTGGGACGTCCCAACCTGCCCGACCGTAGGCGGTTCAATGATCGGATGGATGCCTTATGGGAAAGGCGCTGGTTGACGAACCAGGGGCCCTATGTAAGGGAGTTCGAAAGGAAAGTGGCCGAATATCTCCACGTCAAGCATTGTATCGCCATATGTAATGCGACCATTGCCCTAGAGATAGCGATACGCGCCGCTGGCCTGACCGGGGAAGTGATTATCCCGTCGTTTACCTTTGTGGCCACGGCTCATTCCCTCCAGTGGCAGGAGATCACTCCTGTATTCTGTGATATCGATCCTGTCTCCTATAACATTGATCCCTTGAAAGTGGAGGCGATGGTTACTCCGCGGACGACGGGTATCATCGGTGTCCATCTGTGGGGCCGGCCTTGCGCCATCGACGCTTTGGAACAGGTTGCCAGGAGGTGCAATCTCAAGCTCCTGTTCGACGCTGCACATGCCTTCGGCTGTTCCTACAGGGAGAAGATGATCGGGAATTTCGGAGAGGCAGAAATTTTCAGCTTCCACGCCACGAAGTTCATCAATACCTTTGAAGGTGGCATGATCGCGACCAACAATGATGCGCTGGCTGAGAAAGTTCGTCTGATGAAAAATTTTGGTTTCTCCGGATACGATAACGTGATTTACATCGGCACGAATGGAAAAATGATGGAAATGGCCGCGGCCATGGGATTGACTGGTCTGGAAAGCCTAGAGGTATTCCTAAAGCGTAACCATGAGAACTTTAATGCATACCGTAATGAACTACAGAACGTTCCCGGGATTACGCTCATCGAATACGATGACGATGAAAAGAATAATTACCAGTATATTGTTGCTGAGATGCATGAAAGTAACACTTCCATTTCCCGGGATCAGCTGATCGATGTTCTTCACGCGGAGAATATTCTGGCCAGACGTTATTTCTATCCCGGGTGCCACCAGATGGAACCTTATCGATCCTATTTTCCCCATGCCCACCTTCTTCTGCCGGAAACGGAACGGCTGACCCGGCGCGTGCTGTTACTGCCCACAGGGATGGCTGTCAATCGGAAGGAGATCAAAAAGATCTGTAAGATCATTCATCTGGCCATCAAGAGCGGGGATAAAATAAAAAAAATACTCAATAAACGACAGTAGGGGCATGAAAGTCAGCGTCTGCATGATCACCTATAACCATGAACAATTCATTGGCCGGGCCATTGAAAGCGTCATGATGCAGAAGACTGACTTCGATTACGAACTGGTGATCGGGGAGGATTGTTCGACGGATCGAACCCGGGCGGTAGTTGTCGATTATGCCGGGAGGTATCCTGATCGGATTCGACCCCTCTTGAGGGAACGGAATCTCGGTATGAATCCGAACTTTATACAGACATTCCAGAACTGCCGCGGCGAGTATGTCGCCCTCCTAGACGGGGATGATTACTGGACAGATCCTCTCAAACTCCAAAAGCAAGCTGATCACTTATCCTCTTATCCGGATCATGCGGCGTGTTTCCATGCTGTCAATTTTATTAATGAAAACGGATCAAAAAGACAAAAAATTAGTCGTCCTCCGGGGAGGAGAGGTGATTATTCTCTTTCCGACGTTTTAGGGGATAAATATTATTGGATACAAACGTCTTCTGTTTTGGTTCGCAATCACTTGATTGATGAATTCCCGGAATGGTTTTACGAAATGCCCATGGGAGATCTGCCTTTTATCATTCTGAATGCACAAAAAGGCAGGATCGGATACATTGATGAAGTCATGAGTGTTTACAGAATTCATGAAGGGGGGCTCTGGTCTCAATCTCCTGAAACATTTGATTTTGAGAGAGCAATTGCCGCGAGAGATATTCTCATCAGGAATCTTGATGATGAATCAAAGCAAATTTTAAAGAAGGTTAAGTACTTACTATACCTGGATCTGTTACGAAGTTACATATCAAAAGGTGATCGTAAACTTACTAAGATGATCGCAACGAAGGGCTTGAAAGGATTCTATTATTCAAAGGACAGATCATTCGGAGCCCTGTGGAGGCTCCTACTCAATATCTATGCACCAAAATTTTACGATTTCCTGGCCAATCGCTGAATGTATTTTTTTATCTGTGACCATTGCCTTCCTTGATGAACATAACCCATGAATGCATTGTGGATATGGTTGCGGCGCAAGAAGATGATCAAATGGATCCTGAGATGGCCTGCCTGAGCCATCGCGGCTTTGATTCATGAAGATAGCCACCGGAACGATCTTTGAGGAGTACGGAGGGGTCAGCAAACACATCTTCAACATCAGGGAATTCTCCTCACATCGGGTTTCCATCCTGCCATCCAAACCGATGCGGATCTTTATCAACCGATTCCGATGGGTAAAAGCACAATATAAACGGATCATCAATAGGGGCTGGCTTAAGCGGTATGATGTTCTCCACTCCCACGCCGACCCCTGGTTCGAAGGGGTGTGTCATGCCTCCCGATCGAAATCCTGCAAGTGGGTCCATACCTTTCATTCCCTTTTTTTTGCCGAGGATTATGTCAACGGCCTGATGGATTGGCAGATTGAGGAGAATCAGGCGCTCATCAAACTGTGCTCACAGGCCGATCTGAGGATAACGGTGTCCGCTTGGCTACAGGAGCATCTGCAAAAGAAATTCGGAATTTCGACGCATGTCGTTGAAAATGGCGTCGATCCTGCGATCTCCGGAAAGGCGGATGCCAACCGGTTTGTCCGGCAGTACCGGATGGAAAATTTTATCCTGTACGTAGGCGGGATACGCGAGGTCAAGAATCCCCTCTTTTTCAAAAGCCTGGCGGAGCGGATGCCTGACCATCATTTTGTGATGATCGGGGAAAGACTGGATGATGAGGCCTTTAGATTAGCCTATCAAACCGATGTTCCCGAGAACCTTCATCTCATGGGTTCGATAAGGCATGCGGATGTCCTGGACGCCATGGCGGCCTGTAAGGCTTATGTGCTGACCAGCAAAAGGGAGGCAACCCCGATTACGCTTCTTGAGGCCATGGCCCTATCCAAACCGGTTGTCGCTCCCGATCACACAGGGCCCAGGGATGTTCTTGCCGGAAGTGACGCCGGATGCTTATATCATCCTGATTCTCTTGACGATGCGGTCAATAAAATCAAGCAGGCCCTTTGTTCGTGCACGGTCGGCCAGGCGGCAAGGGAGCGGATTGAGCATAAGTACGATATCAAGAAACAAATCAGAAAACTCGATGAGATCTATCGCTCGCTTGCATAAACGGTGACATGGGATGTGCGGTATTGCGGGTTACGTTCTTAAGGCGCCTGTAAGTCGTCAGAATAAAGTTTATATTGACGCATTGATCGGACCGATTCGTATGCGCGGGCCTGATGATGAAGGCGTTTGTCTCATCGACAGGGAAAGGCGGTTCGTCCGGTCCTACAGAACCGACTTCACTTCCTCCAAGATGTCGCATCTGCCCCATATCGGGGACGACATTCGCCGTCTTGCCCATGATGCCGCCCTCATCCACACCCGCTATTCGATCATCGATCTGTCCGAGGGGGGCCATCAGCCTTTTGTCAGTCAGGACGGATCAATCATCGCCGTGTTCAATGGTGAAATCTATAATTACGTTGAACTGCGGGAGGAACTGGTCGCAAAGAATGTCCGTTTCCTCACAAGTTCCGATACGGAGGTCCTCGTCGAAGGTTATCGGATTTGGGGCAACGACCTCTGGAACAAGATGAACGGTTTCTGGGCCGTTGTCCTCTATGATGTCCGAAGTGACGAGCTGGTATTCTCAAGAGACCGGATTGGCGTGGCCCCCCTGTATTATCGAGAGTTACCCGAGGGCCTTTTCTTTGCCAGCCTCATCCAGTGCCTGATCGATATCTCGCCCACGGATATCGAGATGGATGAAGACGTCGTCGAGGGCTTTGTACAGACCGGGATCAAGGATCACGATCATTCTACATTCTACAGACAGATCAGGTGTCTGCCCTCCCTTACGACCCTAACACTCCGGAGGGGTCAGTTTCTCCTGCGCGAGGGGGAGGCAAGAAAATACTGGGATTTTCCGGCGCGGAGATTGGGTGCTGGCGATATCTCTTTCAACGAGGCGGTCGGTCGTTATCGGGATATCTTCTTTAACGCCGTTGATGTTCGGCTGAGGGCCGATGTCAAGGTGGCCTTTGAATTGAGCGGTGGACTGGACAGCTCCTCCGTCGTGGCCGCGGCCGCTGTCTTGAAGCGGAATGACATCGCGACCTATACGGTCAGTATCAAGGGCGCCGATGAGGAACCTTACGCGCGGGCGATGCTGGAGCGTTATCCCCTCGATTATCATGTGCTGAAACATCTCGAGGGGGATTTCAAATCCGAATGCAGGGCCTTTGCAAAAATTATGGAAGAGCCTTACGATAACCCCAACGCCTACAGCCACCACTGTATGCTCAGGCTTATGAAATCGGAAGGAGTCTCTGTGGTCATCACCGGCGCCGGAGGGGATGAGGTCCTTGCCGGATATGAGTCGAGCTTCTGGCCGAAAGCCTATGAGGAACTAAGACAAATGGGACTTGTCTGGACGGCGGAATGGTATGAGTTCTGCCGTCGTTTCAAGACGCTGCGCAGGACGGGGGAGACCCTGTCCCACTATCTGTTGGATGTCCCCGGCTACCTTCGGCGTCGCCTGCTCCCTTACCAACCCGTTCAGGCAGGCAGTTCGGTAACCACGGCGGCCGGGAATTATCGAAAATCCTACGGCCGCCTTTCCTTTCACGAACAGGCCCTCTACCATTTTCGGGTCGCTCTGGTCCCCTTTTACATGAGAAGCAGCGACCATTTTACGATGTCCATTCCGATCGAACACCGATTTCCGCTGCTGGATTACCGCATGGTTGAACTCGGCCTGCAGATACCGATTCCTTATCTCTTCAAAGGCGGCTGGACCAAGTATCTTTTAAGAAAGGCCATGGAGCCCTACTTACCTGAAAAGATTGTCTGGCGACGTAAAAAGATGGGGTTCGCTTTCCCTTACCGACACTATTTTACGCAACACGCCGATGTGTTTGAACCTCAGTGGAATCAGTACCATAATCGCGGGATTTTAACGGATCGGCCGGGATCCTACCGCGACCTCCTGAAAATAGATCCCGTGAAGTTGTGGCGCACCCTCTCCACCGCGATCTGGCTTGCCAGCCAAGACGGGGTTGCTCCATGAGGATCGCCTTCCTCGTCGATTCCTTCCCCAGTCTGTCGGAAACTTTCATCCTGAACCAGGTGACGGGATTGATCGATCTGGGTCATGATGTGGAGATTTTTGCGGCCGTCAGGGGGCCTCTGGATATCGTACATGACGATGTATTCTCCTATGAGCTTTTGGATCACACCCATTACTTCAGTGAGATCCCGGAGGATCGAGTCACCCGTGTTCTGAAATTCCTCCCCCTTTTTCTCAAGTATCTGCCCGTCAATCCAACGGTTTCTTTACGGGCCGTCAATTTGTTCCGATTCGGTCTCGATGCCCTTTCCCTGCGCCCCTACTACCGGGCGGCCCTCTTGTTAAAAACAGGTCCCTTCGACGTCCTACAATGCCATTTCGGAACAAACGGTCTGATCGGCGCCACTCTGAAAGAAGCGGGGATCTCCGGTCGGCTGGTCGCCATGTTCCACGGATATGATATTCGACGTGGTATCCGGGATGGGGGGCAGATCTATCGCCGCCTTTTTTGCCAGGGCGATTGTTTTCTGGCGATTTCCCAGGCGAACCGTGAACACCTCATCCGCTTCGGGGCCGATCCGGAAAAAATCAAATACCACCCGGTCGGAATCGATCTTGGCCAGTTCACTTCATCGTCCGGCGAGGCCAATGTCACCACGAATCGTGAGGTCATCCATGTTTTGACAGTGGCTCGCCTGGTGAAGGAGAAAGGTCTCGATGAGGGCATCCAGGCTGTCGCCAGGTTGCTTCATGAAAATCCAACTTTGCGAATTCGGTACCAGATCGTTGGCGACGGTCCTGAAAAACCCCGACTGCTTCGGCTTGTTGATGAACTCAAAATGGGTGACACCGTGAAATTTCTCGGACCGCAAGAGCACGGGAACGTGCTGGCCACGATGAGACAGGCCCACATCTTCTTTCTACCCAGCCGTGAAGAGGTCCTCCCCGTTGTTCTCATGGAGGCCCTGGCATCGGGACTGCCGGTCGTGGCGACCTTGGCCGGGAGTGTCGCCGAGATCGTCCAGGACGAACTGTCCGGTTATCTTGTGCCTCCTGGGGACATCCATTTGATGATGTTGAAACTGAAATTTCTGTTGGAGCATCCCGAACAGTGGCGAGAAATGGGTATTAAAGGGAGGGCGATTGTCGCCGACAGATTCGATATAAAGAAATTGAACAAACGGTTGGTTGAGATCTATAAAATCCTTATTTCGGAGGGACGTGTCATTCAATGAATTTTTTAATATATAGGTGACTATCCGATAAAGCCATTGGAAGAACCCTGGCTGGAGTGGCCACAAAAGGGATCAACTGGGTGGGTGAACGTGGTGCGACCCGCATGACCTGCTCTGATCCTATCGGTTAAAAAAGGGGACAGAAGTGGTTCGTTTTTCGAGTGAGCATTGGATTCACGCCAATCCGGATAGCCGGCGGTCCCGGAACATTTTGGCTCGCTTGCCGATATTCCAAATGGATCTTACCCGGATATTTCCCCCGGCGGTCTATGTCTTGACGACCATGGTTATCCATGCGCTGTTTCAGCCGGCACTAATAAGTTCTGACGGTATCGATATATATTCACAAGCAATATCAAGAATATATAATGATTGGCATCCCCCGTTAATGGCAATCACCCTTTCAGGGTTTCTGGAAGCTGGTTCCAGTTTTGATGTTTTAATGTTTATTCAATGTCTTCTTGGATGTCTGGGGTTCAGGAGCTTTTGCCTGGCAGTCCAGGCTGTGGGGGGCGATAAGCGTATCTCAATCGGACATCGAGAAGTCATCGCGTTTCTGATTTTCATGGTCTTGTTGTCTCCCCTCTTTCCCTTTTTGTTTTACCTCATGACGTTCGGAAAGGATTCATGGTATGCCATCAGCCTTCTTTGGATTGGTGCCGTGTCTATCAACCTTTACCAAGATGCTCCTCAAATCAGTTTCTTCCGGATGCTCGGGCGTATGACCGCTTTAGCCGTTCTCATGGCTTTTTCCGTACTGATAAGACACAATGCCCTATTGACCCTTCCGATTCTGGTATGGATACTCTGGAGGATCATTGTTCGCGCGAATATCAGATATGCTATAATTATTGCGTCGCTGCCCTTTTGGATTTTTCTATCCCTCCACTTTTTTCAAAACACTTTTTTTCAAGTCAAGTCGGTACATTCAGAATCTTCCATTATAATACTCGATCTTGTCGGGTTGTGTGTACAGAATCAGCATGTTTGTCGGGGACTCCCTTATATCCACCAATATCTGCAGGATGGCTATGCCGAACGTTACAGGTTTGGCAATGTAAGGCCCATTTATTGGGAAACTCCGTCGGTGGTTTCCTCTTTCATTTTTTCCGGAGAAGCGTATCCGAAATTAAAAGGGGAGTATGTAAATGCCATCATGAAGTTTCCCTTCACGTTTGTATGGGTGAAGTTAAGGGCTTTTAAAACGCTCTTGGGCCTTCACCACACCCATGAATGGTTTCAATACGATATATACCCGAATCCATTCGGGTTGGTTCTCAACAAACAGTATCAATCGGTGAGGGATTGCTTGATTATCATGGGAAAAAAAGTTTCAGATCATCGAATCTTACGCCTGATCTCCGGCATCCACCTTATCTGGATCGGCATAGGCGGGGCATGGTTAATCCTGTTTATTTACAGGTCCTCAGTTCAAGGGGTCGTGAATTCCTTTATGGCCACCCTCCTCCTTTTACCGCTTTCATATTATGGTTCTTTCCTATTTGCTACGCCGTCTTGGGATTTTAGATTGATGTTTCCTGCCACTTTGCTGGTCGAGGTTTTCACCATCACATTTCTATTTCACAAGATGTTTTCCCCATTTATAAACCGACGCAGGATGTGGAGAGAAGCGAAGGGGCAACATTGAGATTGTTCTGGCCAGCAATCGAAACGCATACATTATTTATATTGAGAAAGTGTTCCGTCACCTTGAGAAATAATGGGAAATGGCCGTTCAGGGACGGGGGGCCGTTATTGCTTGCCTTTCCGGGGTCTCTCTCTGTTCCCGTTGCTTTTTGATCTCGTCGTTGCTGATGGGATGGCGGGCGGATTTAACCAGGCGGGCATCCACGGCTATGCCCTATTTGATGGCAGAAATATGATACAAACATTGTTATATGTCAAACAATATCTGTTAGTTATTATGATTTATCCTGAATTTCCTCATGCAATTTTCTTACGAATCACTCACCCGAAAAATGAGGAGGGACCGTGAGGAGTATTATTCGTAAAATACGGAGATGGGTGTTGGACCGGGTGCAATCGCCCGAAAAAGTTAAAGAGAGGCACGCTTTATATCACTGGATAGAGCGCAAGGCGATAGAAGGCGATCTGCATAACAAGCATTTCAAGCAGTTCTATACGGATCATTTCGGTCTGGATGGTTCCTTTTTCACGGGAAAGAAGATACTGGATATAGGGTGCGGTCCCCGCGGAAGCCTTGAATGGGCAAGTATGGCCGCTGAATGTGTGGGACTGGATCCTTTTGCCAAGGCGTACCTAAAGATGGGAGCGGATAAACATAATATGAAGTATGTCCCGGATTATGCTGAAAACATGCCTTTTCCGAATGGGCATTTTGATATAGTGAGCTCGTTTAATTCATTTGATCACGTGGATGATCTCGGGAAGACGATATCGGAAATAGTCAGGGTCGTTGCCCCTGGAGGAACTTTTCTTTTAATCACGGATGTCCGTACATATTCTACTATCTGTGAACCGCAGGTTTTTTCATGGGATATAGTGGATAAATTTAAACCATACTTTGATATTGGAGAAATAAAACACTATGAATACACTGAAAACGGCATATATGAAAGCGTTCTTGCCGGGGTCATTTACGATCATTTCAATACAGCCAATCGCAAAGGCGTTCTGTCAGCCAGATTTACGAAGAAACTATACGATGTCAGATAATATTATTAAAAGATTAGATTCATGCCCCATGATTTTTCCGTTTCCTTTATCACCTCTTCTTCACGCAGTTCCCCGTCAACAGTCATGATCGCCAGGTATTCAAGCGGCTCTTCGTCGAACCTTTTAAGCGTCGATAGATGAATGTCGCCGGGACTTCATATCCGAAACTTCTGAAATATTATGCGCGACGTATCCTCAGAATCTTTACTCACTGAGAGCTGCCGGGACGGCTGGAGGCTCACCTGTATTATTTGCGCTATCTTGTTCGAGAAAAAATATCGTGTCGGGCGGTCCTGCGGACGGAACGGAAACGAAATAGGGCGCAAACGGTCTTTATATATTTAGAAAATACGATTCAAGATCGATATCTGTTTCAATTGATAAGCTTTTTTGTCTACGCGGGATACTCAGTATTTTTCATAACGCACAAACCGAAAACGCAATTTGCGAATCTTGAATATGCCCGTCTGGTCTACACCTTCAGAAATTTTACGATCGTCAAGCATGCGCCCTTCGATTCCACCGAG
>JGI20214J51650_10003205_pt1 | contig 10267 bp, 10 predicted proteins | sample WetSurMetagenome_FD_51650 | JGI IMG/M metagenome (IMG submission 51650)
TCTCCCAGGGGAATGAAGGCAATGCAGGCTCTCCCGGGTCCTCTGCAAGAATCACACCAGTCCGATAGGCTACGGCATCAGAATCGATGGTATACGATTGCAGGCCTATTAAAAGTCCGGGGATCATCGCTACTACCCAGATGAAAGCGAGGAGGAATATGGTAAAACCAACAAGAAAATCAATGGAAAGATTTCCGTTATCACCAGTCATTGTTATGATATCAACTCCCCGGTGGCTGCATTGAAGGTAAGAATCCTCTCCCCGCTGGCTGAAGTACTGGTAAGTGTGTAGATCCCCCGCATTAAATCGAGATCCCGCCGTTCAGGATTCGCCTGGACTGGATTGCCGGCGATAACCGCGGTGTTCTTGCTGAACAAACTGCCCGGAGAAACAATCCTTTCGAGATTAATTTCTTCAGCGAGGGTGGGTGCGTTCCATGGGATCTTCACAATGCCACTCCGATCATAGGAGAGAAGTTCGGTTCCACCTGAGTAACGCACACCGAATATCCAGTTTGAGGCATTTCCTGAAAGATCGACATTCGTACCATGAATGTAATATATCGTAGTTATTCCCGAGGTTTTATTTGCAGGATCAGGGCGGTACTCCATAAGAGTCTTGTGAGCATCATCAAAACTGATATAAGGAGATTCATCAGAAATCTGCACAAGCCCGGCATTTTGTGTGGATGGCTGGTTTACGGATGGCTGGGACGTGCATCCGCTGCACAGACTAAGGATGAATAGCGCCACTAAAGCAAAAACGATGGGGATAGATTTGTGCATATTCTTTCTTAAAGGCTTATTTAGATAACAACAGATATAAATATTGGTATTCAATTTAGTCTTTTTATATATTCTGAACAGTCAATAAATTATCATTGTTCCTTTTTTTATAACAAAAATTTGCGATCTCTATTCGTTTCAGGTATTCAAGTCTGGCAAATTCGAAAAAAAGCGTTCGATAAATTAAATCCTGTTTTCCAGTCTCACGGCACGATCTTCGTGATCGGAATCTCAAGTATATCTTCAGCGCCACATGCTTTCAGTTGCGGGATCAATTTGTTGACCATGTTTTTTGGCACCACTGTCTGGATGCTGTAGTAATCAATCTGGTGAAGCCTGCTGACCGTAGGTTTTTTCATTGCCGGGAGTGCGGCGACAATCTTTTCCATGGCATGGGTCGGGACATTCATGGTCAGGAGCACCTTGTTCCGGGCCTCAATGACGCCAAAGAGCAGCGTCTTTATTTCTTCGATCTCCCTGCGTTTGTTAGGGTCTTCCCAACTGGCTTTGTTTGCGATGATGACGGTATAGGACTCCATTATCTGCCCGATGATCTTGAGCCCGTTCTTGCGGAGCGTTGTACCTGTTTCCGTGAGATCAACAACAACGTCCATGAGGTCCGGCACTTTGGCTTCCGACGCCCCGAATGAGTGAAAGAGCTGGACCGGTATTCCTAATCGTGCAAAATACTTTTTCGTGAGCTCAGGGTATTCGGTNGTNACCCGGCTTTGGGGGCGGATTGAACTGACGTCATCAATCGGTTCATCGCGGTGCACGGCGACAACGATCTTCACATTACCTTCTCCCGTTTTGCTATAGGAAAGATTTGCCACCTCAATGATATCGGATCCCGTCTCGTTCACCCAGTCAAGGCCGGAAATACCGAGATCAAAATATCCCTTCTCGACAAAGGTGGGGATTTCCTGCGGGCGGAGGATCTTCACCTTTCCGATACGATCGTCAGCAATACGGGGATTGTAATCGCGATCGGTACGTTTGACCTCAAGGTCAGCCTCCTTGAAAAGCTGGAGTGTCTGCGCCTCAAGACTCCCCTTGGGCAGGGCAATGGTAATCATATCATACAAATTTGTTGCACAACAATAAAGGATAAGGGTGTGCCGGATTATCCGACCCGGTGAGCAGTCAAGCTATAAGATCTCAGGAAATTATTTACGTGTCATTCCGTTCAGGGCTCCTGGCCCGATTAAACCATCTCGTGTTTTTGTGTCGACATGAACCGTTTTGATGGGGAACGAAAAAAAAATTGGTGATACTAATCGCTTGGAAACGGTTGCACATTTCATTTTGGGAAAAGAAGACTAAAAATCGACGCATATTCGGAAGGATAAAAAAATAATCCTGGTAATCCACAAAATACATGGAGTCAATCCAGACCCGTTACGGTCTCCGATTGGAATCTGATACGCAAAAAGGAGCCCTATATGGGCTCCGTTCAGTGAAGTCCCTGAATCGGGCTTATTTTGCCGAACGGACGATTTTATAGTACCCCCAAAGCTGGGTGAGATTTTAAGGATCCGGAATGGTCGCCTTAGATAGGCTTTTCAAGGGCCTTATTTGCTGCTGGACGACCGTTAAGGGGCTTTTNCCGATGTGCTGAATAAAAATGCTATNGGTCCGAATCAGAAAACAGGAGGCCTGGTGTGGGGGAATTATCGACGGAGAGCTGTTACGACGGTGGAGAAAAGATGCAACTCTGATAAGATTTAAAAGATGGTGTTCGCCATCCAGAAGAAGAACCTGATTACNATGTGTAATCTTTTAAAAAGTGTGAACGATAAGGCCGCTGAACAATTTAGGCTCAAACCATGTGGATTTCGGGGGCATGATCTCATGTGCATCGGCAATCGAAAGTACGGTATCGACCCTGACCGGCTGCATGGCAAAGGCGGCCTTGTATTTGCCACTATCCACAAGATACTCAAGATCCGATACCGGGCGGGCACCTCCCAGGTACTGCAAACGTGCGTCTCCCCGGGGATCGGTTATCCCGAACATCGTTTCAAACACCTCTTTCTGGAGGATGGCAACGTCAAGGTTACTGAGGGGTGATTCAGCGGGATCAACCGGCCGGGTGCACTCATACCAGTGTCCCGAAAGGTACAGGTGAAACACATGGAATTTTTCTGGATTGCTGATCCTGGGAAGAATGTTGTAACAGTTTCCGTTCACCGGACCGTATTCTGTGACCTCAAAACAGGTGTTGAGCCGGTGGAGGAAAGCAGCCGGGGTACATGTACCCAGATCGGTGAGCAACCTGCTGTAACCGTGGATTTTTACCCGGTCATGAGCAAACATGACGCCCATGAACCGTGTCACTTCACCCTCCGCTGGTTTTCCGCAGGCAATGCGCCTGTCCACAACATTCAGTGCGGCTTTAGCCCGGTGATGACCGTCAGCGATATAGAGAGCGGAAACTGAGGAAAAGCGAAGTTCAAGCTGATCGAGAATATGCGTATCCGTGATTCGGAATATCTGGTGGAGTATTCCGTTATCGGACATAACTTCACCATCGGGATCCTGTGACGGACTGACAAGCGACTCAATGAAAGGAAAAAGCCCGCCAGTATCCCGGTACAGGAGGACTACAGGGCCATTGTGCGCTTTGACTGCTTCAATATGCCGTGTCCGGTCCTCTTCCTTGTCATACCGGGTTTGCTCGTGCCGTCGTATATTGTTGTTCCGGTAATCGTCAACATCAAGACAACAACAGAGTCCGAGAAATGTTTCACCATCCTGCACCACGCGGTAAAGGTACATGCCGGGTTTCGGGTCCTTTTTCATGCGCCCATCGGACTCAAAAGCAATAAAATTGTCCCGCGCCCGCTGGTATACCCGGTCATCATAAGGAGGCAGCCCCGGCAATTCCGCATCTGATCGGCTTACCCGCAGAAAGGATTCAGGATTTTTTGCGGTGATTGCCCGCACCTCATCAGCGGTCACAACATCGTACGGAACAGCCGCGATAAGCGATGCAACTGAGGGATCGGGGCGAACTCCTGCAAAACGATAGATCCTGACCATGAACTCAACCTTACCAAAGCGGGAGAAAATAACCCGTCCTCATAGTTGGGCGTACTCCCTTATATTTTCCGCACAATCTCCTGCGGGACAAAAACTATGTTTTAGGAGAAGCTCATCAATGATACTACTGAGTTGAGAGGCACAGGAGTCAGACCCACATGATACGCCCGCACGATCTCGCCACCTATCCGCTCCCCCTTATCCGCCGCGCAACCCCGTCAGATATTGAAGCGATCGTTTCCATAGAAAAAGAATCCTTCATCGACCCGTGGGAACGATCAGTCTTTCTTGAAGCGTTTACGTATTTTCCCACCACTTACTTTGTTGCTCTCTGTGACGGGTCGGTAGCCGGTTTTATCATTGGCGGTCTGGAAAATACCGGTGAAACTATCTACGGGCACCTGTGTAACTTTGGCGTGAGTTCTGTGTACCGGCGCCGGGGAATCGGGAAACTGCTTGTACGGAGGCTCGAGCACCAGTTCGCACTCGAACTTGCCACCGGCGTCCAGCTTGAGGTGCGGGTGGGAAACACGACCGCCCAGCGATTCTATCGCAGACTTGGATACCGGGACATCTTCCGGATTGAAGGGTATTATTCCAATGGTGAAGATGCCCTCGTGATGATGAAGTGGTTCAGGTTTTAGCCCCGCCCAAGTTGCTGGTGTGCCCGGGCAAGATGCTGTGCGGCAATGGCTCCGAGTAGTGAGATCTCGCCGGCAAGCACGGCAGCACCAACGATCTCACCCAGTTTTTTTGCATTGGTCCCCGGTGGATTCCCGCTTCCGGCTGCGCCAAGTATCCGCAGGCATTCCTGCTGTGTCTCCAGCCCCGTCCCCCCACCGACTGTTCCTACGGGGAGTGAAGGGAGAGTGACGGCAATGTAGACCCCGGAATCCGTGAGATCCACCGTGGTAATACAGGTACTTCCGTCTATTGCATGTGCCGCGTCCTGACCACACGCGATAAACATTGCCGCGACCACATTTGCTGCATGAGCATTGAATCCCATTGAACCTGCCCTGGCTGATCCAACAAGATTTTTACGGTAATTCACTTCGACCAGACTTTTTGCATCAGTTTTTAAGATCTTACTGATGAGCTCATGGGAGAGTCCAACGCCGGCAACAACACTCCTCCCCCGTCCCATGATACTATTAATTGCTGCAGGTTTTTTATCGGTGCACATATTACCGGATAGAGCTATAAGACGGGCGCCTGTTCCCTGCGCAATCATCTCCGCTACTTTTGCGCTCGCGATCGTCACCATATTCATTCCCATAGCATCCTTGGTATCATATTCGATCCTGACAAAAACACTGGTGCCGGTAATAAAAGTGACCATGTCAGTCAATTTCCCGTGCGATGTCGTACTCTCAGCGGCTGCACGGAGCTCGTCATAGTGGGCTGACACCCATTCCGCAACCTGTTTTGCGTGTATGACATTGTCAGCAGCAAAGACCGGCGCCCGGGTCATACCTTCATGGAGAATCCGTACCTGTGCCCCCCCGGCCTGGGTAATTGCGCTGCAACCGCGGTTCACAGAGGCAACGAGTGCGCCCTCCGTTGTTGCGAGGGGAAGATAGTAATCTCCCTGCGCATATTCTCCCTGGACAAGAAGCGGTCCGGCAACACCGACCGGGACCTGGACGGTACCAATCATATTTTCACAATTGCGTTTCACTACGCGCTCAATGTCGATGGAAAAAATACCGAGGTTCTCAAGTGCCGCCCCGGTCTCTTTTTCGATAAATTCCCTCCGTGCACGGATGGCGTCGAGCGGGGAAAGTTCTTTTTCCAGCTCGTAGAGTTTCAGCGAACCATCCTTGAGTTGAGTATAAATGCCCTGATCCTTCTCAATGGTGCTTTTTTGNCCTTCTTTTGGGAGGGGGTCCNCGCGGTACCCTGAATCATCAGCCATGAATAGTGGTACATCGTATAAATTTATGATACCGGTGGTCGCACACGATGATCNANCAATGGTGTATCCGGGTGCCTCTGAAGCGGGGTGAAGNAGTCCGTCGGGAACTTATNGAAGATGGGATCCTTGATCTTTCACTCAGGGTCCGGAAAGATGGNCCTGCACTTCTGCTTCCGCTAGTGGAACCCCGGGAAAATGCTGAACGATGCGATTTTGAACCGCAGCCGGGACGGCAGGTAGTACCACGGCATGAAATCGTTGGCGGTATTGCCATCATGCAGGATTGCGACCCTGCAGGTGCGGCAACTCTCCTTTCGTCGCGCCCTTCCCTTCATTCGGTTCTCTTTGCTACCAGTGAGGTCTCAGGTGAATACCGCACCCGTGAATTCAGGGTGCTTGCCGGTATCCCCACCACGTGTACTGATGTGATTGAATACGGGTACCGGTTTACTGTCGATCTCTCAAACGCTTTTTTCTCGTCACGACTCTCATCAGAGCGGCAGCGCATTCTTGAACGGATGGGAGATGGCGAAATCGTTCTCGATATGTTTTCCGGAGTAGGACCCTTCGCCATTACCCTTGCAGCACGGGCCGGACTCGTTATAGGGTCCGATATCAACCCGCAGGCAATTACCCTTATGCTGAAAAATCTTGCTCAAAACCGCACCAAAAATGTACTCCCTGTGCTTGCAGACGCGCATCATNTACCCGCAATTATCCCATGGCAATTTGANCGNATCATCATGAATCTCCCCCTTTCCGGCAGTGCATTCCTCTCTGAAGGGTTCAGGCTTTGCAAACCGGGTGGAGTNATCCACTTTTACACGCTTGTTTCCGGAAAAGGTGAGCACGANGAGCTCATACACGACTATGGAGGGGAAATCATCGAAGAACGGGTNGTCCGGTCATATTCCCCGGGTCAATGGCATGCGGTCTATGATGTGAAAGTGAAGGATATGTGAATCCTTCTTTGGAATTCCGGATCTTGATGATTACCTCCTGCTGCGGTATCCAGGATCAAAAAAAACATCCCGCGGTTTTAACTACGCTTGCTAATAAACAGCGGAAAATATCAGAGGTTCCTAAAAAACCTCCCGGTTATTGCAACCACGGGTGTCCTCACAAAGGAGGTAGATGGTGAAACGGTAAGTATTGACGATAATTAAAAATAAGTGAGAATCTACTCAACCGGCACAAACTTGGTACCGTAGTGGATTATTCCGCTCTCACCATCGGTAGCAATTCTTCGGAATACGCTTTTTACCCGCATTCCAATCTTCACGTCTTCAGGTTTGCAGACAATCTGTGCGGTCATGCGCGGCCCCTCATCGAGTTTCACGATGGCAAGCGCATACGGGGTAAAGGCCTCGAACTGTTCGTTCGCGGTATGGATAACCGTATATGTCACAATCGTGCCAAAACCTGCAAACTTATGTTCGATAATCCTGCCACTTCTTCTACAGTCAGGACAAAAGGTCCGCGGGGGAAAGAAATGGCGGTGACAGGTCTCGCATTTTGTCCCGATCATGTTATAGCGCTGGGGGATTTTCCTCCAGAATCGTGCTACGGTCATCTTAGCACCTCCCAAGAATATGAACGGCCACAGTAGCCCCGGTACCCCCTACATTATGGGTCATGCCTATCCTCGCATTATCGATCTGACGCTTACCTGCATCGTTCCGGAGTTGCAGGACAATTTCACAGACCTGTTTGATCCCGGTCGCGCCTACCGGGTGTCCGCAGGCTTTGAGCCCACCGCTCGTGTTGACCGGAATCTTCCCGCCAAGCGCGGTTTCTCCATCCGCGGTAAATTTCCCTGCTTCTCCTTTCCGGCAGAACCCGAGGTCTTCAATGGCACAAATCTCTGCAATCGAGAAACAGTCGTGAACTTCCACCATATCGATATCCTTGTGGGCAAGTCTGGCTAACCTGAATGCCTTCTTACTGGCAGCCACCGTAGCGTCAAGGGTCGATATATCACGACGGTCGTGGAGTGTAATGGTATCACTTGCCTGCGCACTCGCGAGCACCCGTATGGGTGTATCCGTAAACTCCCGCGCCCGGTCGAGTGGCGCCACGATGACAGCTGCAGCACCATCAGTGACCGGCGAACAGTCAAAAAGTCTCAGCGGTTCGGCAACCATCGTGGATTTCAGGACCGTCTCAATAGTGATCTCCTGCTGATACTGAGCAATCGGGTTTCTTGCCCCATTGTAATGGTTTTTCACGGCAACCTGTGCAAGCTGCTCGCGCGTCAGCGGATAGCGGTGCATATAGTCATTGGCTATCATCGCGTAAAGTCCGGGAAATGTTGCGCCTACAAATCCCTCCCACTCACGGTCAGCTGCCCCGGTCAGTGTATCTGTACTGGCGCCCGGTTCAACATCGGTCATTTTTTCCACGCCTGCTGCGACCACAATGTCTTCCATGCCGCTTGCTACTGCAATCACTGCCTGGCGGAAGGCAAGCCCCCCGGATGCGCATGCAGCTTCAACCCTTGTGGAAGGGATATGGTGTGTTGCCAGCCCGGCATAATCTGCAATAAGGGCTCCGATATGCTCCTGCTCGATGAACCTACCTGCACTCATGTTGCCGATATACATCGCATCTATCTTTTCACCTGAGAGTTGTGCATCTTCAAGCGCCAGAGAGCCGGCTTCAACAAAGAGTTCCCGGAATCCACTCGACCACTTTTCACCAAACGTCGTACACCCTACCCCGATAACTGCAACGTCTCTCATAACTGCATCACGATCTTCCCCTTATGCACTGCATACCTTGCATAATCAAGGTAGATGGGATTTTTCAATAACTGTTCAACACCTGGTGCAGCATCGCGGTGGAATTTATCCGACTGGATTGCCTCGGTAACCTCAATATCAAACGCGTCACTCCCGGCACCCGAACCAAAGGAACAGACAAATATCGTATCACCCGGCTTTGCAATATCGAGTGTTGCAGCGAGGCCGATAGGTGATGCCCCTGAATACGTATTGCCCAGCCGGGGAACGACAAGACCAGGCTGGATTTGTTCAGCCGTGAACCCCAGGTTTTTTGCGACTTTCTGAGGAAACTTCGCATTTGGCTGGTGGAAGACCGCATAGGTGTAATCTTTCGGGTTCTTGCCGGTCTGCTGGAATAACAACCTGCTCGCTCCTTCAACATGCTTGAAATAGCCCGGCTCTCCGGTAAATCGCCCGCCATGCCGGGGATAATCCTCTCCTTCACGCCGCCAGAAGTCCGGTGTATCTGTCGTGAACGAGCAGGTATGATGGATGGTTGCTATGGGGTCGTCCCGCCCAATCAGGAATGCAGCACCTCCTGCCGCTGCGGTATATTCGAGGGCATCGCTTGGTGCACCCTGGGATACATCCGATCCAATTGCAAGACCGCAGGTGATCATCTTACTTTTAACCAGTCCCATGCATGTCTGGATCGCCGCTGTCCCCGCCTTGCAGGCAAACTCATAATCCGCCGCGGTCATGTTGGGTGTTGCACCGATCGCTTCTCCGACAGTACATGCAGTCGGTTTCACCGCATAGGGGTGAGATTCACTGCCGACGTATACAGCACCGATATCCTGTGGATCGATCTTCCTCCGGAGAAGTGCATTTCGGGCTGCTTCGACTGCAATCGTTGCCGCGTCCTCATCAAGGTCAGGGACAGACTTCTCATATACGCCCAGACCCCCTGAAATATCTGCAGCGTTTGCACCCCATACTTTAGCAATCTCTTCGACTTTGATTCTGTATCTCGGTATGTAAACACCGTAGGAAATAATGCCTACCATTCCTGTTCCCTCAACATACTCACAATTTTGTCAATATCCATCATCGTACACAGCACGGTGATATGATCCCGTTCTGCCATCTTCTCTACTATCGGGTGAACATCAGCGATATCGAGTCCCTGCAAAACCACGCACCTGGGTTTAAAAGGAGTAACACGGATTGCCACCATCGGTGATTTTCCTGTTGAAACATTGGTGAAGACCAGGGCTCTTTCCGTGCTCCACCCATAGATCCGGTTAAACTCATCTGATGAGAATTGCATGATGGCATTCAGGCTGTTCACTACGGTATACCCAAAAAGGACCTGGTCCATGGAACCGCAGAGCAGCGTGCACCCTGTCACTTCGGAGAAATCTTTGAGCGGGACAGCTGCTCCATATTCATGAATATCGTAGATGACATCATCTTCAACATTGGAAAAGAGCATGGTCGAAAATTTCTGGATGTGTTTTCCGTCATTTTCTTCATCCATGGCAAGAAGCGTATCGACGATTTTTCCGACAACAGCAGTGCCAGGGCTCTTTCTCCTGCCACCCTCATAATCGCTGATGACTGAGGGAGAGACACCAAGACGATCTGCAAGGATTCCTGGTGCGATCTCAAAGTTCAGGCGCCACTTTTTCAACGCGTGCCCCGGTGAGTCCGACAGCGTGATCTCACCTGCCATTTTTTCGGCAAGCTGGTTACGCAATCCGGATTTCATGCTCATTACAAAGAACTCAGAGTCTTA
>JGI20214J51650_10003208_pt1 | contig 10257 bp, 5 predicted proteins | sample WetSurMetagenome_FD_51650 | JGI IMG/M metagenome (IMG submission 51650)
GTCAAAGTCGATAAAAGGAAGATCCTTTTCGATGCGGAATTTGCGATCACGCATAAAGTTGGCCATCCAGATGTGATTGCCGCTGTTGGGATCAAGATTCTGGCTTTGCACAAAGCTCTCAAATAACCAGTGCTCAATATCCTTGATATCAAAATCCCGAAAGGCGATCGCATACAGTTCGATTTCGCGAAGCTTCAGGAAGGTGGGAATTTCCTTCAGCCACTGGGGATCCAATCGCTTGGCCCGGCGATACCCTTGTAGAAAATGAATCATGAAATCCTGTGTAAATAAAGCAGCGTCCGGGTATCCTAATTCTTCCGCATCCATCGAGATATAAAACAGAACGATCGCAATATCATTGATAAACCAGCTGTAGACGCAATCGTCGAAATCAAACAGTGTGATCTTCCCGTTACCATCCATGAAGAAGTTGTTTTGGTGGGCATCCTGATGGATCAGGCCGTAGGATGTTTTGTTTTTAGGCAGGGTATAGATATGCTTCAATACAGACTGGTATTTTTGATGCGCAATGGCCTCCGAGGAGGGCAGATACAGTTCGACAAACTTCTGACTGGGATCATCCCAGGCGGGGCGCTCCCAGCCGGGGATAGCCTGATACTCGACCGCCAGGGCATGCATCTGTCCCAATACCTGTCCGTAATTCTCATAACGTGCAGGCGTCCAGCCGGCATCCCACGGCTTTTGACCCTCTGCCCGCATAAAGGCTGTGACCAGAAATTGTCCTCCCTGCCCATCATCAATGATCTCCACCAGTTTTCCATTCCTGGATGAGATGGCACGGGCAACAGAGACGCCTCCGTCGGCAAGATAATTGATCCAGTGCACCTCCTCCTGAATCAAAGATTCGCTTTTGCGAAAGCTGTGACCGATGCGAAGAATATAGCTTTCTCCACCCTTTTCAAATTCATAGATGAAACTCTCAAATGAGTCGAGGATGTGTATTTCCTCTTTGGCAATGCCATAACGCCGCATGGCTTCCTGCAGGATGGTATCGTTGTAGCGATCTTTGATCAGTTGATCCATAAATGAACTCCATTTTCCTGCAGCCACCGGTGTGCATGACTGGTGATTTTACCCCCAACAACCTGCACCGGGATGATGCCCCTGTTCCCGGTGCAGGCTGGTTTCTATTTGTTTGTGGAAGGCTAACGTCAGCCGGTTGAGCGTTCACATTGCTAGTTTTTAAATCTGTATAAAGAGACATGAAAGAAGACGAATCTGAAGGACTTCCTTGAATTTGGATTTTTACATCTTTCCATTCCGGCGGGGCATTTTCGACCACGAGTGAGAACGGAAATTTTCCATTCGCCGGAACAAAAGATAAGTATGTCTGACCAACTGCGGCTACATTGCCATTATTGTCAAGAAGAGATAACGCAACATCAACGCTTTTGGCTGGTGCATTTCCTGTATTCACGATTTCTCCTACAAACCGGCGGGACCCAATCCAATCCACAAAGGATGTATAGTTTCTTATCTCCAAATTGATTTGTGATTCAAGTGTTGCTGTAGGTTGCGGCTCAGACGGTTTACTGGCCTCAGGAGGAACGATATTTGATGTCGTGTCAGTTGGAGAGGATTGGTAGGTTGTTGTAGTTGTTCTGCGCGTGCTACCGCAAGCCAATGATGCCGGCACAAGGCGAACGTTGTGACAAGCAGGATCAATGAATTCTTATTCATCTTAGTCTCCTTTGTTACCATGGAAAGATGAAATCCAATCAATGCATTGTGGACTGGCGGCCCTTCGACGAGTATACGATAGACAGTGCCACCCCCATCGGTGTGAACTTCAACATGACATTCAAATTGGAGCTCGCCAAGGACGGAACACATTTAATTAACTGATGTTACGCACCTGCATCAAGGATTACCCGAAAACAGGGGTACGGGCGTTCGACCCGCACCCCTGTTTTCGGGCTTCTTCAAGCTGTTTTGCGAAAGGTGAGTCAAGTCAATATACTTGTAGTCCGGATAGATACGCAACAACATTCAAGTTGTGTGCAGAACTTGAATGTTGTTATGACATTTTAGTGACTTTTGTCATGCTGTAAATCCATATAATTTCAATATGGTGTATGATTTTTTCAAGAGGGGACCACGCTTGTATTATGGGCATTCTTGGTTTGTTTAAGCGAGAGCCCAGTAGGCATACGGTTCTTGCGGCAGGACAGGTTGTTCCAGACACAGCGCGCTGTGTGCAGTGCGGAATTTGTACTTTCAACTGTCCCGTTGGCATAGATGTTCGCGCACATGCCTGGCGTGGCGAAGCGGTCAAACATAGCACTTGCCTGACTTGCGGTGAGTGTGTTTCACGCTGCCCGCGTGGCGTCCTTCGTTTTGAGCGGACGGATTTATTCCGGAAGGGGGAAGAATGAGGTATGTTGTGATCGGCACGGGTGTGGCGGGGATGTCGGCGGTAGAAGCCATTCGCTCCATGGATGGGGAAAATGAGATAGTGATGGCAGGGGACGATCCTCACGGATACTATTCCCGTCCCGGATTAGCCTATTATCTGAGCGGAGAGCTTCATGACAAGGCGCTCTATCCACGCACGGATGCAGACTACAATCGACTGAATTTTCACTTTGTAAAAGCGCAGGTGAAGTCGATCCATAAGGAATCACATACGCTGGAGTTCGACGACCGAAATCCCCTTTCCTATGACAGGCTTTTACTCGCAGTCGGCGCGCAGGCCATGCCTTTGAAAGTGCCAGGCGCAACTCTTGACGGCGTTCTCAAGCTCGATCATCTTGAGGATGCCAGGCGGATCCTGAAAGCCGCACACCGTGGAAGGGCGGCTGTGGTGATCGGCGGCGGGATCACCGCCCTGGAGCTCGTCGAGGGATTGCTGGCGCACGGCATGAAGGTCCGCTATCTCCTGCGCGGGGATCGATATTGGAGCAATGTGCTTGATACACAGGAATCCAGGATCGTCGAGGCCCGGCTCCAGGAGGAGAGCGTGACCCTGCACCATCATGCCGAAATCACGGAAGTGCTTGGCAAAAGTGGACACGTCCACGCGGTTCGCCTGCCTGATGGACAGATCTTGAAATGTGATCTGCTGGCGTATGCCATTGGTATACAGCCGCGCCTCGAGCTGGCGAAAGGGGCCGGGCTGGCGCTCGATCGCGGCATCCTGGTCAATGAATATTTGCAGACCAGTGTGGATGACATCTATGCTGCCGGAGATGTCGCCCAGGTGTACGATCCCATGACCGGGAGGTCCGTCATGGACAGCCTGTGGCATCCGGCGCGCCAGCAGGGGTATGTCGCCGGCCTGAACATGGCCGGGAAACGGACTGTATATAGCAAGGCCGCGCCTCTCAACGTCACCCGCCTGGCAGGGCTGACCACCACGATCATTGGCACGGTGGGAGGCGGGCGGGATGACGACCTGGTTGGGATCGCACGCGGCGACAGCGAGACCTGGCGGGAGCTGCCCGATGCCGCGATCGCCCAATCGGGTTTCGAGGTGAACCGCGTCCGGGTCATGGTCGGGGAAAACACGCTGACCGGCGCGGTCATCATGGGAGATCAAAAACTGTCCCTGCCGCTCGAAAAGATGATCCTGGGCAAAGTGGATATCAGCCCGATCCGCGAGCGTCTCCTTGCTCCAGGCTCGAGGATTGGCGATGTGATTACCGAGTTCTGGACGAGCCGGAACTCGAAAAACTAATCGTTCGTTCGGCACAATAACAATTCCCTGGGACGTTTGTCGCGGAGGAACAATGCTTCGAGGCTACAAAGAGCTTTGGCTGGCATTCCTGGCCATGCTCCTCATCAGCGGATTGTATGCGGCGGTCTATGTTGCCACACGGGCGATCCCGCCTGCCTATGAGCTGTTCGGCCACGGCATCGGGATCATCGGATTCATCCTGATGCTGATGACCGAGACGCTCTACAGTCTCCGCAAGCGCAGCCGCAGTGTGAAGTGGGGGAAGATGTCCACCTGGCTGCAGTCTCATATTTTTATGGGCCTGGTCGGGCCTTTCATGGTCCTTCTCCATTCCTCCTGGAAGTTCAACGGGCTGGCGGGAGTCTCCATGCTGCTGACAGTCATTATCGTGATCAGCGGGTTCATCGGCCGCTATATCTTCACCCGCATCCCGCGGACGATGGATGGCCTGGAGATCGAGGGTACGCTCTCGCAGGAGGCGCTCAAACAGGCGCGCCGCCTGATGTCGCTCTGGCACACGATCCATATTCCGATTGGGATGGCACTCTTTATCTCTGCATTTGTGCATATCGGCGCAGCCCTGTATTTTGCCACGCTTCTAAAATAGGGGAGGATGGATGAAAAGGAATCGCCTCGGCTGTTTGACAGGTACCGGCCTGATCGCTGCGCTGCTTACCGCGCTTTTGATCGCGGGTTTTGCCTATGCGCGCGGGGGCTCGATATATAGTCCAGGTCCGTTGAGCGCACAAAGCGGGGAGATGCGGGGCGGGGTTACATCGCACGCCCAGACGGGCGGAAACTGCAATGCCTGTCACACTGCGCCGTGGGAGCAGGCCACCTTGGCAGACCGGTGCGCGGCCTGTCACACGGAGATCGCGGCCCAGATGAGAAACGTCGCCTCCATGCACGGGACGCTGGCGCACAACAATCCACAATTGGGCTGCCGTGACTGTCACCCCGAGCACAGAGGTGCCGATGCAAAGCTGACGGAGCTGCACGGCGCGGACTTCCCTCACGAGGCGGTGGGCTTCTCCTTAAACGGCCACCCTTTCACGGCGGCGCGTGAACCGTTTACCTGCCAGGACTGCCATGGTGATGACATCTCAAAATTCGATCCCGTAACCTGTACCGGCTGTCATCGTCAGATTGATGCAGCCTTCATGGCGGCCCATGCTCTAGCCTATGGAACGGCCTGCCTGGAATGTCACGATGGGGTGGATCGCTTCGGTAAAAACTTTGATCACAACCGGTTCCCCTTCAGGATCGAAGGGAAGCATGCTGGTGTCTCGTGTGATCAGTGCCATTCCAGCGCCCACCGCTTGAGCGATTTTTCAGTCACATCCCAGGAGTGTGATTCCTGCCACAAGAAGGATGATCCTCACGATGGCCGCTTTGGCGCCCGGTGCGCGGACTGCCATAATGAGAACGGCTGGCGCCCGGCCAAGTTCGATCACAACCTGGCCTCCTTCAAGCTTGAAGGAGAGCACCAGGAGGTCCCCTGTGACTCCTGTCACATCAATAAAGTTTACAAAGGGACGCCCACAGATTGTTACTCCTGTCATCAGCAGCAGGATGCGCATGGCGGCCAGTATGGCAGGGATTGCGCAATCTGCCATGACCCGTCCAGCTGGGAGCATGTCAACTTCGATCATAACAACACACAGTTTCCCTTAACCGGCGCACATGCAGGCGTCGAGTGCCAGCGCTGTCATTCCTCCGGCCAGTTCACAGGTTTGTCCACCTCCTGCTCAAGCTGTCATGGCGACCCGGCTTTCCATGCCGGCATGTTCGGTCTGGAGTGCGCCTCCTGCCATACGACCAGCAACTGGTCGGCGGTTTATAAGGGTCCACACCCGGGTATTGCCGATGAAGGCGGCAGCGGCGTCAACCACGGCGGCGGCGGCTGCCGGTCCTGCCACACACAGACCCTGAGCACGGCCACATGCACACAATGCCACAGCGGCAACCCCGGAGGTGATTGAGGGGGAGGCGGTGGTAATTAATAACTCACCTTACGCAGAATAGCTTGTCGGAATCCTTGCTGCAGGTGCGTAACATCAGTTACTTATAAAAATCACCGTTTCCAAAAGTAATAGGGCTGGGATAGAAGCCTTAGTCCTTTTAGCAGCATATTTCTCTCTAGATGAAAACAGATTACCAAGCCGCCCTGGGAAAATGCATATTTTATTGGAAAAATGAGGAAAATCTGATTAAACTTAGCCAGTTACTGTCTTAAAGCATCAATCCGCTCAGGAGAACGTTGCATGGGTTTATTACCGTCAGGCACTGTTACGTTCCTCTTCACAGATATTCAGGGCAGCACGAAACTCGCGCTTGAGAATCCGGAGACGTGGGAATTATTCCGGGCGCGTCATAACAACATCCTTCAATCAGCAATCTTGGCTAATAACGGATATGTCTTCCAGATCATTGGGGATGCATTCTGTGCGGCGTTTCATACCTCATACGATGGGTTAAGTGCTGCCCTGGAGGCACAGCAGAATATCCAGAAAGAAGATTGGGGACAGATAACAATCTCTGTCCGTATGGGACTCCATACCGGCCCGGCAGAGCTGCATGGTTCTGAGTACCGCGGCTATCTTTCATTGGTCAAAGTGCAAAGGATTATGTCAGTTGCTAATGGTGGACAAGTCTTGTTGTCCAGCTCCAGCGTACAGTCACTTCAGAACAATTTTCCCGACAGAATTTCTCTGCGTGACTTGAAGGAACACCGGCTAAAAGGATTACCAGATCCCGAGCATCTCTGGCAGATGGTTGCACCCGGCCTGCAACAGGATTTTCCTCCACTATCCTCATTAAATGAAATTCCAAACAATCTTCCTTTCCAGCTCACAACCTTTATTGGCCGCGAAAAAGAGATAGATCAGATCAAAAAGCGATTGGAAAAGAATCGCCTGGTCACCTTGACAGGCTCCGGCGGCGTTGGAAAGACGCGGCTATCCATCCAGGTTGCAGCCGAGTTGTTGGACCAATATCCGAATGGAGTCTGGTTGATAGAGCTCGCACCAATCACCGATCCCTCCCTGGTGGCGCAAACGATTTGCGCTGCACTCGATGTCACTCCGCAGGGAAATGTATCGGCATTGAGCGTCCTCACGAATTATTTGAAAAAGAAGAAGTTGTTGCTCGTGGTAGATAATTGTGAGCATCTCATTGACGCCTGCGCACATCTCTGCGCTTCGCTCTTAGCGGCTTGTCCGAATTTGCAAATGATCGCAAGTAGTCGCGAAGCACTCAGCGTTGATGGTGAAAGCGCCTATCGTGTGCCTTCACTTTCCTTACCCCATCCAGGTGATGGGGTGCAAACGGCAGAAGAATCGGAAGCGGTGAGATTATTTATGCAACGCGCACGTGCTGTGCTCCAGGAGTTTGAGCTAACTGAAATTAATGCGCCGTATGTTGCAGAAATCTGCCAACGATTGGACGGGATCGCGCTGGCAATTGAGCTTGCAGCTTCCCGGGTGAAGCTTCTCAAAATAGAACAGATCGCATCACGCTTGGATGATGCTTTCCGCTTGCTTACCGGAGGGCACCGTAGTGCTTTGCCGCGTCATCAGACTCTGCGTACTTTAATTGATTGGAGCTATAACCTGCTCTCTGAAGAAGAGCAGACTGTGTTACAGCGGCTCTCGGTTTTTACAGGCGGCTGGACTCTAGAAGCAGTGGAATCAGTGTGTGACAATACAGATATTCTTGATCTATTGACTCACTTGGTGGATAAATCTCTTGTCACGGTTGATCTTGAGCATGGGAATGAGCCACGCTATTCCTTGCTCGAGACCATACGTCAGTACGCTCGAGAGAAACTTTTCGAGAGCGACGAAAGCAATCAATTTCACTCCAGGCATCTTGATTACTTTCTCGAACTGGCACAGAACGCTGAGCCGGAACTCTATGGTCATCGACAGATTGAGTGGCTGGAAAAATTGGGTGATGAACAGGAGAATCTTCACGCCGCCCTGGAATGGTCGCTTAAAGCAGATATACCTGCCGGTCGTCAATTAGCTGGAGCAATGTGGTGGTATTGGGATATGAGCGGTCAAATTAGCGAAGGGTATAAGTGGCTGATGTTAATGCTTGCAGCAGATTCAGACAATCATAATTCTACATACGCCAGGCTACTTGCAGCAGCTGGATGGTTGGCAGGTTTATTAGGCTTTGCTGACAAAAAGAAGGAATTCGCCGAGAAAAGCTTTGCCTTATATCAAGAGTTGGGAGATAAAGTAGGCATTGCAATCCCATTGATTACCTTGGGAGCTGTCGCAACCCAGGACTCAGATTATGGTCGGGCGACCCAACTTTTGAATGACAGTCTGCATTCATTTGAACTCGCACAAAACAAATGGGGAATCGGAGTTGTGCGGATCATGTTAGGCTCAACGGCTGAAGCGCAGGGAAATTTCGAGCCAGCGCAAGCTTATTTTCAAGGGAGTCTCGAGATCTTTAGAGCGATTGGAGATAAGGATGGTATCGCCTGGGCGCTTTATCAACTGGGGGGCTTGGCCACCCGGCAAGAAAACTTCGGCAAGGCAATCGAATGCTATGAAGAGGCATTAAAGATCGAACGAGTAATCAAGAGTAAACTTGTGATGTCCTGGATCCTAAATTCCTTAGCAGGCTTATTGATTTATTACGGAAATTATGACAGGGGAAGCATATTATTGGAGGAAGCAGTAGAGCTCCAAAGAAAAATGGGCAATCAGGTACCTTTGTCTTACTCCCTGCAGATGATAGGCTGGGGTGCCCGCATTCAAGGGGATTATCGCGAAGCCCAAAGGTTCTATTCTGAAAGCCTCTTATTGTCCCAACAACTATCTGATAAAGGCAGCACTGCAGAATGTATTGTTCATGTTGCTCTATTGGCTGCAGTGCGCGGCTCCCTTGAGAAATTTGTGCTCTTACTAGGGATGGCAGAAGGAATCGCACCTGATGTTCAAACAGAACTTTATCCATTTTATCGTACTGAAACCGAGAAGAACATTACGAATGCCCGCACCAGCTTAGGTGATGAGATTTACGCTAACGCATACGCAGCTGGCCAAAGAATGAGCCTCGATGAAGCCATCTCATACGCGTTAAAAGAGATTGCACAATGACAATGCTATCGGCGCTCATAGCGGGACAAGGCGGGATATTAAAGCTCGGCAAATAAATGTTTCCTCGCTGCTGGCAGCCAACTATTTGGATAATCGATCCTCCAGACTTTGGGAGCAGCCTCCTCGTGGGAACACCGGCGAGAATTGTTTCTAGGGCAATCACGTGGGAACCTGATATGTCACGCGTGCAATGGGTTATTGTAATGTCTCGAAGCCTGGCGAAATAGGGATTCATTACTGCAACAAATTGATTACTTATGTAAATCCCTGTTTTCAAAAGTTATAGCGAGAAAAGTATCGACTGAACGCTATGATGATTACCTAGCAAGCCTATAGTGGGGTTTCAAAGGGATCCGCACCAGTGACAGGTAACCATTAAGGCGCTCACTGAATTACCCGATCGGCTTTCCAGTTGTGATATGAGTTCGTGATTCCCTTAAAAGCTACTTCGTTCGCTACTTTTCCGATAAAGTTTCTATACTTGAAGTAATGATGCAGCACTGCTTGAATAGTAGTATGGAAAATTGATAACAGATCAGTATTCTGCCATATCTACAAGATAAGGATCTTTACCAAGAGGATTGCTTATTCGTCGATCACTTCAAAAATCACCGCTTGGTCATCCCGGTAGACTTCTTTCAACCGAGGATCTTTCAAAGCCACTTGTAGGAACTCTCTGTGATTCAGATCTGTATGGATATATCTGGAGTTGAAGGTTGTGGCAATAATCTGTGAAGGATTTTTAACATCACCATGTGTGATATCCACCCACAAATCGTAAAGGTCAGCATTATATAGTTGCAGATAGGTGGGGTCGAGGCCGATTAGGTAGGTGTTGTGGGTGTTGTAATAGAACAGCCTAGGGAAGTCATCCCAATCGGTCTGGAAGACGCGGGAACCAGCAGGGGTATTCTTTTCCAGCCATAACGATGCACTCGCATACAGTCCATAAGGCTTTGAGCTGTCCACAGCCGCCTGCGCCGGGGGAATCGACCTCACAATACCAAGGACGATTGCCAGCGACAACATCGTGGCGGGAAGATAACTTTGTAGCCGGGAAATCAAATGTAACGGAGGCATCAATGCTGCCTGCACTAGAGCCTGCTTTGAGTCCAACAGGGGCGCCCAGGCAAACGCGGCGAAGGTCAGAGCGAACGGCGGGAAATATTCCACAAAGCGCCGCGCTTGAAAGAGCATCATGCCGAAGAGCAGGGCGCTCAGCAGTGCCAGCGCCGTGCGTGTGTCCATTTTGCGACCGGTCAAACCCAGGGCGAGTACGCCGCTGGCGAAGGCGATCAGCGCCGGGAGCGAGTTCTCCAGCAGTTGTTTGGTGTCGTAGGGGTACCATTCATTCCCCACACGGACAGACGTCGTATCTGCCAGCTTGGGCAGCATGTGGTGATAGGAGAAGATCAGGTTGGCAGGGAAATATGGGTTGACGAT
>JGI20214J51650_10003209_pt1 | contig 10253 bp, 6 predicted proteins | sample WetSurMetagenome_FD_51650 | JGI IMG/M metagenome (IMG submission 51650)
TTATCCGGTAGATGCGTTTGGGTAAACGATGCTTTCACCCATATAACATCACAAAAAAAGAACGAATCACCAGTAGGAAAAAGTTTTGCCCGCTTTATTGCGCCAGAAGACAGAAAACGTGCGCTTGACAGCCTGATTGATGTCAGAAAGAATGGCAATAAACAGGTATCTCTCTCACTCCTCACTTCATCCGGCAGGGTTCCCGCTCAAGCTTCACTGTCGTCAATAATGGACCATGAAGATACCATTCTGGGGTACATGACAATTATCCACCGCATTGACGAGAGTCACGATAAACAAATTCTAAAAAATGGCTATCCGGAAAGGCAGAAAGTAGTAAAAAGGGTTATCTGAGTTTTTTGCCCTTTTTCAACCATTTTTCGTAGACAGCAATAGAAAGTCTGATCTATACTTTCTTTGCCGGACCGGTTAGTTTTGCAAGTGCTTCCTCAGCGGCAACTTTCACAAAACAATTGTCCCGGCTGCATGTCTGGGCCAATGCTTTCTCTGCACTCGGGTTCCCGATGTTTCCCAGCGCATATGCCGTGGCAAATCGCACATCCTGGTCCTGGTCGTTGAGAAGCGGGATCAGGCGCTCGATTGAGCGAACATCTCCAATATTTCCCAGAGCATCCGCTGCCATGTACCGCACCCACTTGTCCTCATCATCCAGTGCTTTATGCAGATAATCAACGGCGGGTTTTCCAAACTTTTCAAGTGCTATTACACGGGTCCATCGTTCAGGCTGGTTCTTGTCCTTGAGTTCGTTAAAAATCTTATCCATATCTTTTTTCCCCTCCCCAGTTCATCTGGGTTGAATCTGAATTTTATTGTGAGTGTATTATATATTTGCCAGACAGGTATGCACGGCAAAAGGCGGGATTTTTTGTGATTTTATATAACAATTTTTATGAAAATGGATTTTACTGGTTATACTATATTCAATAAAGAATGAAGAGAAGGAAATACCTATTAAAATGGGACAATTTCGTTATAGACCTTTCAGATTTTTATATGATTAATACTATTTAACAAAAATTAACAATAAGTTATTATAAAATAGATGATTTTTTTTAAATATTAAATATAAATTGTAAATTAATTTAAAAAAATGTTAACAGGAAAATTATGATGATACTTACTTTCCGGCAAGAAAGAATCGATTCTTCTGCATTACGATAAATCCTTCAGATATAAGGGCAGCCAGTATCTTTTTAATCCGGGCTGGATCTTCAATCCGGATTGCAACGAGTTGTTTTTCACTCATTCCCGGTTCAGCAAGTAGCCTCCTGATAATCATACCGCGGATTTCCCGGTCAGACCCTTCAAAGGGAGATTGTTTTGAGTAGTGAACGCTGCGTCGGTTCGGGTTCGGAATCGTCTTTTTAAGCACTGAACCAAGATCCATCAATGCCCAGTACCATACGCGGGGGTTTTCTTTGTATAAGGACTGCCCGATAATCGGGAGAAGATCTGCATCGCTTACCGTGTCAGTATCCGAAAAGAAAAAGTGAATAAAAACCCGACGGATATTGGTCTCGATGAATACTACGGGCAGATTGAATGCGAATGCTGCGATGGATGAAGCAGTTGCCCTGCCAATACCGGGAAACGTTGTGAGGATATCGACATCAGCCGGAAGGATGCCGNCATATTCGTTCATCANCCGTATAGCACATTTCTGTAATGCGATAGCGCGACGATTGTAACCCATACCCTGCCAGACAGANAGCACTTTATCAAGCGGGGCAACAGCAAGTGAAGCAAAGTCCGGGAATGCCTTGATAAATTCAGGAAATTTTATTTTGACCCGTTCCACCTGTGTCTGCTGGAGCATGATCTCCGAAACGAGGATCAGATAGGGATCGGTCGTATTTCGCCAGGACATTTCCCGGCCATAGTTGTTGTAATATGACAATACCATCTGCTGGAATTCCATAATACCAGGGAAGAAACTATCATCGCGTGAAAATTGTACACCGGTAGTATCCAGAGTTTCCTGAACTGAATTTTTTAAAAGTTCCCTGCCGGTCGCATTCATAAATTCCTGATCCCTACCGTATTATTACTCTCTTTTAAATAATGCAGGTTACGGCAAGTATGACAGATTGAGATGCTGGACTTTCCGGGGAATTGACGCCACTCATGTACGTTTGAACATAGCGTCAAGGTCGGCTCGGCTGAACCTTAACATCGTTGGTCTTCCATGGGGNCAGGTAAATGGGTTTCTGGTATTNCGGATCTGGTATACGATTCGCTGNCACTGCTCCTTTGTGCATATTGTCCCTGCCTTGATCGCGCCCCGGCATGCGATTATACGGGTCAAACGTTCACGGTTGTTTACCGTACGTGATGGTTCTTCTGCGACAAGATCGCTGACAATCTCATCGATCATGGTTGTATCTTCAAGTTTTCCCAGGACCACCGGGATTGCGCGGACAAGGAAGGTATCCTTTCCGAATTCTTCAAGAACAAATCCTTCCTTTGCAAGTTCGGGTAAAAGATCCAAAAGAACAGACGTTTCCCGTGATGTGCGGTGAATGATAACCGGAACAATAAGCTCCTGTGAACGATGGTTGCCTCCGCTTCGTCTTAGAACCTGTTCGTACAGGATTCGTTCGTGGGCTGCGTGCTGGTCAACAAGGATAAGTTCACCGCTTTCTGTTGTAGTCAGGATGTAGATACCTCCCAGTTGCCCGATAACTTCCATGTTCGGAAGTTTTGTATCATCCGGAACATTATTTGTGGTCAGTTCCGTCTGTCGCAACTGGCGATCAGTTGAAGCAGTTCCTGCATGGGTGGATTCATTGGTCTCATTCGATACCGGTTCAGTTAGATTATATCGCATGCCCGGTTCTCGTATTGAATTCTTACCTGATTCTGAAAGGGTAAGGTGTGAGGCTGTCCTGACTTCCGGAATCAGGTCATAGCTGAGTAATGCAGTACTGACCGATTCTTGTATCGCCTGTACAATTTCTTTTTCCCGGGACAGGCGGACTAGTTTTTTTGTCGGGTGAACATTTACATCGATGAGATTGGTATCAATCGATAAGGAAAGAAACGTTACCGGGAATCGCTCTTTTGGGAGCAGTGTGCCATACCCTTCTCTGATTGCCGCGTTGATGAGCGGTGACGATACATATCGTTGATTGATCGAAATGATCAACCGTGATGCATCCTTTCGCGAAAGGGACGGGCGCGAAGTGTGCCCGACAATTGTAATGAAAGGCAGAGAGAGGTTCACCGGAATAAGATCCTTTACCACATCGCTGCCATAGATACGTGCAATCGTATCAAGCATCCGTGACGTTCGGTCCGTTACAAGGCGTTCATGGTGATCTACAAACAACCGGAATGAAATCTCAGGATGGGAAAGACAGATACCTTCCAAAAAGTGCGTGAATATGTGAGATCTCGGTGTTTTTGCTCTTCTGGAATTTTTTTCGTGCCGGTGTGTTAAAGAACAGGTTTTCAACAAGTACTGTGGTCCCTTCAGGTGCCCCGATCTCTCCTGTCACCTTGAGTACTCCCCCTTCAACTACCACTTTTGTCCCGTAGACAATTCCAGTACCGCATGGTCGTGTAATGAGGGTTACCCGGGAGACCGCCGCAATGCTGGCAAGAGCTTCTCCACGAAATCCAAGTGTGAGGATACGGGTAAGATCATCAATCCGGGTTATCTTGCTCGTTGCATGAGGAGTGAAGGCCAACAAAGCATCGGCAGGATTCATGCCACATCCATCATCAACGATCTGGACACTTACAATGTCATTGGATGACGAAACAATATCGATACGAATAGAACGGGCACCAGCATCAATTGCATTTTCCACGAGCTCTTTTACCACCGAAGCGGGACGCTCAACAACTTCACCTGCGGCAATCTTGTTCACAGTTGCCTGGTCTANGACATGTATCTGGGATGGGTTCTGATTATTTCCCATACTTACCTTTCTTGGTTCTCCCGTAATTTTTGTAATTCTGCAATCTTTGCAAGCGCCTGCAGAGGTGTCATCTCATCAGGATTAATCCGGGCAAGTTCATCGAGTACCGGGTGATGCAATTCGGTTTTTAAGGGNCCTTCATGATCGAAAAGCAGGACCTGGGTATACCTCTGGGGGCGGGTTCCTGTCGGAACATCACGGTTCATGGTCTCCACAAGAATGCTTTCAGCACGCTCTGTCACTTTTTTGGGGATCCCCGCCAGCCGGGCGACGTGGATACCATAACTCTTATCCGTTGCACCAGGTATAAGCTTCCGCAGGAAGACGACCTCTTTTTTTGTCTCTTTAACCGCAAAATGATAATTTTTAGCCCTCTTGAGAACCCCTTCCACCTCAATGAGTTCATGGAAGTGCGTGGCAAAAAGTGTTTTTGGCCCGGTGCCTGACTTCCCATGAAGGTATTCGAGCACTGCTTTTGCAATTGAGCACCCGTCACTGGTGCTGGTTCCCCTGCCAATCTCGTCAAGGATGACAAGGCTCTTTGCAGTCACATTGTTGAGAATGTTTGCAAGTTCCAGCATTTCNACAAAAAAAGTACTCTGTCCACTCGCAAGATCATCAAATGCACCAACCCNGGTGAAGATGCGGTCAAGCATNCCAATACTTGCGTGACGGGCGGGTACAAAACTTCCTGCCTGCGCCATGATACAGATAAGTGCCACAGCACGCATATATGTGGACTTCCCGGCCATGTTTGCCCCCGTGATAATCATCACCTGGGTCACGGAACTGTCAAGCTCGGTATCGTTCGGTACAAAAACTCCCAAAGCGCCCTGTTCAACAACCGGGTGTCTGCCGTCACGGATGATAATCGCATCACCATTATTCAGGTGCGGGCGTACGTAATCATGGGTCTGTGCGACTTCAGCAAGTGCGGCTGAAACATCAAGTATTGCAATACCCTTGGCTATTTCCTGGAGATCGCAAATCACCCGCCGAAGGACATCGATAATTTCTGACCAGAGTTCACGCTCAAGTGCAAGCACACNCTCATCTGCGTTTGTAATGAGCNTCTCTTTTTCCTGCAACTCAGGGAGGGTGTAACGCTCTCCCGTGGCTGTGGTCTGGCGGCGCTGGTAATGGGGGGGGACAAGGTGGAGATTCGGTTTTGTGACATCAATGTAGTAACCAAAGATTCTGTTATACCCNATCTTTAAGGATTTGATACCTGTCAGGTCACGCTCTTTTTTCTGGAGTTCGATGATCCAGTCCTTTCCTGAATGAAGCACTCCTTTTATTGCGTCGAGTTCTTTTGAATAGCCATGACGGATTACGCCCCCGTTGCGCGCAATAACAGGNGGATCTATGACAATGGCGTTTTTGATAAGGGTGACGCAATCCGGTAAATCATCAAGATTTTTCAGGGCATCGGCAATATAAATGGGTAAATCTCCCGTACTGGTATCCGTTATCGCGCTCCTGATTGAGGGAAGGGCTGAAAGCGTGTCTGCAAGCGCAATGAGATCGCGGGGTCCGGCATTCCCGTAGGCAATCCTCGCAGCAATCCTCTCAATATCTGCACAACGGGATAGAAGGTTCCTGAATGAAAGTCGTGCAGGTGTATGTGCTATGAAAAATTCAATCGCATCCAGTCGTTGGTTGATCTCTTCGATCTCAGTAAGCGGACGGGAGAGGTGGCGGTTAAGCATACGGCTCCCCATCGGGGTTTTCGTCACGTCAAGGCTTGAGAAGAGTGTTGCTCCTTTCGTGTCACCTCTGATACTTTCTTTCACTTCAAGGTTTCTCAACGTGATTGCGTCAAGCATCATACCCTGCGAAGATGAGCGCAAAAAAAGAGTGTTGATATGAGTAAGCGGGGAGTTCTGTGTTGATTTTACGTATGCCAGCGCTGCACCAGCCGCACCGATTGATGCAGGGAGACTGTCACACCCATAGCCGGCAAGAGAAGATACTCTGAAGTGTTCCATAAGGGTACGGCGTGCCCGCTGTTCGGAAAATTCCTCATCAGTATAAATGGTAACAACCACTCCCCGTTCACGGACACGTTCTTTCAGCTCATCGGGAACTGATGACGAAACGATACATTCTGCCGGGCGGTAGCGAGCTATTTCTGAAAGAATATTCTCAAAACCTGGATCGCGATTGACAGAGGCAACAAAAAATTCCCCGGTTGATATATCCAGAAGTGCAATTCCCCACAGATCATTTTTAAGATCGGGACAGATTGCGAGCAGGGAGGACGAGACCGAGGAGGAAAGCATAGTGGAGTCAATCACTGTGCCTGGAGTGATGATGCGAACCAGCTCGCGTTTAACAATCCCTTTGGTATTTTTTGAATCCCCTATCTGATCAACCACGGCTACCTTATAGCCCTTACCGACGAGTTTTGCAATATACCCGTCAGCGGCATGATAGGGTACTCCTGCAAGGGGAATCCGGTTATCACCGCTTTTGGACCGTGAGGTAAGCACAATCTCAAGTTCCCGTGAGATAAGTTCCGCATCGCTTTCAAACGTTTCATAAAAATCACCGATACGNAAAAAAAGGATGGTATCCGGGTGCTTTTCCTTGATCTCCCGGTACTGCCGCATTACGGGTGTGAGACGGCTTCCATTTTCAGCAACGTCAGAAAAGTCGGCGGGAGAATCATTTTTCATATATGTAGAAAATTACCTTTTGGATCAATTAATACCGATCTTATAACAACACCCACACTGGATCAGAAATGCTTGTAGAGATACCAGACCATAAGCGGTGTTGAGATCACCAGTGCGATAATTTCAAACATGAGGCCGAAGGTAAAACCGATCCCGATAAGGCGGATAATACTTTCCAGGATGCTGACCAGAGAAGGCAGAGCACTCAAAAGAATCAGAATACACGCAATGAGTATGATACCAATACCGATAGTTGCGTTTCTCATATCCTGCGCACTCGGGGCAAGAGATAGTANAAGCGTTANCGTTAGGTAAAGATAGACAATAAACCAGGGATTGAACCTNACGATAAGATTCTGGGTAAAGAGTATTGTAATGGTGATGACCAGTCCGAGAAGTGCATCCACTGAATTCACGGGTATGGNNATAGGGGGGAAAACACAGCCAAGATATTGCGAAAATACCCATGTGAGTCCTGCAAGGACAATCGGGATGCAGACAAGAGGGGCCGTACTGATAACAACATCACCGATATACGGAATTTTTGAAGAAGAATAGGTCACCGATCCTCCTTCTTCTGAAAAAAAGACGACTTTTTTAATTTTTGCACCGGTGATGATACAGCCGAGAATATGGGAACATTCGTGAACGATGACCCCAGGAGCACGGATCGCATAATAAAACGATCTCAGGGGGANTACATGAGCCCAGAGAANGTCAAGAGCAAATGAAATGGCTATGACACCGCTTCCCAGCAAGACTATTAAGAGAAAGGGTTCAGTTTGTACATTCATTGAAAAAGTACCTGTGCTCATTTTGCATCAGATCACACATAATCACATCGTTTTTCAGCCGATTTTTAAGAAGTCTCATAATATCGGACTTCCTATGAGCAGGTATGAAGCCGGACCAGCAAAAATACAAAGATCCTCAGGACACAGAAAAATATGCTAACCGGCTTATTCATGAAAAGAGTCCGTATCTCCTCCAGCACGCACGGAACCCGGTTGACTGGTTTCCCTGGGGTGATGAACCTTTTGTACGTGCAGAACAGGAGAATAAACCGGTTTTTCTCTCCATCGGTTATGCGACCTGTCACTGGTGTCATGTTATGGCGCATGAATCGTTTGAGGATACTGCAATTGCTACGATATTGAATACTCATTTTATCTGCATCAAGGTTGATCGCGAAGAACGCCCGGATATTGACAGCGTTTATATGTCAGTCTGTCAGATGATGACCGGAAAGGGCGGGTGGCCTCTTACGGTATTTTTAACACCGGAAAAAAAGCCATTCTTTGCCGGAACATACCTGCCCAAAGAGAACCGGTTTGGCATGACCGGACTTTCTGACCTGTTGCACCGTATTATCCAGGTATGGCAGGAAAAACACGTGGATATTTTAAGATCAGCAGACGAAATCGCTGCTGCCCTTCACCAGGAACAGGAACCCTCTCACGATAATATTCCGGATATTTCATTCCTCACAGCAGGATATGAAGAGCTGGTATTGAGATTCGATGCAGAATACGGGGGGTTTGGTAGTGCACCAAAATTCCCCGCGCCGCATACACTCCTTTTCCTGTTACGGTTCTGGAAGCGGACGGGGAACNAACGGGCACTTGCAATGGTGAAAAAGACACTTCATTCAATGCGTGGCGGAGGGATTTATGACCAGCTTGGTGGGGGATTCCACCGGTATTCAACTGACGCGCAATGGCTGGTACCGCATTTTGAAAAGATGTTATATGACCAGGCACTCCTTGTCATGGCATATACCGAAGCTTACCAGGCAACGCGTAATCCGGATTTTAAGAAAACCGCTGAAGATATTATCTCGTATGTGTTTTTCAGCCTCACGTCACCGGAAGGGGCTTTTTTCTCGGCAGAAGATGCAGACAGCGCGGGGGGTGAAGGCGCTTTTTATCTCTGGACAACTAAAGAGATCGAAAAGATACTGGGAAAGGAAGATACGATCATTGCTGCCCGTGTGTTTGGCATAACACCTGCCGGTAATTATCAGGAGACAGGAAGCGGCCCGGAACAAAATATTCTCACCTGCAAAAAGAGCATTGCAGAGGCGGCATCATCTACTGGTATATCCAAAGCCTATATTGAGATTAAACTTGCATCCATCAGGGCCATGCTCTTTGACGCAAGAAAATATCGCTCCCGTCCGGCACTCGATGATAAAATCCTTACTGACTGGAACGGTCTTTTTATCGCAGCCCTTGCACTGGCTGCACGGGCTTTTGGTAATGAGCACTACCTTTCAGCCGCAAGGCGGGCCATGCAGTTTATCATAACCCGGATGCGTGCTCCCGACGGCAGTCTCCTGCACCGGTACCGCGAAGGTGAACCTGCGATCCCTGCATTTGGTGATGATTATGCGTTCACTATCAAAGCCCTTATCGAACTCTTCGAATCCACCTTTGATGCGGGTTACCTCGCGACAGCAATTGAACTGAATACCTGGTTTGCGGCACATTTTCATGATAAGGCAAGGGGAGGTTTTTTTACTACTTCAGATTCAGCCGAAATCCTGCTGGTGAAAAAAAAGGAGATCTATGACGGAGCAATCCCTTCCTGTAACTCGATCGCCTTTGAAAATCTGGTCAGGCTTGCCCATCTCACAGGAGATGCCGTATACGAACAACAGGCTTTTGAACTTTCACGCACCTTTGCTGCTCCCGTGATCCAGTCGCCTTCAGCGCATACATGGTTCCTGTGCGCTCTCGATAGTGCCATCGGGCCTGTTCATGACGTGGTAATAGTTGGTGAGCGGGATGGCAAAGACACAAAATCAATGATAAATAGACTCCGGGANCAGTATCTTCCTCACNCGCTGATCGTCTTCAAACAATTCAATGATGATAATCCTCTCCTGACAAGACTGGCACCCTTCACCCAGGACCTGAACTCACNAGGAGGAAAAGCAACTGCATACGTCTGCTGTGGTCAGGCCTGTGCAGTACCGGTAACAGACCTTCACCAGCTTCTGAACNTTCTCGGATGCCCCTCTCAATTGCCTGCCTCTCTGGGAAAGTGATGAAGTCACCTCATAAGTCGCCTCATAACATCAAAAAAAAAATTGATACCATTTTGATTTCTTTAGAAAAAAGATATTCAGAGATTTTTCAGTGCAACCAGATCCTTGACCCCGACCAGTTTCCAGACCAGTGAACGCTCTTCTTCGGCGATCGCAGCCGGGGGGTCCTGGGGTGAGTGGCCAAGGGCAGCGAGGATATTACAGGAGAGGTTTCTTTCAACAATTAAATCAACAAATTTTTCCCGGATAATCTTCTTCTCGATTGAGTCTTGGACTTCTTCCAGGTAGCCCTGGAGAGTCACGAACATGTATGAGGAGAGGTCTTTTGTGTATTTCTCAATTTCAACGGATACATAGGGACTCTTGCGGAAATAATCCTGCTTTTTTCCATATTTTGTCGAGAGGAAATAGAGAAAGGATCCATCGAAGACGTAAAGGAATGGTGCAATATAGGGATATTTTTCACCCTGGAATGCGATACGGCAGATATATCCCTTTTCAATAAGCCGATCATATTCCTGTTTTTCCATCCGCGGGATTTTCAGGATGTCCATACAATCACACCATTGAAATTCCCAACAT
>JGI20214J51650_10003211_pt1 | contig 10251 bp, 7 predicted proteins | sample WetSurMetagenome_FD_51650 | JGI IMG/M metagenome (IMG submission 51650)
TACGGATTCGTAGTCCGTCACTCTATCCAACTGAGCTATGGGCGCATTAGGTAAACAGCGCGGCGAGGCCGCACTCAAATCCGAAGCACCCGCCTTCGCGCAGCCGCTACGGCGGGGCAGGCTAAATCCGAAATCCGAAACAATTTCAAATGATCAAAAGCTAACAAAAACCAAACGGGAGAAAACGCTAAGGAAACTTGAGCTACAAACCAATTCAGAACCAAGGCATTATAAACACGGAGATGCAGGATATCCAGTTTTTTTAAGCCTTCCGGTATCCCTTGGGAACGGGCTGACCATCCACGTAGACACGATCTTCTTCGTCAAAGGCAAAACGCCCTCTTGCGATCATTTCAATGGTGATGGGCAAGATTTTCCAGTCGCCTGCTTCTTTGAGTCGGTTCTGGTGCTCTTCCGCAACCCCGAGTAGTTTCTCCCTGTCAGAGACCAGAGATTCCAGGGGTTCAGGAAGTTGGACCCGCACAGGATCTGAAACCATCAAGATGGGACCGGTGTCTACGCCTCTATCCGTCCAAATCGTCGAAGATCGCAGAAGTTTTTCTCCTGCAGCAATGGCGTCGACCACGGCATTGTCTCCCACATATTTGCGTCTTCCTTTGGCATTCAAAATGGAAAGATCAGCAGGGTGAACATTGATGCAGCGGTCGAGAGTAAGATAACTCATGTAGCCGCCAAGAGCGATTACATCCACCNCAAANGCTTTGATCAGCGTTGCNGCCACCTTGTCAAACTCCCGTCTGACTTCAAGGCCTTCAGGTGTGGAAACTGTCCTCTTAAAACCCCTGAGCCTGTGAAAGGTTCGTATGTCATAGCTTATGTAAGGGATGCCTGTATCGCAGGCTATGCTTTCTCCGTAGCATGACCCGTCGGACCGATCGCTGAAAATGAACACAACCTCAAAAGGAGAGACCCCCTCTCTTGCTTTAAGAAGTTTTTCTCTTTCCAAGAGGCGAAGGATATTGGTGCCGGATCCGGACATGAAGCCTGCAACTCGCATGGGACGGCCAGCTGCTTTAGGATCGAAAATGGGAACCGTCGGCATGGACTACCACCTCCGAACAGAAAGATTTAGGAAGAAATTTTAGAGTAAGACTCTAATGCCCCCATCATTATTAAGCTGCTATATTAAACTTAAAAAGGGTTGTATATCAAGCGGTAAAGCTCGGAGTACCCGGAAAAAGTCGGAAAAAATGCAAAGGAGGCCGTCCTTATGATCGTAAGAAATGTCAATGATCGAGAAGTGCTGGAAACCACGTATCTCGCCCACGGTGGGGCTATCGCTCAGATGATACTGGATCGCAGGGTTCTGAAAGAAATAGGTTTCCTCGCTATTGCAAACCTGGCAAGAGGAAAGACCATAGAAAGCCATAGAGATCCTATGGAGGAAATCTATTTCGTATTGAGCGGGGAAGGGGAGATGTCCGTGGATGACGAGACAAGGCATGTACGTCCTGGCGACGCCACCTGGATTCCTGCGGGGTCGGCTCACAGTCTCACGAACTCTTCCGAACAGGATCTCCTCATTCTGGTGGTCGCCTCTTCGAACTGGTGAGAGGGATGACTATTTCGTAAAGCCAAACTGTTACATGAGATGAAATCGACTAAGTTTGATTGGATCGATGTAAAAGAAGGCAGGATTATAAGTATGCTTAACTTTAAATAATTATTAACGAAATATATTGACAAATACTCTATTTTATATATAATTTCACTAAACCTCTCGCTACAGGATCTCCTATGTATCTAGAGCATTGGGGACTGAAGGAATTCCCCTATGAAAACGTTCCGGATCCTCGATTCTTCTATCTTTCCCATCATCATGAAGAGGCTCTGTCCCGACTCCTTTACGCTGTCAAGATGAAGAAGGGCGGAGCCATGTTGTCAGGGGACATCGGATGCGGCAAGACGACGTTGACAAAAGTGTGCATCCAGGAGCTCTCGGCCGACCGATATGACATAAGCCTCATTGTAAACCCCAAGCTTGAACCCTTGGAGTTCCTCCAGGAGGTCGTCTATCAATTGGGAATCCCTGATGTTCCTGAGACCAAGGTGAAGTGCCTCAGGGTCTTGAATGACAGAATGACCCAAAACTTGAGGTCGAACAAAGAGACCTTGTTGATGGTGGACGAGGCGCAACTCCTGAATCAGGCCACGATGGAGGAAATCCGATTGCTTTTGAATGCACAGCTGAATGATCGCTTCCTGATCACGATCATCCTATTCGGACAACCGGAACTGAGAGAAAGAATCAGGGCGGTTCAGCAGCTCGATCAGCGGATTCCCATCAAATACCACCTGGCTCCTTTTGACCTGGAAGACACAGCCCGCTACGTTGCGTTCAGGCTCAATAGAGCGGGCAGGGAAAAGAATGCTTTTACGCGGCCGGCGATCGAGGAGATCTACGAGGTATCCAAGGGAGTGCCCAGAAAAATCAACAACCTTTGCGACTTGGCTCTCTTGATCGGATACAGCAAGAACCAAGAGATGGTCGATGTCGACGTAGTGGAGACGATTATACGAGATGGTGCGCTTCTCTGATATCAAGGAAATACGGGATAAGACGGGCCCCAAGGGCATTGCCCCGCCAAGAGAGGGTGGGGCAGACCAGCTGCGGCTGAGCGACCCTCAGTTTTCCGAGCTCAGCAGAACAGAAGACCTCCTGCCTGAAGAGATAGGCGCTGACAGGGATTCCTCTGATGTGGCTGCGCTCTATGAAAAGCTCACGCGATCATCCAAGGACATTCAGGAAAAGGTGACAAGCGATCAGGCTATCGTGCCCAGCACGATCCTGGCGGATCTCCATGCCGTCATTGACCGCGATGCCATTCAGCCTCTTTTCGAGCACGCCATGTCTAAGCTGGGAGACNGGAAAGAGGTCTCTATTCACAGTGTCGAGGTGACCCTGGCTTCGCTCATGGTGGGCAGAGGCATGGGGTATGACAGAAAAAAGCTTCTGGAAATAGGGCTTGCTGCCTTTCTGGAGAATGTAGGTATGTATCGGATCCCGGAAGGGATCCTTGAAAAGCCGACCAAGCTCGAAGCGGAGGAAATCGACCGCATCAGAGCGCACCCGGAGGCGAGCGCAAAGATACTCTCTCGTCTCGGAGAACGGTACGAGTGGTTGGCGGAAGTCGCTTTACAGGTGCATGAGCGTGCGGACGGCTCAGGCTACCCGAGGGGCCTCAAAGGCTCTGAGATCTCTGAAGCGGCTTCCATCATAGGCCTCGTGGACACCTATGTGGCCATGATCAGAAAAAGAGCGTATCGAGACAGAATCCTGCAGCCGGACGCGATCCGATTCATCCTGAAGGAGGCGAAGGTCCAATTCCCGGCCAAGACCCTCAAGGCTTTTCTGAATTCCATTTCCCTGTTCCCTTTCAACACCTATGTAAAACTGAACAACAAATCGATCGGACGGGTGATCTCTACGGACAGGAATCACCCGCTGCGTCCAACCGTCGAAGTGCTTTTTGACGGTTTGGGAAATAAGCCGGAGCAAGGGGAAATCGTCCGTTTGTCAGACAACCCCCTTCTTTACATCGTCGAAACGGTCGATGAAAGGGATCTGAAATAGAGCTTAGGGGGTGACCTTGTCCCAGGCCATAAGGTTCGAAGGTTTCACCGTATAAGCTCCAATGACCATGGGCAAGAGGAACAAATCCTATGTTTCAAGGCTCAAGTGACCTTCTGTCGCGACCCTTCCATCGAACAAGGGGTAGAAGCCTTTTAGTGCGGGCTCCCCTTTCCTTCATGTTGCTTTTCAGCCTCTCCTCCTGCTCTTCATCTACGGCCATTCAGGGAACGCCCGTGAATCAAGTGGCCACCCTCGAGGACCGTGTCGCAGTGACCAGAATGCAGACCGAGCGAAACCTTGACGCTTTGGCCAGGATGAGCGAGGTGAAAGAGAACAGCGTTTTTGAGACAGTGGCCGGAATTCCTGAATATCGTGTCGGCGCAGGCGATATTCTCGAGATCAGCTCCTATAACGGTGACAAGGTGACACTGACCAGCGTAACCGTAGACAGCAGGGGAAGAATCTCTTACTCCTTTCTGGATCACTTGAAAGTGGATGGACTCACTTCCAGCGAAGTGGACGAACTGTTGACCAGCAGGCTCTCCGCGTACGTGAGAGCCCCTCGCATCAGCGTGCTCGTGAAGGAGTTCAACAGCAAGAGCGCAAATATCATAGGAGAATTTTCTTCGCTGAGAAACGTGAGCTATGGAAAGGGAGGCAGCGGCCGGATCAATCTCAAGGGAAAGACCCCACTCACTGATNTGATTGCTCTTGGAGGGGGATACACGCTGAATGCGGACATTAAGAACGTCAAGCTTGTGAGAAAAGGACAATCTTACCTCATCAACCTCTATGACATTATTGAGAGAGGCGATGAAAATCAGAATGTGATCATCGACGAAGGGGACGTGGTGAACATTCCCGAACTGCCGACCTATGGAGAGAGAGTTTATGTGTTGGGNGAAGTCTACAACCAGGGCATCTATCCCCTCAAAGAGGCTCAGGATCTCCTGGCTGCCCTGGCCCTGGCGGGCAATACGAACAGGCTGGCCAAAGAGGAGAACACCCTGATTGTAAGGGGGTATGAGCCGGGGAAATCGCCCCAGGTCCTGATGGCGGATGTGAAGTCTCTTTTGAGAAAAGCCGACATTTCACAAAACGTTCGACTCAAGGACGGGGATCTTGTGTATGTTCCGAGGATGCTGATCGCCGACATCAACGACTGGATCATCAATATGACGCCTCTGCTGAACTTGATTCTCTACCCGGGTCAATTTGAAGATTATTACGGATACACCCCGTACCTGCAGTACAACAAACCCAAATAGTCTTCTTGAGGGGTAGGAATAGTTGGCCCAGTACGATATTAATCTGAGAGAATACTGGCGGATCCTTAAGAAGAGAAAATTCATCGTTCTCTTCGTGGGGATTGTGCTGGGCGTTTTCAGTACTGCCTTTGCTGTTCTCAAAGCCCCCGTTCCGATCTACACCTCTGTGTGCAGCATCAAGTTTGAAAAAGAAACCACGGTCGAAGGACTTTACGCTAAGACCATCACTTGGTCAGGGGGCGATGACATCGAGACCCAGATCTCCGTCATCAAGAGCTTCACNATTTTTGAAAAGGTNGCTCAGCGGCTGGGTCTCATCCCGAAGACCACCGTGCCCGCTGACAGTCCCGCCAAAGGCAATGTCGCCAGAGTCGTTGACAACCTTCAATCCAAAGTGGAAGTCACCCGGCAAGGGATGACCAACATTCTCAACATCCAGGTGAAGGATGCGGACCCTGCTTTTGCCCAGAAGCTCGCGAACTCCGTCGCTGCGACGTACAAGGACCTCCATTTTGAATTGCAGATGAAGAGGACCCTGGAAGCCATCCGATACATTGAAGATCAGCTGGTCCAGGTCAGGCAGAGACTCCGCGAGGCTGAAGAGGAGTTCAATCGATTTACCCAGAACAACCAGCTCCTCTCCATCGACATCCAAAGCGAAAAGCTTCTTGCCAGATCCCAGGAAGTGCAGAATGGAATACGGAAGCTGGCCGAAAACAAAGGGGAACTCCAGGGCATGGCGGCGCGGCTGGACAAATTCATTGCTAACCCTTCCGTTCAGGGCAACTTCTATTCCGCCAAGGCAACCACCCAGTATCAGGCAGCCAATGATTCTCTCACGGGGCTTCAGCTCCACAGAGAGACTCTGTTGAAGGATTTTACTCCTCTTCACCCGGAAGTCGTGGATGTGGGGCGGAAGATCCTGGAGGGTGCGCGAAAAATGAGGCTTCTCCTCCTGTCCCAAATTGGAGATGTTGAAAAACAGGACGGGGACGCAAGGAGCGAGCTGCAGGATCTGGACAGCAAGACCAGTGCCCTGATGGAGAAGAAACTGGAGTACGACCGTCTGAAAAGAAAAGTTGAGCTTTACAATGACATGACCACGCTCCTGGAACGAAAAAACCAGGAGGCCCTGATCAAGAAAGCCGAGAAACCGGAGGAAGTGACCGTAGTCAAGCCGGCTCTTTTCCCCACCGAGCCGATCAATCCTCCAAGGACTGCGACCACCGGGGCAATGGGGCTGGTCATCGGCCTGGTTTTGGGTCTGATTGCCGCCTTTGTTGTAGAAACTTTCGATACATCCATCGGGGCTATCGAGGATGTGGAGGAGACTCTCAAGACGAGGGTCTTGGGCGTCATCCCCCAAGCGGATGCCAAGGAGATGCACGAGAGCTTCAAAGAAAAGCTCCCTGAGGGCATGGCGGATCTCTCTCCTGCCCACATGGTGAACATGGTGGCCCACTATGTTCCCAAGAGCATGATGGCGGAAAGCTTCCGGGGGTTGAGAACCAACATTCAGTTCAAAGACACGGCAAACGAAATCAAAACCCTTGCCGTAACGAGTGCTTCCCCTCAGGAGGGGAAGACGATCGTCTCCGTCAACCTGGCGATCACCATGGCTCAGGCAGGAATGAAGACTCTTCTGATCGGCTCGGACATGAGAAAGCCGATGATTGCAAGAATCTTCGGCGTCGAGCAGACCCCGGGCCTTTCGGAGATCCTTCTGGGAAACTGCCCTTGGCGGGATGCGGTCCGAACGGNGACGGACATGATTGTCGGAAAGATGTCCCTGGATGAGGTGCTGCTGACTCCCGGGCTGGACAATCTTCATCTTATTGCAGCCGGCTCCATTCCGCCGAATCCTGCAGAACTCGTGGAGTCGAAACGCCTCAGGGAATTCATCGAAGAAGCGAAGACCGAGTATGATCTCATTCTGTTGGACTCTCCACCGATTCTGTCAACGGCTGATGCGGCGATTCTCAGCTCGAAGATGGATGGCGTCCTTCTCGTCTACCGTGTTGGAGCGGTGTCGAGAGGGTTGCTCAAGAGATCCACNGCCCAACTGGAGCAGGTGAATTGCCGNATCCTGGGAGTCATTCTCAACGGGATGAAGCCGGAAGTCAGTCCGGATTTTCACAATTTCAAGTATTACAAGTACTACTCGTCCTACGGCGAGGAAGAAAAGAAGGGAGATCATCTGAAAAAAGGCCTCCAGATCTTCAGGGACAGCGGGATCTCTTCCTGGGGAAAGGCCAAAAAGGGAAGAAAGAGCAAAACATCTGTTCTGGCCTTCTCCCTTGCCGGGTTGGGTCTGATTCTTCTTTCGGGTGGGATTCTCTGGCACTTTGGAATCCTGGATCCCCTGAAAGCTCAGGAGTCAGCCAAGCCGCTCCAGGACAGAACCGTACAACCGGCTGCGCAGAAAGCTCCACCAAAACCGCCCACTCCACCACCCCCCCAGGCGAAACAAGAAATTGCGAAAACCCCGGAGGCCAAGGCGCCTGTGGCCCAACCAAAACAAGAGCCTGCGCGGGAGGTTAAGGTTCAGATCGTTGCGGAAAAATCGCCGCAAGAAATCGCACCCCCTGCCCCTGTGGCTAAGCCGGCAATTGAGAAGAAGGCGGTCCCTGAGGACAAAGCCAGAGAGAGCACACCGGTCTTGCAGGGGGAGTACCCCTATTCGATTTATCTCAGCTCCTTGAAGACGGTGGACCAGGCAAAAAAAGCCGTTTCCGTCTATGCCAACAAAGGAATCCAGGCCTACTGGGTGAAAGTCCAGTTCAAAGAAAAGGGCGAGTGGTATAGGATCTACGCAGGTCATTTCAAGGATCGGCAAGAGGCTGACGATTTCGCACAGGCCCGGGGCATAGCCGAGAAAGAGACGCTGAAAACCGAATATGCCAGCCTCATCGGGGTTTATTCTCAACCAAGTGACGTTGATGGCAAGGTCAAAGCCGTTTCAGATCTTGGCTACTCTTCCTACACGGTCAAAGGAAGCGATGGGAAATGGAGACTCCTGGTGGGGGCGTACGTGACAGAAGAAGCCGCTGAGCAGCAGCGTCAAGATCTCATGGCAAGGGGAATTGAGAACAGGGTCATTAAACGCTAGCGGCTGAAAAAAGTGACAAGTGACGAGTCACGAGTGACAAGTTCTTGTTTTGTGCTCGTCACTATTTACTTGTCGCTCGTGACTAAGTGGGACGCCTTGTATCTGAGCGTTTTTGAGCAACCTGCATCAGCGTCTTTTCTAGCCTCTTGCTAGAGAACATTTCGATAGTTTTTTTACCGGCGGATGAAATTCCACCCATGAGTGCGCTTTTCAATAGGATTTTTCTCCGGGGAATTCGGTGCGAGAGAGGTCAGGCGGCGCTTGAGTTCATTCTCCCTCTCGTTCTCCTGCTCTTGGTCCTCGTGGCTTTTGCCCTGGTGATTCCTACCCTCACCCCGACCAAGACTCTCGCTCTTGCCGGGGGGGTGATCATTTTTGTTCTGAGTTTCATGAGCACTCAGATCGCCCTCTACATGCTCATCTTTTCCATGCTCTTGAGCCCGGAATTCATAGTGGGCGCAACGGAAGGCGCAACCTTGGGCCGCGGTATCACGCTGCGGGTCGATGATTTCATTGTGGCGATCATTGGGTTCAGCTGGCTTGCCAGGATGGCCATCAACAAGGAATTAGGGTTTTTCCTGAGGACCCCTCTCAATCGGCCGATCGCCTATTACATTCTGGTGTGTGTCGCTTCCACGCTTATTGGTGCTCTGTTCGGAAGACTGAATCTGGAGACGGGGTTACTTTATGTCCTCAAGTACTTTGAATATGTGCTCATCTATTTCATGGTGGCCAACTACTTCAAGGACAGAAAGCAACTGAAGACTTTTGTGTGGGCTATGCTCCTCACCTGCGTGATCGTCTCGGTCGTCTCCATGACCCAGATCCCGCAAGGGGNAAGAATCTCGGCTCCCTTTGAAGGAAAANTCGGTGAGCCGAACACCTATGGCGGGTATCTTGTGTTCATGATGAGCATTGCGGCGGGCCTCGCCCTCATGGAAGAATCCCTTCGCAATCGGGGCATTGCTTTTTTTCTGGTGATCCTCTTCAGCATTCCTCTTCTCTACACGCAATCGAGGAGTTCCTACCTGGCAGCCATACCGGCCGTGCTAAGTTTTCTGTGGTTATCCAAAAGAAAACAGTGGATTCCGCTGGTCCTGTTGCTCGTAGGATTGCTTCTTCCTTTCATGGCGCCCAAAGTCACCAAGGACCGCGTGTCGTACACCTTTACCCAGGGCATTGGTCGTCAGGACGCAGTCGCCGTTGCAGGGGTANAGCTGGACACATCCACTTCCGCAAGGATCCTGAGCTGGGAAGAGGCGTTGAGAGATCTGTCGCAGCATCCTGTGCTGGGGTTCGGTGTCACAGGATACGGTTTTGTGGATGCTCAGTATATCCGGGTTGCCACGGAGACAGGATTCCTGGGTCTGCTCATTTTTCTCCTGTTGCTGGGGACCATCTTCCGAGAATCCCATCGCGTTTTCAAGTCGAGCCAGGATCCTTTTGATAAGGGGCTGACCATCGGGTTTATAGCGGGTTTCACAGGGCTGTTGTTTCATGCCATAGGAGCGAACACCTTTATCATTGTGAGGATCATGGAACCCTTCTGGTTCATTGCCGCCATGGTGATGATGATCCCATCCCTCCAAAAGGAGGGGAAGGGCGATGCGGCAGAAGTGGGCAAGAAAAGCTAAACGGGTGCTTTAAGAACGATCAGGGCGTCGACCGCCACAGGCTTGGCTCCTGAAAGAATCAGCGGGTTGATGTCGATCTCCTGGATGAACTCGTTTTCCATGCCGATCTCCCCCACATTGACGAGGATATCACAGAGGAGATCCAGGTCGGCGGCAGGCATGCCGCGCACGGCTCCGAGGATTTTGTGAGCCTTGATTTCTTTAGTCATGTCCAAGGCGTCCTGTTTCTCCAGAGGAGCGACTCTGAAAGCGATGTCTTTGAGAATTTCCGTGAAAATCCCTCCTAAGCCGAACATCACACAGGGCCCGAACTGAGNATCCCGCGTCATCCCGGCGACCAATTCACGAGTCCCCTTGATGAGTTCCTGCACCAGGATGTTCTTTTCATTGCCTTCCATGCGAGACGTGAGATCATCAAAAGCCAGGACGAGTTCCTGCTCGCTCCGAATGTCCAGCCTGACCAGCCCCTTTTCGGTCTTGTGGGCGAGATGCGGCGAGCAGCCCTTGAGAACAAGGGGATAGCCNATNGCATGGGCNGCTTTCNTGCATTCCTCTCGAGTCCGGACAAGAATTTCACGAGTAACAGGAATGCCATAGGACTTGAGGAAATCCTTGGATTCATACTCGGACAGGGTTTTTCGGCCC
>JGI20214J51650_10003213_pt1 | contig 10249 bp, 11 predicted proteins | sample WetSurMetagenome_FD_51650 | JGI IMG/M metagenome (IMG submission 51650)
GCAGCAGCAAACGGAGGTTCATGGTCGGTATGGAACCAGCTTGGAGTTCAGGCAATTGCTGTCGGAATTGCAATTGCTTTTTCAGCTGCGATGACATTCATTATAATCTTCTTTCTGAATAAGTTCATTAAGTTTAAATCGACCGAAGATGACGAAATGGCTGGTCTTGACAGATCATATCACGGAGAAAGAGGTTACGGAATGCTCAATCCCAGTTAAATAAAATAAAAGTAAAAAGACAAAAAAATGAAGATAATTACTGCAATAATACGTGAAGTTCAGCTTGATAAAGTACGGGAAGCACTTATAGCTGCTGAAATTACAAGAATTACAGTGAGCCGGGTATCAGGCCATGGCCAGCAAAGAATTGAGGAGATGTACAGAGGGCAAAGGATCATACCTGACCTTATACCAAAAATAAAGATAGAAATAGGTGTAAATGAGGATTTTGTCGACATTACCGTCGATGCAATTCTAAGATCGGCCAGAACAACAGACGGGGAAGAAGGAAACGTTGGTGATGGCAAGATCTTTATCACTCCTCTTGAAGAATGTATAAGGATCCGTACCGGAGAAAGGGGCGGATCGGCAATTTAAATTGATTTTACTGACCAATTGGATTATTGAAAAAGTCTTTCTTAACCGCAAAGCACACTAAGAAGGCGCAAAGCACACAAAGTTAAAACTTTAATAATTAGCTCTTTGCGAACTTTGCAAAAATCCTTTGCGATCTTTGCGGTTAATTGATTTAGACTTTTATACAGCCACCAACAAGAAAAATTTTATTTAGAGAAATAGATCCGGTATTCACCTTCAGCTTTTTTATCCAGCCAGTGTTTGTAATTCAGGCTTAAAGTTTTATCGAGCAGAGGCGCCGGAATAAATGGTGCAATAATTTCCAGTATCTCATTTTCTTTAAGTCTTTTAATCGCTGAGAGTACCTCATGCACAGGTTGTTCATCCCTGTTCAGCATTTCACTTACATCGATAGTTGATACAACTGCTTCTTTCTTAAACCATTCGGGACAAATGGTCAGGTATTTCATCCCGGTATCATCCAATTGTTCAATATTACCCTGACCGGCTTTTTCCCGGAGTCTGTTAACAAGCTGTTCCACATTAAGACCTCCAATGGTAGCTGCCTGGCTTATATTTGTAATTCTGGCTATTGTCTTCCTGAGAATAGGATTCTTCAGTTTTTTAAACTCAGGAGCGGAGCTGATCAGTATTTCTTCCAATTCCGGGTAAGAATCCAGAAGATCAAAGATTTTTGTTTTTGGTGTTATTATTAGTTTTTCCATAGCCTAATCTTTTTTATCTGTATAGGTTAAAATCCTTTTTTCGCCTTCAAGTTTTCTTCCACTGGTCAGATCCTGCGAAACCTCAAGAGTCCCCAGATAAACCCCATTCTCATCACGAAGCGCAAAATATTCGATATGTATGAACTTGCCCTGCATTTGTATCCAGAAAGGTGCATGAGATGCTCTTCCTGATTTAAAATCGTCAAGTATCTTCTCGATAATATGAACACTTCCGGGAGGATGACAAAGCCTTACATCACGGTTGATAATAGAGCGGCTTCGGGCAAAAATACGCTCCTTTCCCTGTGTAAAGTATTTCACTTTGTCATCCTTATCTACAAAGGTCATATCAACAGGCACAGTATTTAATATTGCCAATATCTCTTTAGCAGAAAAGCTTCCGGAGGGTAGTTGAATCAGACCATTTTCATTCAGTATGCCTTTGTTTTCATAATCTTCAGAAGCCATCCCATCAGGTTTCCATTCAACTTCAGGGTCGTAGAGAGTGAAACCGAATTCAAGCGTTTGCCTGTGAATATGCCACCAGTCTTCGGTTGTAAGTACATCCATGGCCATCGGGAAAAGTATATCTTCTTCCTTTTTTGTCATGTCATCCACCGCTTTCACCACTGGTCCAAATAGGATTTCAAGAGCATCCTCCAGATCTGATTTTTTCAACCCGTCTGTTCTGAGTATTTCAATGCAGCCTTTTAACTGGTCACGGATCTCATCATGTTTGCCCCACATTACTTTGGGCGGTCCTGTTATTTCATTTCTTTCCAGATAGGGAAATAACAGATATTCCTTGCGTTTATAGTGTTTATCAACATCCATCAGGTCATTATAACATGATTGTATTTTAAGCACATGTTCCCTGAAATTATCTTCAGACACAGCATAAAGGGTGCCTAAAAGCATCTGCGTTTTTTCAACTACTTTTCGCAATTCCTTGTTTTCGTGCTTAAAAACATCAACCGGATGTCCTTCAGGGATAGCTTTTGCCCCGCTCTGATCAATGTGCCCATTGAGAACTTCTCCATGCACATCGCATAGCTTAAGTACTTCAGTTTCAGGCAATCCTTCTGCTATCAGTTCCTGTTCCACCTCAACCACCTCACCATATGGGATCTGTCTGAGGGTGGTGATAAGTTCGGCACGAACCTGCTTTGGATTTTCACCCTGATGCAGTTTTAGAATAAGTTCTTTCAGTTTTTCCTTCCTGAACTTTGAATTATTGATTAACTCGCTCATAGATAAATGCTATTTCGGGTTCAAACTAAGCTGCCGGTAAAAGATCCTTTGTTTTGATCCTGGCGGGCGTAAAGATTCCCAGCACTCCTTTGAGACCAACGCTCATTACAATGTTATAGAAAAATGCAAGAAATCCTATCAGTATCAGGGTGCCTGAAACTGCTGCAAATATCATATAGATATTAAACTCGCCGTTTACATACAATGATCTTCGAAGCATCCCGTTAAGTCCGGCCATCCCCATAAACGCACCCATTCCTATTCCACCGATTAGATGACACCAGAAATGAACATTCACCAGTTTCTGGCTGTGCATTTTTGCACCATTTGTAAGAATCGGGAAGAGAATATATATTGCTGAATAAAGCGTCATTGTGAGACCTACAAGGATTGCAACATGAACATGAGGTCCCACAACCCATTGGGTATTATGAAGTATCCTGTTCAATCCGACATCGGCCTGCATAATTCCGGCGGGTACAGCCAGTGCAAATCCAAGTAATCCGCCAAGGAGGAATTTCAATGGATTTGTCATTTTAAGAGGACGGGCGCTCCAGAGGGTAGCCAGTGTTATAAAGAAGGCAAGTCCCTGTGTAATCAGCTCAAATGCAGTAACCATTTCACCCGAAACCACCTTAAGAATTGCAGGCTGAGCCTGATCAGAAAGCAGGTGATGTGACCAAACGGTCCAAGAAACTACAAGTTCCACCAGTAATGCCGCCCTGGCAATGTTTTGCATAAAGAGCGGTTTGTTCGTGATAAGCATAGCGAGAAGATACCAGGTTCCTGCCACAAAGATCAGAACCAGTCCGTCGGCGATAAGATCCAGGCCCCACCAGAACCAGTTTTTATACAGGAGAGCATCAATTGCAGTTTCTTTCAAATCGAATCCCAATATTGATCCAACCATGTAAACAAGAATCAGGACGCCGGTAAAAAGAATTGTTAGTGTGTTCAATGCCATGTCAACACTACCCCTTGCTACGGCAGCTACAGGCAACGGTACAAGATGTTCCTTTTTGTTTTTTCTGAAGAGGTTAATAAAACCAGTGACACCAAGGGCTGATGATAACAAGGCACCAGAAGGCTGTTTATCCCATCCATCCGGCGTGTAAGTAATAGTTTTGAAGATATTGATTATAAACAATGCAGTGCCAATCATTACAAGTGCAATCCCTACTATAAAGAAAGTCCCGCCCCAGACACTGAATTGCGAAAAGTCAGCAGGAAGCGGCCAGTAAAGAGTATACAGGGGAGAGTAATGACTTACAAATCCTGCAAACCAGAAAACAAATGTTCCGACAGCAATCAGGAGGAAAGTCCAGTTTCCCATCTTAATACTCCATAGAGGCTTCTTCATCAGGAACGGAACGAGGAATAAAAATGCTCCGCAGACTATTGAATATGTTGACCCGAATATTCCGACAAGAGGATGAGCGGTAAGGATAGCAAAAAACTGGGGCTCAGTTATAAACGGGAGAGGCTTTACCTCATATAGTCTCATTAGCATACCTTCGATAACTACAAAACCAAAATAAATCAGACCGACCACAACAAAGCGTAGCGTCAGCTTCTGCATGGGAGTCAGGGTATCAGACCTGAAAAGTCCTTCCTCTCCGTTAATTAATGTTTTTGAGAAATTCATATAGTTAGTGTTTTAAGTTTACAGATTTGATTAGTTTGCTGCGCTTATCGGCACAACTTCAACTGCGTTCTTTACGATCATGAATACTCCTTTCGGACCCGAGTATTCCGTGGAACGGATTGTATAAACCCCCGGCCGGTCAAAATGCCAGATCACATCATTCCGGTGCCCCGGAACCACCTGCATCTGAAAGAGCATGCTGTTATCTTCTCTGAAAAGACCAAATCCATAGGTCAGATCCTCGGATTTAACATCAAAAAGAACATCATCATTAACATTAATTATCATTTTTTCAGATGGCAGCAGGAACTGATGGTTTCTGACAGTGATGCTGAATGTCTTGTCAGGAGTGTAATCAGACCTGTTAAGATCGACATGTGTCCATGGGATAGTATTGTATGTTATCAAATGCAATGAAACACCCAGGACCGTAAGAAAACCAACGAATGTATAAAACAATGCAGGTTTGACGCCTTTCCCGTTGCCCTTGCCTGTCACTTTCAAGGCGAACCAGGCAACAAGCATAATGATGACAATGCAATAAGCCGTATATGCAATTGTCTGACCAGTAAGTACCATTTGTGAATCAACCATAAGACCTCCTTTTTTAAGTATTATTTATTTTGGTTTGAAATATCACTTTTCACGGGTAACAAATCAGCCAAGGATGTTTGCTTTAAAACACTAAGAATATCATTTCGCATTCTGATCCAGATAGGATGCAAATAGCAACTATGATCGAACGGGCATTCTTCAAAACCCATAAGACACTTGTTAAAGCTTTCAAGACCTTCGCTGACCTGAACTATATCCGCCAGGAATATTGTCGATTTATCCCTGCTGAGTCTGAATCCGCCATTTCGGCCATTGACCCCTACAATTAAGTTGCCCCTTGAAAGGTCTCCGAGTACAGCACGCAGGTATGAATAAGGAATTTGAAGTTTTTCGTGAAGATAACTGGCTGACATCCTGATACTATCATGCTCAGCCATGAAGCTTAATATATTTAAGGAATATGAAGTTGTCTTAGTGAAGTTCATAAATGATACCTTGATGTGGCAATTTATGAAAAGTTTCTTGATCAGAAACGATCCCCTTCAATTATTTCTGAGGAGTTTTACTGTTTATTATTGATAAATAGATTGCAACATATTTTATAACAGGCAGTTATTCTTTGAAATAAAATGACTATTTTTCAAACCGAAATGAATCTCACACTCGAAAATATACTTCTCATAGGCTCGGTTCTTTTGGGATTGAGTATAGTAGCCGGAAAGACATCTTACAGGCTTGGTGTGCCAACACTGATACTTTTCGTAATTGTTGGAATGCTTGCCGGTTCGGAAGGTATAGGAAAAATCAATTTTAATAATCCGGCAGCTGCACGTTTCATTGGAATTATTGCTTTGAATTTCATACTTTTTTCAGGGGGCCTTGAAACCAGATGGGAAGTGATAAAGCCTGTTTACTGGCACGGGCTGGTACTGTCCACAATAGGTGTTTTTCTCACTGCATTTTCAGTAGGACTTTTTGTCTGGGCAGTAACTGACTTCACATTTTATGAAGGATTGCTCCTGGGTGCGATCGTTTCCTCAACTGATGCGGCAGCAGTATTTTCAATTCTCAGATCAAAAAACCTGGGGTTAAAAAAGAACATNCGTGCAACTCTTGAGCTGGAAAGTGGCAGTAATGACCCGATGGCATATTTTCTGACGATAGCTGTAATGGGACTTATGGAATCGAAGGATCATTCTGCATTGACCATTATTCCCTTATTCATCAAGCAGGTAATAATTGGCGGTTTGGTCGGGTTACTTACCGGAAGACTTGGAAAGGAATTGATAAACAGGATCGAGCTTGATTTCATGGGACTTTACCCGGTCATAGTCATATCGCTGATGTTTTTTACTTTTTCATTTACAGATATTATCGGGGGAAACGGATTCCTTGCAGTTTATTTTTCGGCGGTCTATCTGGGGAATCAATACCTGATACATAAAAAAACAATAATGCAGGTATTTGACGGACTCGCCTGGCTTATGCAGATTGTCCTTTTTCTTACACTGGGATTACTCGTTTTTCCAAGCCAGATAATACCTCTGATTGGTACAGGACTCCTTGTTTCAGCTTTTCTGATGTTTGTTGCACGCCCGTTCAGCGTGTTTACAAGTCTTCTGCCATTCAGGCTTAAACTGAAAACGATCACTTTCATTTCGTGGGTAGGTCTGAGGGGAGCTGTGCCGATAGTATTTGCAACATTCCCGTTGCTTGCCGGAATGCAAAAGTCGCAGATGATCTTCAATCTGGTTTTCTTTATATCACTTACATCTGTTTTATTCCAGGGAACCACACTCAGGTATGTTGCAAAGTGGCTACGTGTAGCGGTTCCTGAGAGAGCGAAGCAGAAAACGCCTCCCGATATTGAATTGTCAGATACAATGAAATCGGAACTGACTGAAATTGAGATTGAAGAAAACAGTCCGGCAGCCGGGAAACGAATTCTTGATATAGGTTTTCCAAGAGCAGCCCTGATAGCCCTCATAAAAAGACGGGGCCGTTTTATAACACCTAATGGATCCACGGTTATTGAACCGAATGATACTCTGGTAATAATCGCTGAAAATACTGAGAGCCTCAGGCTTGTTCATGAATGTCTCGATGTTAAGGAAAAACCTGAAAATGATTGAATCGAACGGAACATTCCTGAACCCGGATCAGTGAACTCAGGAATCGATTAAATTGCATTCTTAATGAAATGTTATGAAAATTGACAGAAGAGAATTTGTCACAACAACAGTTGCCTTGTTGGGGGCGGTACCTTATTCACTCTTAAAATCAACAAAAGTTGATTTTAAGCCAATCAGGTTTGGAATAGTTACTGATATTCATTACGCTGACAGATCAAACCCTACCGGTACAAACAGGTATTACAGGGAATCTCTTATAAAACTGTCAGAATGCATTGATCTTATGAATCAGCAGGAAGTGGATTTTCTTATCGAGCTTGGGGATTTTAAAGATCAGCTGGCTGTGCCCAAAGAGGAAGAGACACTTGTTTTTCTAGGTACGGTAGAGAAGGAATTCAAACGTTTTAAAGGGCCCCGTTATCATGTACTTGGGAACCACGATCATGACAGCATTTCAAAGGAGCAATTTCTCGACACGATATCCAATGAAGGATATATAAAAACTTCCGGGTACTATTCGTTTGACAGGAATTCTTTTCATTTTATAGTTCTCGATGCCAATTATACTTCAGAGGGCAAAGCATACGATCATGGCAAATTTGACTGGACAGATGCCCATATTCCAAAAGATCAGATGGACTGGCTTAAAAATGATCTGGACAGGAATAAAATGCCAGCGGTTGTTTTTATTCATCACCGGCTTGATACACCTCCCGCTGATAAGATATATTGTCCCGATAACGCTGAAGTCGTCAGAAAAATTCTTGAAAACGCCGGTAATGTCGTGATTGTTTTTCAGGGACATTATCATGAAGGAGGAGTAAGCAGGCTAAATGATATTAATTACTATACTCTTAAAGCTGTCGTAGAAGGTTCTGGTCCGGAAAATAATAATTATGCTATTGTAGAAATAGACAAGGATCTGAAAGTTCATATCAAAGGTTACCGGAAAACAGAATCTTTGGATCTGCATTAAATTGTAAAAACCGATTTCAGATAATAAACTTAAAAACTCTCAACTATGGTTCTCCGGATTTTGTTTTGGTTTCCACGGATTCTTGCAATCCTTGCGATCCTATTTATGATGATGTTTTCCCTTGATGTTTTCGGGGGAAACGAACCTGTTGGCAGGCAGCTTACCGGATTTCTAGTTAGTAATATACCGGTCTTTGTTTTAATTCTTGTTCTGGCTATTGCCTGGAAATTTGAGATTATCGGAGGGATTATCTTTGTTTTGCTCTTTTTTGCGCTTGGAATTTTTTTTAATTCGTTTACAGGCAATTCCGGATCATTAATAATCCTGATTCCCATTCTGGTGGCAGGTGCAATGTTTATTCTGCATCATTTTCTTTCGGAAAAAGGCAGACGATGACTTTGCCTGGGATTGTATAGCAAACTCCCACGGGAAATGCCGTATTATATTTACCCGATTAAATGAATATGTTAGTTAAAACAAGTAATTTAACTCCACCAACCATTAAAAGAGTTGAATAATTCCAGAAATTACCTTTTATTCTTTTAATGAATAACATCAGAATAAGTAGCACAATTGTTCCGGCTAAAAATGAAGCGAGCATATAACCTAATGCTGTTGCGATCATTAACCCGATGTGACCGATCGATTCAATTGGTTTTGGTTCGGCATACATCAGGTAAATGAATCCTGCGAAAAAGGCAATAACCGAATAAATAATGCTCTTTTTTATTTTTATTTTACTTAATTCCATTTTAACAGATAATAAATATGTACCCACACAAACGTAATATGTCTTATAATAATTGCTTCAATATTCAAAACAGAATAAGAACGACGTTCCATTTATCAACAAATACCAGGCCAGATTGTTTGGAATTACTTAAATTGTAACTTGTCACTCATTAATTAACTTTTCAATTAGATTATTATGAAACGACTCATTCTTTTAGCCAGTTCTTTAATTCTGACTCTGATTGCTGCATCACAGAACAATTCTTATCAGGCCAGTTGGGAATCGATCGACAGCCGTGCTGTTCCGGCATGGTTTGAGGATGCAAAATTCGGGATTTTCATTCACTGGGGACTCTACTCGGTCCCGGCGTTCAGTCCTACTGCAAGAGACAGCGTCGGAGTTTATGAAAGATATGCTGAATGGTATTGGAACAGATGGTCGCAGGAATCCAGGACCCAGCATTTTTTTATTGATTACCATAACCGGGTATATGGACCGAATTTCAAATATCAGGATTTTGTTAACTATTTCAAGGCTGAGATGTTTAGTCCCGATGACTGGGCGGATNTTTTTGCCGGCGCTGGTGCGAAATATGTTGTGCTCACATCGAAGCATCATGAAGGATTCACTCTTTGGCCCTCAAAGNACTCATGGAACTGGAATGCATCCGAAGTTGGCCCGCATCGTGATCTGCTTGGCGATCTGACTGAATCGGTTAAGGAGAAGGGGTTGAAGATGGGATATTACTATTCACTGCTGGAATGGTACCATCCACTGTATAGAAAGGAGACAATAGGGCAGTATATTGATCAGCATATGATGCCACAGATGAAGGAGCTTGTTACAAGATACAAACCTGATATATTCTGGACGGACGGCGAATGGGACTATACTTCTGAAGAGCTTAAGAGTACTCAGTTCCTGCAATGGCTTTTTAATGAATCGCCTGTAAGAGAAACAGTAGCAATTAACGACAGATGGGGAAAGGAGACCAGGAGTAAACATGGCGGTTATTTCACTACCGAATACGACCTGGTTCACGATGGCGATTCGAAAGGAATGAAGTTTGACCGGCCATGGGAGGAGTGCCGGGGAATGGCAGGGTCGTTCGGGTATAACAGGAACGAAAGGCTTGAAGATTACTCGACATCCGAACAACTAGTTCACATTCTTATCGATAAGGTGGCCCGGGGTGGAAATCTGCTGTTGAATATCGGACCTACAGCCGACGGCAGGATACCAGAGATAATGCAACAACGTCTCGCCGATATTGGGGCATGGCTTAAAGTAAACGGTGAAGCAATTTACGGAACACGTAAATGGGATAATGCACCTGCTGTAGTTGCTAACACAACACAATATTTTACNAAAAAAGGCAAAGATCTGTACNTCATTGTAACAAAATGGCNGGACAGGCCTTTAATAATCGATGGTATAAGCAAGGTTGAAAGTGTTTCCCTGCTTGGCTATGGTGGCAAAGTGAAGCACTCATTNTCGGGGAATAGAATTCTCATTTATCCACCTTTAATTACCCCGGCTAATAATCCGTGCAGCTATGCCTGGGTTTTTAAACTGGGTAATTGTACCAGATAATTCTATTTATTTCTATTTATTTCTATCTATTTCTATCTATTTCTATCTATTTCTATCTATTTC
>JGI20214J51650_10003214_pt1 | contig 10249 bp, 4 predicted proteins | sample WetSurMetagenome_FD_51650 | JGI IMG/M metagenome (IMG submission 51650)
GGAAGCAAAATCAAGATTTGCCGGGACAGACTTGTCAGTTCAGAGCAGGTACCGGCTCAGTAATCAGTATGCATATTTTAGACAGATAAAAATAATCGAATGAAAATTATTTGCTTTGAAACACATGTAACTATGTAACCTTTTATAAACATTTATATAATATTTGCTTTTAAAAGCTTTTATTTATATTATTTATTAATAATTTATTTTGTTTTTAGAAATATTGAATATATTTACCTGAAATTTCTACGAAAGAAAAGATAATATGGCTCAATTATTAATGAATCGTAACATTTTAACCCNGGAACATAATTTTCATTATAATCGCTTNATTGTTGTATTGAATTGAATGACACTAAGTTACTACTATTATGAACTTTGTTTTATTTCCTTTAATCTATTAATATTAATCTAACTTCTATGAGAAAAAAACTTTTATTGACATTTGCCCTATTCCTGGTTTTACTGGGAAGTGTATTCGCACAGGAGCGAATCATAACGGGAAGAGTCACTTCTGCGGATGATGGATCTCCATTTCCCGGAGTGAATGTTATAGTGGCAGGAACAACAAATGTGGGAACTGTTTCCGATGTGAATGGAAAATTCTCACTTAAAGTTCCTGCAAGTGCTCAGGCATTGGAATTTTCATTTATTGGTATGAAATCTCAGTCGGTTAATATCGGCTCATCTAATGTTATTGATGTAGTTATGGAATCTTCTGCAGAAATGCTTGAAGAGGTTGTCGTAACTGCTCTTGGCATAAAAAGGCAGACCAAAGCTCTAGGATATGCGCAACAGGAACTTGGAACGAATGCACTCAGTGCTGCAAGAGAAACTAACCTGACCAGCTTTCTGACAGCCAAGGTTGCCGGAGTTCAGGTTTCAAAAACATCATCCGGTACGGGAGGCTCATCTGCAATTACAATCAGAGGTGCGAAATCTCTTCTCGGAAACAACCAGCCACTTTATGTTGTTGACGGTGTTCCTATAACCAACCTTGGTCATAGTGGAGGCGGCGGCTGGGGTGATAATGACCTTGGCGATGGCATTGGCGATATAAATCCTGAAGATGTTGAATCTATGTCCGTTCTTAAAGGTCCTAATGCATCTGCATTATACGGTGCAAGAGGAAGTAATGGCGTTATTTTAATTACTACTAAATCAGGTATGAAGAAAAAGGGAATTGGAGTAGAAATAAATTCTAATACATCATTTGAGACTCTCAACCTGGTTCCTACCTATCAGAATAAATATGCTACCGGATATGAAGAAACAAATATATATGGCAGCTTAATAGAAATCCCTGCCGGAAGTGGTAAAACATATGAAACCATGGATACATGGCATGGTGATAGCTGGGGTCCTCCATTGGACGGAAGAAGAACTATTGTTGATCCTTTTGTTTATCCTGCAGATATGTTTAAGAAAACATTGGTTCTTTTACCACAACCTGCTAATAATGTGAGAGATTTCTATGAGACAGGTATTAATACGTCCAATACAATTGCAATATCAGGAAGCACTGATAAAACGTCAGCCCGTCTTTCTATCAGCAATAATACGAACAAGGGAATTATTCCCAACTGGACAATGAATAAACAAACAGTTACCTTAAGAGCTAACTCACAACTTACCGATTTTTTATCCTTCGAAGGGAAAATAAACTATATCCACGATGAAGGTAACAACCGGCCAAACCTCGGATCAGGATCCGATAACGTCAGCAGAACATTTGTTACAATGGGCAGATACGTTCCCATGAGCTGGCTGAAAGAGTATTATGAAAAAACTGGTCAGGCAGGAAGTTGGCCCGGAGTAAACTATAATCCTTACTATGTTGTCAATGAATTGAAAAACCATGATACAAAAGACAGGATCATTGGCCAGATCTCCTCAACAATTAAATTAAATAGCTGGCTGAGCTTATTAGGCAGAGCCGGAACCGATTTTTATACTCAGAAACAGGATAAAACCTGGCCGGTAGGTGCAAAAGGCGGTGACAATTACCTGGGAAGAGTTTATAACTATCTTGGTCTTGTAAAAGATTTAAATGCTGATGTTATACTTACAGCAAATAAGGAACTCTCCAGTAAAATCAGCGTAAATGGGTCAATAGGTTCAAGTATTTTATATCAGGAAAGGAATACACAATCTCTTGACAGCAGGAATTTTAAAGCTCCAGGAGTATATAATGTCAGCAATGCCAAAGATATACGTCCTTACAGTTACTTATCGAAAAAAGAGATGCAATCTGTTTACTTTATGGGGCAGTTAGCATATAGCAATTATCTATTCCTGGATATTACCGGTCGTAACGACTGGTCTTCAGCACTTGGAATTGATAATTATTCCTTTTTCTATCCTTCTGTAAGCACAAGCTTTGTATTTACTGAAGCTTTCAAAGGTATTCCAACAGGTATACTTTCCTTTGGTAAGGTAAGAGCCTCCTGGGCACAGGTGGGAAACGATTCTGATCCTTATATGACAAAGAATGGTTATGCTTCAACAACTACTACTTATGCCGGACAGGGTCTGTCATATATGAATGAAACTATTCCTCTGTTTAACCTTAAGAATGAGTTGACAGAATCATGGGAAGTCGGTTCCGATTTAAGGTTTCTGAGTAACAGGATTGGGCTTGATTTTACATATTATAGTGGTAAAACCACCAATCAGATTGTACCGGTCAATGTATCCAATTCAAGCGGTTATACCACGGTAGTTATCAACGCCGGTGAAGTTCAGAATAAAGGGATGGAGATTTCACTTAATTTAAATCCTGTTAAAACCAGCATTGGTTTTTCATGGGATATCAATGCAAACTTTTCACGAAACAAATCTGAAGTTATTTCACTTGCTCCGGGAATTGAATCTCTGACTCTGGCAGGTGATGTTTATCCGAATATAACTGAGGCAAGACCAGGACAGGCTTATGGCAACATAGTCGGTTTTGCTTATAAAAGAGCTCCTGACGGCCAGAAAATAGTTTCCAGCGGATATTATATTCCTACTGCTGCCCAGCAGGTACTTGGGAATATTACCCCTGACTGGATCGGTGGCTTGAACAATATCTTCAGTTATAAAGGATTAACACTTAATATACTGCTTGATTTTGTCCAGGGAAATGAAATATCTTCTTCAACCAAATACCAGATGGAAGCAAAAGGAACAGGAAACTGGACTGTTGAAGGCAGAAGACCACAGGATATGGATGATCAGGGAAACCAATTGCCCGAAGTCGGCATACTTGAAGGTGTTAAAGAAGTTGATGATGGAAACGGAAATATTACATATGTGAAGAATGATGTAGCTGTTAACGGACAAACTTACTGGGCACAGCGTGCCTGGGGTGATATCGGTGAAGAATTTGTTCTTGATGGAAGCTATATAAGTTTAAGAGAGGTCATGCTTACCTACAGTTTCAGTCCGGCTTTCCTCAAGAAGACTCCTTTTGCCGGAATTACAGTCAGTGCAATGGGACGTAACCTTATGTATCTCGAAGAACATATGCAGGGTATGGGAATTTCTCCTGAATCGGCACCAAATACTTCATCAGGTTATGCCGGCACTGAAATGATCTCAATGCCTACTACCAGGACCTGGGGATTCAATGTTAAGCTTAATTTCTAGTTAAGTTATTGACTTATAAAAAAATGAGAATTATGAAAAAAATAAATAAAATAACACTAGTTTTCTTATCTGCTTTAGGATTACTACTGACTAATGCATGTACGAAAAATTTTGAGGAAATGAATACCGATCCGCGGATTATTACCGCTGATCTGATCGATGTTGGCTTATTATTGACTAACGTTGAGGCTGATGGAATAGTTGGTGGCGGCAGTTATGGCAATGGCACATACGGATGTTTTTGCGGTATGAATAAAAGAGATGATGATGCTCCATTCCTTGAAACAGACGCTCCGGGTGAATGGGATTTCGAATACCAGTCACAGTTAAACAATCTGTCAAATATCATCCAGCTTATTGAAGGCAAAACAAATAAAGCTGACCTTGTAAACAAGCAGGCTATTGCCAGGATACTAAAAGTTTGGGCTGTCTCAAAACTGACCGATACCTATGGTGATGTTCCTTACTCTGAATCATGCCTGCCACAGGAAAAGGCAGTATTACAACCTAAATACGATACCCAGCAGAGCATATATACAGACTTGTTCAAGGAACTGAAAGAAGCAGCTGCTCAACTTGATGCGGATAAAGTAAGCTATGGCTCAGCAGATCTTGTATATGGTGGTGATGTAACAAAATGGAGAAAACTGGCAAATTCCTTACGTCTTCGACTTGCATTAAGGGTAAGATTTGCTGATCCGGCAATGGCAACTGCTCAACTGAGCGATCTTACAGAGGCTGGTTTGATGACTTCCATCTCTGAGGATGCCTTTGTTAAAAACAATATGGATTATCCATCTCATATGAACCCACGCTATTATCGTATTATCAATTATTCAACGATTTCGGAAAGTGTCGCTACTCATATGACCATGATTAATATTCTTCGAAATGACTCAATTCATCTGGATCCCCGTATTCAGATCTATGCTGATACAGTTAAAGCTACCTTCAAGGGTGGTATTTCCCCTAATGGTTATGCATTCCCAAATTATGATTACCGCGGCTCACCAACACTTGGTATGGTAACTGAAGTCTATAAATACCCATGGGGATCAGGAACTGTTTCTGAGATACCTGATTTATGGAGAGTACCGGTTGTTGCTCCGGCTGTTATGAAATGTTCGGAGGTATATTTTGCCCTCGCTGAAGCCAAGTTGGCCGGTATTTTACCAGCTTCTTTCACAGGTACGGCAAATTCATACTATCAGAAGGGAATCGATGCAGGAATAGAATGGGCTAAATGGTTTTATAACCTTACTGCACCTCAGATACCAGCCTTGATGAAAGATTATATTCATAGCCCCGATTATGCTCCGGGCCCTCAATGGACAGATGCTGATGTACAAAAATACCTTGACCACAAGAAAATAAAAGATGCAGCTGTTACAGCTTACAAAGCTACTCCGATTTATACATTATCAGGAACAGCAGAAAATCAACTTGAAATGATTATCAATCAGAAGATTGTGGCTCTTTATCCTGATGAATTCCAGGGATGGTGTGAGTACAGAAGAACCGGTTATCCTAAAGTTGCTATTGGCCCTGATCAGGCAGCACTTAAGGGCAAAGTACCAAGAAGAGAACCTTGGCCAACAAGGGAAGAAACAATTAACAGTAAAGGGTTTACTGAAGCTTTAGCAAGATACGGAGCAGATAGCAGACTCACCAAATTCTGGTGGGATGCAAATCCTAATGCCCCCCATATTTATGTATGGACTGCACCAAGTATGCCAACTCCGTTTCAATAATAGGTTGATTGGTTAGTTAGTTTTTAGAATAGCCCAGGGAGTTTTAACTCCATGGGCTATTCTTATTATGATAGTACGAATAAAACATGAAAAAGCTTTTCGATTATATAGCCGCTTCTGCTCTCCTCCTGTTAACAACCATTTTCTTCATTGCGGCCTGCAGAGATATTAATAAATCTTCTGAAAAACCTTTTAACGGGGAGCAAGAGAAGGAATGGAAGATAATTGGTCCGGGAGCAGGAGGAGGTGTTTTTATACCCACCATAAGTCCTTTTGATACAAACCTGGTGTTTTGCAAAGGAGATATGACAGGCACATTTGTTACATATGACGGTGGCATAAACTGGAAGACCTTCAACCTGATGTCAGTAGTACAGGATTTTGAGTTTGATCCTGTTAACCCTGATGTAGTATATGCAAGCAGCCGGGGATATTTATACGATGAGGATCGTGGATCAGGTCTTTCACTTCTCTTCAGATCAGATAACAGGGGTAAAAGCTGGAAAGTTATTTATCCTGATATAAGTAAAACAGGACCTGTTGAAAAACTCCAGTCTATCGACTTTATTCCTTCCGGGCTTGTCAAAGATATGCCTGATGGTTCAATCGATATGATTAGGATAGATCCCTCTGATAACCAAAAAATATACATCGGTTTATCGCCTCTCAGACCTTATATCGGGAAGATCCCTGATTCTACTTCCAGAATGACATTTCTTATGCGAACTGCGAACGGAGGGATTGATTGGAATCTTGTTGCGAAGGTACCTGGAACGGAAGTACTTGGTATTTTTCCTTCAGGTATGAGCGACAAAAATGAGGAAGTTACCGTGATTACCGAAGAAGCTTGTATGAAAGTTAATTCGAAAACCGGAAATACCCGTCTGTGTCCTCATCCCAAAGGAAGGATTGTTAAAGCTGCGGGCGGCTCAGTATCAGGAAAGGCAATTTTGTATATCATTGTTGAAGTAACCAGGAAATCCGGAAACGGTTTGACAGGAGGTTTATACCGTAGTTATGACTATGGTGAAAATTGGGAAGAGGCAAATGGTAACCTTCTTAAAAATGTTCAGTCGGACAAAACTCCGTTATTTATGTGTATGGATGTGTGTAAAAGCAAACCGGAAGTGGTGTATTTATCAGTTTATACCCCTGATGTAAGTGCAGATGCCCTGTCACGTGTCAGGTATGAAATATACAAGACTTCTAATTCCGGAGCCGATTGGGAAGCTGTTTATTCTGCTAATTCCAGGGAAGTTTTATCCCGTAACTTTAGCGATTCGTGGTTAAATAAAGATTATGGACCAGGCTGGGGAGGAGATGTTCTTACCCTGGGAGTCGCCCCGGGTAATCCGGATATTTGTTATGCAACCGATTATGGTCAGGCTTATAAAACTTCCGATGGCGGAAAGACCTGGCATCAGGTTTGCAGCCGGAACAATCCTGACGGTTCAGTTACCACCACAGGCCTTGATCTGACATGCTGCTATGGTGTTGTATTTGATCCATTTGATAAAAATCACCTTATTATATCCTATATTGATATTGGACTGTTTCACTCATTCGATGGAGGAAAATCGTGGCATCATCTTGTTGAAGGAATACCGGATAACTGGGTTAATACATGTTATCATATCACATTTGATCCGACAGTGAGGGGAAGAGTCTGGTCAACCTGGGCAAATAAACATTCTCTGCCTCGCAAGTCACAATTTGGTGATGGATTGTTCAAATCCTATTCAGGTGGTGTTGCTTTTTCTGAAGATAGTGGAAAAACGTGGAAAAAACTCAATACCGGATTACCTGAAAACTCAATTTGCACCGATCTTTTACTCGACCCTTCAAGTCCTGAAAATTCCAGGACTCTGTATTTAAGTACTTTTAACCAGGGCATTTATAAATCAAATGACGGAGGAAGATCATGGTTGAACAGTGATAAAGGTTTGAAAGATAATCGCTATGGTTGGGAGATCCGTATGGCAGGGAAGAGAATTTACCTGCTTTGTGTAAGAGGATGGCGAGGAGAGAAAATAATTGATGGTATGCTGTATTACAGTGATGATAACGCCGAAAACTGGAATGAAGCTAAAATTCCTGAAGGAGTTACTGCTCCAAGCGATTTGCTTATTGATCCAAAAAATCCCGGGAATATGTATTTAAGCTGCTGGCCAAAACATAGAGAGGAAAGAGACATTTGTGGTGGAGTTTATGTGACTAAGGACGGTGGTAAAATATGGAAACAGTGTTTTGATGAAAGAGTACGTGTTTTTTCCGGAGCGTTTGATCCGCGAAACACAAAAACTATATTTATAAACTCTTTTCAAAATGGAGCATACAGAAGCGATGACGGCGGGGAAAAATGGAAAAGGATACCTGGATATCACTTTAAATGGGGCCATTGTCCTATACCTGATCCAAACAACCCGGATATGCTTTATCTTACAACATATGGAGTTAGTGTTTATTATGGACCCGCAATAGGTACCAGTGAAGAATTTGGAAAAGTCGAAAACATTCCGGATTCATGGTGGTAATTGCCTGGTAAATTTTGTCTTCAATGCTAAAAAATGACAATAACAACCAAATTATTAAGCAGATGATTCGATTTTTTCTGTTAATGTGCTTATTTTCATTCTATGGAACAAAATACATTTATGCAATATCCGATAAAACAGTATTGTATAAATCAGGTATTACAATAATACCGTATCCTCAATCGGTAACTTTAAGGGAAGGGGAATTTGTTTTTTCTGATTCGGTAAAAATTCACATCGACGCAGAAGCCTCCCCTGAAGATATTTTTGCGGCCGGGGAGCTTTGTCATGATATAAAGGATCAGTTTGGAATTGAATGTCAGATAGATAGAAAATCGCAAAAAAGCGGTATTTTTCTGACCCGGAGTATGTATTTACCTGATCAGGGGGAGCAGGGTTATCAACTTGAAGTTACATCAGACAAACTGGTTGTGCGGGCAAACAAATCAACCGGATTGTTCTATGGCATCCAGACCTTGCTTCAATTGGTAAAAAAGGACTCTGACAGGCTGTATGTAATTGGAATGAAAATAAATGACTGGCCGGATATTCCAATTCGTGCGATTCATTATGATACCAAGCACTTCCAGGAGAAAAAGGAATATGTATTTAATTTTATCCGTACACTTGCACAGTATAAAATAAACATGCTGATATGGGAATGGGAAGATAAGTTTGCATATAAGAGCCATCCGGAAATTGGTGCTCCAGGTGCATTTACAATGGAAGAAATGCAGGAGTTCACAAGATATGCCCGCAGATACCATGTTCAGATTGTTCCGCTTGTACAGGGCCTGGGGCACGTAAGTTATATTTTAAAGCATCCGGAAAACAGGAGTCTCCGGGAAGTTGAATCAGACAACTGGGGTTTTTGCCCCCTCCGGGAAGGTACATATAATTTGATGTCTGACCTCATTAAAGAAGCAATTGAAGCAACTCCCGGATCAGAATATGTTCATATAGGTTGTGATGAGACTTATGTATTGGGCAAAGGAATTGCGTGTGGCTGCAGGGAAAAAGCTGAGAAGGATGGGAAGTACTCACTTATGGAAATTTATATCAACAGGATCGGCAGCTACGTTAAAAAGATGCATCGTCAGGCTATGGCATGGGATGGCGGGTATAATCCGGATGAAAAGGTTAAACCGGTTCAGGGGCTCTTTACTCCTGGTGGATTTGATCAGCGACTTGATCAGGCTTCATTGGCAGCAGGTTATCCTTTATACATATATGATCCGAATCCCGGTATTGAACATCTTTTTCTGCCATATTTTTACAGAGAGGACGAGAAAGGTCCTGTACAACCTCATCTTGAAGCATCATATTCCGTTCTGAGTCAAGCTGCCAGATCAGGAAAGTATAAAGGGATGATCTCAACTTCCTGGAATTGTTCTGGTGTTCATAATCAGATATGGATGCTCCGTTATATTACTGCAGCTGAGTATTCCTGGAATGGCAACGGGCCTGGCCTGGAGGAATTTACAGATACATATTTCTCAAATTATTATGGTTCTGATGGAAAGGATATCAGAGAGCTCTTTTTACTGCTTAACAAGGCCAGTTACTATTATATGAGTACCTTCGAGCGTAAGGTTTGGCATTGGGGTGAAATAGGGAAAACACACCTTCCTGATCTTCCCAGGGATGATATGGAGTTCGATCCATATTGGAATACTGAATATTCCATTTTGATCAATCGTTCACAGGAAATTTTACCTCAGATGCAGCGTGTTCTGTCAATCTGTGAAGAAAACCTTGCCAGTGGTGTCAAAAATGGTTATGATTTCGAACTATTTGCAGGACTGGCGAAGCTTTTCAGACACACAGCGAATACTTATCTGTCATTATCTGATCTGGAAAAAACAATTCAAAAAGCTGCTGGATTGCATTTCGATGACAATCAGGCTTCCTGCAATGAATTAAATCGAGCTGTAACGATTATTGAAGGTAACATAGCTGAGCGTAATCAGGTTTTTAGTGAAATCAGAAACATATGGGAAAAAAGCCAGTTGCCCAAGGGAATGTCGACTCCTGATAAGAAATATGTACATTCCAGAGATCAGCAGCGGAATTTTGCAAACAGAAGAGCAGATCTTTCTTTTATGATTTGTGATGAAGAGGATCTTGATCTGGAGGGATATCTGAGCAGGCTGAAAGCATATATAAGCTCATACAAAATAAAATACCTTGTCAAATAGAACTCACACAGCAGAATATCTGGATCCTCCGGATTACTTTTTCTTAATACCTATTCCCGGGCTATTATCTGATATAGTATAAACAGGGGCTTCATACAATGGTCCCCCAGTGAATGGTTCTTTGTCAGGGTCAGTA
>JGI20214J51650_10003215_pt1 | contig 10248 bp, 8 predicted proteins | sample WetSurMetagenome_FD_51650 | JGI IMG/M metagenome (IMG submission 51650)
GCGGTCCAGAGCAAGGTAAAAGCCTATGCCGAACTCAGGCCCGGCCGCTTTGAACCCAATGATATTGCAAAAAAAGTGCTGCGAATCCTTAAAGAAAAGGTGTCTGAAGAGGAACAAAAAGCCTTAAAGGGCATCCTGAACACAGAGCATGTTGCGGCTTTCGTACCGCCCGGTGGTTCGGATATTGTAGGACAGCATGAAGGCTGAATATGGTGAATTAAAAGACAGGTATGGCGAAATCCGGTTGTTTCCGGAGAATATAGATGACCTCTGGCACATCCGGCACCTCATTGAACCTCACGACCTGGTATTTGCAACAACATTCCGGAGCGTTGATACACCTTCTGATAAAATCAGGCCGGAGAAGCTCGAGAAAAGGGCGGTCCGGCTTGGCGTCCGGGTGGAGCGGGTTGATTTTTCCGAACATGGGATGCGACTCCGCCTCACCGGCATTATTGAGCACGGTCCGGATACCGGCTCGTTTCACACGATTAATGTTGAAACGGGATATGAAATTGCGGTGATCAAGCAGTGGCGACCGGTAGATCTCGAGCGGGTAGAGCGGGCGGTAAAGGCTTCGGTTTGCGGTGTCATCCACCTCCTGACTATTGAAGAAGGCGAAGCAGAACTCTTCAGGTTGCGGCAATATGGTCCTGAAAGTGTAATGACCCTTGTTGCCGGGAGCGGAAAGGGCGCTGAAACGGATACCCGTGTAGGTTTTTTTGAACATGTGCTTGCCCAGGTCAACGATATTTCCGGACCGCTGATCATTGCCGGTCCGGGATTCATCAAAGATGATTTTATCAAATTTGCCAAAAACCGGTCCAGTGCGAGTATTGAGCGGGCGATTGTAGTTGAAACCCGGCGTACCGGACGAGGGGCGGTGCAGGAAGTAATCGGCAAAGGTGCATTGGATAAGCTGATCGATGACCTCCAGCTCTCCCGCGAAGTAAAAATGATGGACGAAGTGCTTCTTCGGATATCGCAGGGAGGTGCTGTTGCTTACGGGCGAAAGGAAGTGGAAGAGGCCATCGTTCTTGGCGCTGTTGACCAGGTGCTGCTTGCTGATACCCTTCTGCGGGACGCAGAAATCATGGACCTTGTTTCAAAAGCAGAGTCATTGCGGGCAACCATCATCGTGCTCTCATCAGCGTTTGAACCCGGGGAACGATTGGTTGCTCTTGGGGGAATCGCTGCATTGCTGCGCTACCGAATCGTCACGTGATCTATGAACCGGATGAAAACTCTTGTTTATGGTTACTTCTCCGGTGTAACCATCCCAAATTTACCGGGGACTTTTTCCGGTCACTACAGGATTGTCCGGATACGATGACCATTCGGAAAATCCCCCCTCGTACATAAGGACATCCGGGTATCCAAGGAAAAATTTCAATACCAGGAAGACAACTGTTGCTATCCTGCCCGTGCCACAGGAGCAGATGATGGTTTTTTCCGGAGTAGCCCCGCACGAGAAGAGAATCTGCCTGATCTCGTCTTCTGTTTTTAAAAGCGTGGAATTTTTTTCATCCATGAAACGGGTTGCCGGCAGATTGACGGCTCCCGGTATATGACCGGGTTTTATCCATGGCCCCTGTCCTTCGTACCATGAGGCGGGACGGGTATCCAGAAGGAGGGTATCGGGATTATCCTTAAGGGAAATACATGCTTCGTACCCTGCAAGAAAATCGATCCGCATATCAACCGTAAATGAAGAAGGCCAGGAGATGCCGGGATCCTGGGTCAGTGGCCGGGCTTCTCCTTTCCATTTTGAAAGACCCCCGTCAAGGATCAACACGTTCCTGCACCCAAAACGTGCAAGGGAATACGCAACCAGTGATTGTTCCACGCCATCACTGGTGATATCAGATGATACTGTTTTGGGTTTGCTGTCGGAATATACTACAATCGGACATTCCTGTTCAAAACCAAGAGTAGAAAACAATATCTCTGCTGCTATCGGCGAGATCCAATGGACCGGGTTTTTTCCAATATGCATCCGCAACAGTCCTTCATGCAGGAGAATGGCACCCGGGATATGCTCATGGAAATATGCATGCGCCTGCTGACGACAATCAACGATAACGAGAGGGGTTTTTTCAAGATGATCTTCCAGCCATTCGGCAGATACCCAGGAGACCGCGTCATTATCCGGCTTTACTGGTTCTGCTTCTTTCATCTCCATTATCCAGCCAATCCAATCCCATAAAAAACGGGAATATCAGGATTTCGTACTACCGCCGTTTTGCATATAAGATGATATACATTGTGCCTGGCGGTAAAAAAAGAAGAAAAATCAAACCTGGATCATGGACCTGATAGTGGTTTTAACCATTCCATGAGGTTTACAAATTCCTGAACGGAATACTGCCCGGCAGCAGTTGCAGCGCCAACATGACAGTATACCATCTCTGAACCAAACAGCGGAAGAATGGCACGGGCAAACCGGAACTGTCCCCCCATAACACCGGTAGAGAGAGGTTTTTTCACGGCATGGGTAAACGCGATGAGCTCAATAATATCTTCACTGTTTTTTGGCGTTACAATGATCTTTACGATATCCCCGTATGCACGGAGGTTCCGCTCTTTATCAAAAAGTTCGGGAAGCATCATCATGTCGCAGCAATGGTGAGAGGCAATAATCTTCTTTCCCGCCTCTTTTACAAAACAGGCATACGGTTCAAACTGCTGTTCGATATCCACTATGTCAACCAGGGGTAACAGCGAGCAGATCTTCTCGTACCATGAAGTGGTATCGCCAAAAAACTGTCCACCTTCCCGTGCGGAGCGAAGAGTGGCGATTATCGGTAATGAACATACTTTTTTGCAGATGTTCACACTACTCACCGGATCACCATCAATCAGGTCAATGCGGAGCTCGACCATGTCGGCACCCTGTTCCTGTGCCAGCGAGGCTAGAGCCGGATTCGTGAGCGCAGCGACGATCTTCATTGTAATGATCTTCTTTTAGTGTGCCGGCAAAAAAAGATACGCTCTGGTTGTTCAGGAAATATAAACACTGACTAACCATACAGACAAAACAAATGGCATAATTTACCCTGTTTATTCCGTGATGTTCCTGTCTGGGAAGATACCTGTTTATCCCTTTTTATACAATACATCTATGACCCGCATGAAATGCAGCCCTCTCCCTCCCTACGTGCGAAACCTGGTTGTAGCCATCAGCAAAGGTATCGTACTGGTGGTTGGGCTGCCTCTTGTCGCTGCAATCATTTTCTCACAATCTCCTGCCGCTACTATTGCTCTCATCACGACTACACTGGTCATCGAATACGGTGCCGCTCCCATTGGTATTGGTTTAGGACTTCATCCCGCATTTGTCCTCTTGGTGCTGACGTGTGTGGCGCTGGGAATTACCCTGTTTCTTTTTGACCTGTTCGATACACTGGGCCGGCATTCCGAACGGGTAGCACGGTTTCTTTTACGATCAGAAGAGAAAGTAAAACAATCAAAACTCATATCAAGGTATGGAATGTACGGGCTGGTTCCCTGTGTCCTCACCCTCGGGTTCTATGTATGCCCCCCGGTTTCATGGGCCCTTGCATGGCGCAGGAACTCTTGCATTGTCCTCATCATGGGAGGTTTTATTGCTATTTCGGGAATTCTGATCCTTGTCACACTCGGGTTATTCAGTGTAATTTTTCAGTAAGAGGAGATCTTTTTGTCCGACCAGCTACAAAACCCCTTAAAAAAAACCCTGCCTGAGCTTCTGGCACCTGCCGGGTCTCCCAAAGCGTTCAGGGCAGCAGTTGCGGCAGGAGCAGATGCAGTTTACCTGAGTGGAAAGAGGTTTGGTGCCCGGAAATTCGCTCAGAATTTTACGGATGAAGAGATAGAAGAGGCAATCAATTTTGCCCACAGCAGGGATGTTTGTGTCTATGTCACGATTAACACCCTGATCCATGACCGTGAACTGGCACATATCGGAAAATACCTTCTCTGGCTCTATTCAATCGGTGTCGATGCAGTCCTTATACAGGATTCTGGCGTAGCTGCTCTTGCAAGAAGGATTGTTCCTGAATTACCTCTCCATGCCTCGACGCAGATGACCATTCATAATTCCGGAGGAGTCTTGTGGGCTGCCCAACAGGGTTTTTCCCGCGTTGTGCTGGCCCGCGAACTATCTCTTGATGATATAACCAGAATTGCCCACGAGACAGCGGGTTCCGGTATCGGTCTTGAAGTGTTTGCACATGGTGCACTCTGTTATTGTTACTCGGGTCAATGCCTGTTCTCTTCAGTAATAGGGGGAAGAAGCGGGAACCGGGGCATGTGTGCCCAACCCTGCCGTAAACCCTACTCGCTGGTCACCGGGCAACCGGATGCAGTTGGCCGGCCGACTCGGTTACTGGACCTTGCCTTTCCGGATCGTTTCTTACTCTCCCCAAAAGATCTCTGTNCCCTTGAGAACCTGCGTGAACTTGTCGATTCGCCCGTAATGTCATTAAAAATAGAAGGACGAATGAAATCTCCGGAATATGTCGCAATAGTAGTCTCAAACTACCGAATGGCACTTGATGCAATCGGTAAAGGGGAACCATTCGAGACAAAAAAAGCATTCCAGGATCTTTACCTTGCATTTAATCGTGGTTTTACCCGGGGATACCTTTTTAAAAAACACCACACCGCTCTGATGGGCAGGGACGCTTCAGACAACCGCGGGTTGCATATTGGTGTGGTGACCCGGTATGATGAACGATCGAAAAACGTGGTTATCAAATCAATCTGGTCTTACCTGCCTGCTCCCGGTGACGGGCTCCTTTTCATCTCACCCCAAAATCCTCACGACGAGTTTGGTTTTGCCCTTAATACGGTCACCCGCAAAAACAATGGAGAAATTATGATTACCGTCCCGCGCCCGTTTGCACCCGGCACGAGGGTCTCCATCACCCATTCGTCAGACAATGAAATGCGGGCACGTCAGGTAATTTCCAACTCTTCGGTCGGTCTGCGGCATCCAGTCCCGATTGATCTCAACGTTACCGTTCATCCCGGTGGGAATGTCGTTCTGGAAGGTATACTGCATACAAGGAATGGAAGGGAAATTCCTGTTATATATCGATCCGGTCCTGTTTTTGTTCCTTCCCGATCACATCCGATTTCCCGAAAACAACTGGAGCAGCAGGTAAAAAAAAGTGGAGGTACCCCATTTACCATTCGCATATGTTCCCTCAACTATAACGGGGATTTGTTTGCGCCGCTCGCAGCGCTGAACCTTGTGCGCAGGGAATTCCTTTCCCGTGCTGAAGAGGTGCTGGCAGCTGTATCCCGGCCCACCGGAAACCATATTGAAGGAGCAACGGAACGGTGGACTGCTGTTGAACAGGAGGTCAGGATTCCTGTGAACGGTAATGAAGAAAATCTCCTGTCATCTACGCCAAGCCTTGCTGTATATACTGATTCAACAGACGGTGTGCAGAAAGCAGCTCTGGGTGGATGTGACACCATTTATTTTGAACCATTATTCACCTTCTCTGCATGCACATGCAGGCCCGGTCCCCATCAGTTCTCTTATGAATCTCAGGTTATGGCAGCATCAGACCTGTGTGACACTGCCGGTGTCCGGTTTGTGGTGAAATTACCCAAAATCACCAGCAACGCGTTTCTTGATGCGGTTCTTCCGGTTATAAAGAAATTATCCAACAAGGGTATCAAAGAGGTTATGGTTGAACAGTGTGGTGCGGCTCATGCACTGATGCAGATGGATCCGGTACCGGTACTATCCGGTTCTGCCGGGCTCAATATTTTCAATCACGTTGCTGCACAGAACCTCTCATCCTGGTGTTCCCTCATGACGTTGTCTTCTGAACTTTCACGCGATGAGATATCTGTTTTGGTCCATGCGGCACGGACACATGGGTTGACAAATTCATTTGCTCTTGTCGTTCAGGGGTATAGTGAAGCGATGGTTTCAGAGGATTGCATTCTCCAGCCCCTGGTCCAGTGTCATGGTGCAGATTGTGACACGCTTCATCCTGCATTCTTCGGCATCAGGGATACAACAGGGCATATCTTTCCGGTGCGGACCGATGGTGAATGCCGGTCGCATATTTACAATTCCGCAGAGCTTTGCCTGATCGATTATCTCCCGTCAATCCGAAATGCGGGTATTAATGAAGTGGTAATCGATGCACGGGGAAGGCCTGAAATCTATATCCTGGAAATAACCCGTCTCTATCGTCAGGCAATTGACCTGTCAGGACAAAAAATACCTAATCAACGTCACCAGCTCAAAGAATTGAAAGATGTAATAAAAAATCTCGTCTTTGGGGGAATCACTACTGGTCATTTCATCCGCGGGTTGAAAGAATCGTAACAATCGGGAGTTTTCATCGAGTACAAAAATTCATCATAATTGAACCGAAATGGTGTAACTAAGCCAAAAACAACAAAACCATAAGGGAATTACTATGCCGTCGCCGTTAATTCTTATCAACCTGAAGACGTTCCGGGAAGGGATGGGCAACCGTGCTCATTTGATTGCGAATGCTGCGCAACTCGTTGCACATGAAAGCGGGGTAACCATCGGAATCGCACCTTCCCCGATCGATCTCCACCCGCTCGCCCATCACTTTGCAATCCCGGTCTACGCACAGCATGTCGACGGGTTTGAACCCGGGGCCCATACCGGGCATCTCACGGCAGACGCCCTGAAAATGGCAGGAGCTGTCGGATCACTGATTAATCACTCCGAGCGCCGCCTGACGCTTGCCGAGATCGAAGCGTCGGTTAGGGCCTTGCAGGCACTAAAACTTATCCCGGTGGTCTGTTCGAATAACGAANCTACGAGTGCAGGGGCTGCTGCGCTCGGACCAGAATATGTTGCCATTGAGCCTCCTGAACTCATCGGGAGCGGGATCTCGGTCTCCAAGGCAAACCCGGATATTATCAGGAAATCTGTTGATGCCGTGCATGCAGTAAACCCAAAAGTGAAAGTGCTGACCGGTGCCGGTATCCAGTCCGGGGAATGTGTAAAGATCGCTGTCGATCTTGGAACCGATGGGGTGTTGCTTGCATCCAGTGTCGTAAAAGCAAAAGATCCCGGTTCAGTGATGCGGGAACTTGTATCGAAACTCTGAGAGGTCATGAGGCGGGCGAATCTCGCAATCGTGTGATTTTCGTGAGTGATTTTTGGATTTTATTAAGGTTTAGTCATATTTTAGCGACTAAAAAATCTCGTACTTGATGAACGTAACTTGTTCACTCAGATACTCTTGGGGACTGCTACGCATTTGGCTCGTCCCCNCCGCTATGGCGACCCCACATTGCGATAGAACGGACGTANTGAACAAACTCCGAATTCAGGTTACCATACATCAAGGATTCCCAGATTCAGACAATCAGTGAGATCAGGTCATGCTTGGTAATAACGCCCTTTACAATCCTGCCTTCGACTACCAGCACCGCATGGTTCTGCTGGAGGATATTGATGACCGTCTCTACATCCATATCCGGTGGCACCGAGGGAAATCCCGGCTCCATGAAATCCCGCACGACAAACAAATGGGTCTTGTGTAAACGCTGCTGTTCGATTGCCTTAACAATCACGGTCTCTGAAATGCAGCCAACAGGAACTCCATGTTCTATGACCGGAAGTTGCGAGATATTGTTCTTCTCAAAGATATCAACTGCCCGGGTGATGGCGTCCTGTGGCTGCACGGAGAGCACCGGTGTATGCATGATCTGCGCAGCCTTGATCTTTTTTGGTTCAGCACTATTAAGGACGAGAATAATCTTGTTGAGGGTACTGACCCGAGGGTCCACATTTGCCGCTTCAATCCGAGCAACCATTGACTGGGAGATTCCTGCGCGTTTTGCAAGTTCTGTCTGTTTCATGCCCAGAGCCACGCGGCGTGCACGGAGTTCTTCAGGTGTAGGGATATGCATCTTTGATTACTGATGGTGATATCTGTACTATTAACTTTTTGCATGCTCGCCTCAAGCCTGCTCCTTTTACTTATGCCGACTCAATAATCCGGGATATCAAGCTCTGTATACCNGTCGATGAATACATAAAAAGCGCCTGCCTGATATGAACCCTGGTCATTTTTAACACTATCCTGCAAAATTCTTTAAAGAGCGGTGCATATAGTTTTTCACAATAATCCAATGGATANGATGTTGGATTAGTGTTGAACATGAACGAATGTNTCAACAACGATGACGATGATGAAGAGGATCATCGGGGACTCTTTACCAGTTTTGAATATCTTCATGGGAAGCCTTGCGGAACTGATTACCCGGAGATACAAAAAAGAGCAGGATATCATGCATGTACTTGAGGATTTGGCGATATGCTTAAAAAACAATTCTCCTTATAGTCTTCAGTAATCTTTTTTGCTTTTGTAAAAACCCTCATAACCTAAGAACCTGCTATACCTACCTTGGAACGATTCACATGACCCGCCGGATGCTTTCAGAACCAGAAGGATACCGCTTGTTAGCTGATCATGGAATACCGGTGCCTGAATTTTTTATTGCCAGAACACGAAAGGATGTGGCTGAATGTGCAGGACATGCAGGGTACCCGCTGGTAATGAAGGTTATATCACCCCAGATCATCCACAAAAGCGATGCGGGTGGAGTTATCACGGGAATCATGTCAGCTGTTGAAGCAGAACACGCGTTTGACATGATAGAGAAGAACCTCACATCATTTGATTCGTCCGCAGTTTTTTCCGGAGTCATCATCGAACAACAGAAACAAAAAGGTCTTGAGATCCTGATCGGGGGCCGGAAAGACCCGACGTTTGGCAAGGTAATCACCGTTGGGATGGGGGGGACGCTTGTCGAACTTATCAAAGATGTCTCCATCAGGGTGCTCCCGGTCGGTCCCGAAGATATCAGCGCAATGCTCCTCGAATTACAGGCATATCCCTTAATCAGAGGATATCGCAATGAACCCGCATGCGATAAAGAAGCCCTCGTCGCGATAATCCACAGTGTGTCGCAATTATTTACAACACGGGATGATGTGGTTGAATTTGACCTCAACCCGGTTTTTCTTTATGAAAAAGGGGCATGTGTTGTTGATGCCCGCTTTTATGTAACCGATGAGGCTGCCCCTCAAGAAGTTTCACAAAAAGCACCGTTGCCCCCCGGTATCCTGAATGCAAAGTCAATCGCCGTAATCGGCGCTTCTCCGGATCCCAATAAAGTCGGGTATGCAGTGCTGCGGAACCTGTTGGCTTTCCCGGGAAAACTCTACCCGGTAAATCCCCGGCACACCCTGATTCTCGGGCGGACCGTGTACCCGACCCTTTCCTCAATTCCCGAGCCGGTCGACATTGCTGTTATCGTTGTCCCGGCACGCCTTGTTCCCGATATTATTAAAGAAGCCGGTAATAACGGGATACCTCTCGTTATTATTATCTCGTCGGGCTTTCGCGAGAGTGGAAAAGCCGGGGTGCAGTTAGAGGAGCAGGTTCTGGCAATTGCACGGCAGTATGGTATACGGATTGTCGGCCCGAACTGCCTTGGCGTCATGCTCCCTCACCAGGGTATCAATACCACTTTTGATCCGATATCCCCAAAATCCGGGAGGATTGCCTTTATCTCCCAGAGCGGGGCAATCATTTCCACTATTGTAGACTGGAGCCTGCCCGAAGAGATCGGTTTTTCGGCAGTGATCAGCATCGGCAACCAGGCAGATCTCAGCTTTGAAGATTTCCTGCTCTATGCCGGCGATGATCCCTTTACCCGGGCAATTATCCTCTATATCGAAGAAGTCCGGCAGGGAAAACGATTTATGGAGATTGCACGGCAGATTACCTTGAAAAAACCTGTCGTAGCCATCAAGTCCGGATCATCCCGTATCGGCCAGATGACAGCGGCGTCTCATACCGGTTCTCTGAGTGGAAGTTCTGAAGTGTACCTTGCTGCATTCCGGCAATCAGGAATCATCCCTGTACGATCCATGCGGGAAGCGTTCCAGACGGCTGAGCTTCTTTCATCAGAAGGCTATCCAAAGGGCATCCGCGCCATCGTGATCAGCAATGCCGGTGGTTTTGCCGTGCTCGCTTCTGATTATGCAGAACGGTTCGGTATTGAAATCGTGGAGTTCCCTCCTGTCATTATCCAGGAACTTGATACCATCCTGCCACCTGACTGGAACCGCCGCAACCCGATCGACATGGTGGGGGATGCATCGGCAGAGCGGTTTGCTAAAACATTTGACATCATGATAAAAAACCAGGAACTCTGGGACATTGCTTTTGTTATTGCCGTCCC
>JGI20214J51650_10003217_pt1 | contig 10244 bp, 11 predicted proteins | sample WetSurMetagenome_FD_51650 | JGI IMG/M metagenome (IMG submission 51650)
AAACATGATCCTCAAAATCGACGATCTCATCTCGATCAAGGGAACAGGCGGCGGCAAGATGCCACCGATGCCCCCAGGCGGCATGGGAGGAATGGGCGGTATGGGTGGCATGGGCGGAATGGGCGGCGGAATGCCGTACTAAGACCCAAGCTCCCTCTCTTTTCCTTTTCCTGTTAAATTTCTGTTTCTAGCGAGCGGTTTGCGCCAGTTTTATATTCCTGTGACTTCCAAAGTAATCTCTCTACCCAAGGAGATAAGAGGACGCCCAGTTGAAACATGTAAAGATATCTGCGTTCGACTGTCCCGATGCATGGTTCCAGACATTAAGTCGCATCTGGAGTGAAGGAGACGTTTTCAAAGTGGGTTTTGGCTCGGAAGAAACCGAAACCAAGAAACTCAACCTAACCATCGAGATTAGCCACCCTGAAAACCGCCCTCTCACCAGCGACAAGTCGCCCTACGATATGAAGTACGTGCAGGGCTACGCATTGGAGTATCTCTGGTGCGGCGAAAAACAGGATGAATCCTACACATACGGCAGCCGACTCAACCACCCCGTCAACCAGATAGAAGAAGCTGTCAAGCGGTACGCGGAAGAGCAGCGAGACCGACAAGTCACAATGGTCATCCGCCTGCCCGAAGACATCCTCAAATTCGACAAACAACACAAAAAGTCAGAGCCCCCATGCCTGAGCCTCATTGACACGGAAATCCTCGACGGCAAAATGCACCTAACCTGCTACTTCCGCAGCTGGGACGCCTACGGCGGACTGCCCGCAAACATCGCGGGACTGCAGCTCTTTAACGAGGCATTCGTGAAAGAAATTAGCAGCCGCGGAAACCTCAACCTGGAAACGGGAAAGCTGATTTTTCACAGCAAAAACTGCCACATCTACCAGCGGCAGTACAAACTGGTCGAGGAGCTACTTTCGCCGAAAAACGACGCGAAAACGGAGCGGCTGGCGCGAAAACTAAAAGAACAAAGCCAAAATGAAAAAGAAAACTGAATCAGAATCTTCTGAGCGGTCACCGCAAAAAGGTTGTTGGCGGGTCGTCGGCTTTCTCTTGGCGCGGCGAGGAAAAACATGCTGGGGCTGAGGGGACGAGGGGACTTTTCCGCGCTGTCGTTGAAGCTAAACCCGCCAAACCTTGGTGCAACGGTGGCTTCAGGACACTGAATACAGATACAACCCAAAAAAGATATAATACTTTGTGACTGTAGTAACACAACAACAGATACAACATCCAACAAGCAAAAACCATTTTTCGCGATCAGCATGACTTTGGCGGAAAGTTAATTAGCTAAAAAACATGTATTGTTGCGGCGCTTTGTGCCCAGGTAGTATAGTTCGGTCCAGTATATGCGGCTGTCGCCCGCAGGACCCGGGTCCGAATCCCGGCCTGGGCGCCACTTCTCTTCCACGCCCAAAAAAGAAAAGCCAGAAGCCCGTTTAAGGATCAATTCTCGACATGTCCGCCACCTTTACTTCCCGCGTGTTTGTGGTTTTTGCGGCGATTCTTGACTGATGTGAATGTGGTTTTGCGGTTTTCGGGGGCAGAAAACATATGAGTGCATCGGGCGCTATTTTGTTTTGGACAATGCTTATCCAAGACAGTGGCAACTCGAATTCGAGCAATTGGCTACTGGATGTTATGCGGCAGGTGCGGCATGGCACGTTCGACGAGAGCCAAGTGTCGCTGCGGACTCGTCAAAGCAGTCAGTGCGTCCTGTGCAAGGGCTCGCGGAACCTGTGCGGCAAAACTCGCTGTCCTATTATGGTGAAAGCCAACTATTTCCTTAAAAGCGCCCCGCTGATAGGCAAAGAGAACATCGACGGCGCCTCGCCGCCAAGCGTTTTCATTGGCAGACTTGGCTACCCAAACGTTTTCGTGGGTCCCCTTGTGCCGCCGATCCACGAAAACACCCGCCAGTTTGATTTGCCCGAGGAGTGGTTTGGCAAGTCCATTGATGAGATCGTGGGGTTCCGCAGCCTTCTCGTGCGGGGCATGCACCGAGTCAATGTGCGGGAGTTTGGCACTGCTGGAAAAATAATGGAGCAAACCCGCGACCTCGCCCTGGCAGACAACAGCGTAGATACCGAGCTGAATCTTTCCAAGAAACCCCGCGGGAGCCTTTTCATGAGTGACGATGCGGCGCCGTTTGGTCCCTCCGCCCCCATCAGAGACTTGAACGTGAGAAACGCGCGTTACGAAGGCCGCGTGGAGAAAGCTTTCTACGACACTGACTTGCGGGCAACCGACGCGGTGCGGGACCTGTATCGCCGAGGCGTCTTGGTTAGCAGGATTCAGAAGGCTTTCAGCGTGGGCGCGTTTGGGGTGGAGAAGAGGCGTCGGCTGGTTCCGACGCGGTGGAGCATCACGGCGGTGGACGACATCATCAGCAAGAGCCTCGTCTCCCAGGTCAAGACTTTTCCGCTTGTGAATGAGTTTCGCGTTTACGAGTCCGTTTACATGGATAATGTTTTCGAGGTTTTGATGTTGCCCGCGGCGTGGAGCTACGAGTCCATGGAAGCGTGGTACCCTGGGACCACGTGGAACCCCAACGGCGACCGCGTTATCATATACAGCGATGCCGAAGGCTACGAGGGCAGAACCACCTACGCAGCGATTGGCGGCTGTTACTACTCGGCAAGGCTCGCAACATGTGAGTTGCTTGTGAAGGAGCGGCGGCAGGCGACGGTGGTGGTTTTGCGCGAGGCGCGCCCGGGATACATCATGCCCATCGGCGTGTGGCAGGTCCGCGAAAACGTCCGCAACGCCATGCGCCAAACACCCCACAAGTTCAAAACCCTCAACGAATCGTTGCAGTTTGTTAGCGGCAGGTTTGAGATCCCGATGGCGCAGTGGATTGGGCAAGGCGAACTTCTTCGAAAAGCGTTGTTCCAGCGGCAAATCAGCGACTTCTTCGGAGTGGGCTGACACCGAGTTTTCAACATGATTTTGGCACCGTTTTCTAGCATTAATAATCTATCCATTAGCTTTCTGTATTCAGCCACTAATAGGGTCCAAAATATGTCTACCTTAGCTTTTGCCTCGTAAGCGGAAATGTAATATTGCGGTTCAGTGCATTTGGAGTTAGGAGACTTGGTGATGCCTGTTCCTGTTCGTTACCATTTTCGTCAGCGGTTTACCGTGTCCGCTCGGAAGGCTTATGAGTGGTGCACGGATTTTTGCGAAGGCAGCTTAGACCACAAATTGATGGGCGACGACTCCGCCACTCGGAAAATAACTCGCGTAGCCGAATCCACGCTGATCCTCACCGACACTTTCCACACCGACCAGGGCACCGTTGAGAAGCAGAAACTCGTCGAGCTCTACCCCGACCTGCTAAGCTGGAACAACACCCACCTTGCAAGCGCCTACAAGTATTCGCAGTTCCTCTACAAAATCACCCCAGACACCAAAACCACAAGCCACCTGGACTTCTGGGGACTCCAACTCTTCTATCAGCCCGAAAAAATGACACAAGCCGAAGTGGCTGAGCTTTCAGCGAAGTTGTGCAAGGAAGACGCCGACGCCTGGAAACTCCTCGCCAAAGCGATGAAAAAGGACCTGTCCAAGTAGCCTACTTTTGGCTCTCGGGCTTTTTCTTAGGCGGTTTTCCACCGAGTTCGCGGTATTCTTCCATGGCGTACTCGACGATTTTCTGGGCTTCCGCCGCCGTTTTCCAGCCCCGAGTTTTCGCCCATCGATGCGGCTCGAGGCGCTTGTAGGTTTCGAAGAACTCCTGAATTTCGGTCAGTTGATGGCGGTTGATGTCGCCGATGTCTGTGATGCCTTCAAAACGCATGTCGTTTGCGAGCACGCCAAGGATTTTCGCGTCTAAGCCCTTTTCATCTTCGATTAGGAGGGCGCCGATCACGCGTACCTTCACCACGCAACCCACCGTGAGCGGCGCATAGCTCAAAGCCATGATATCCATTGGGTCGCCGTCGTCAAACCAAGTCTGCGGCACAAACCCGTACTCCACGGGGAAAACCACCGAGGACGGGATAATGCGGTCCAAAACGAACGCCTCCCACTCGAGATTATACTCGTACTTGTCGCGGCTGCCGCTTGTCACTTCAATAACCATGTTCAGGGTTCCAGGCGGCTTGTCGCCGACGGGGATCTGCTTCCAAAAATTCAACTTCACAAACTCCAAAAGGGCAAAGGAGGCTGCCCAAATTAAGCTTTCCCCGCAACTCAGACGCGGAATGGCCGCCCCTTTTTTTGGGAAAGGTTAAGAAGTCCAGCCATCCCAGTTACCTTCCATGATGTGGGGACAATGAGCAAGCGGTTCAACAACTTCGTGCCCGTGTTCGTGGCGACGTACCTGCTCATTGGGTTATCCCTGTTTCTGCTTCTTCAGCGAAACCTCAACGACTGGGTGGACTTCATGCAAAACGACGCCGCAGTGGCATCGTTTGGCGTGTTCGCCGTCGTGGGCATCGTGGGCTTCGGACTCGTTTTCCTGCTCAAAAAGAAGCCCGACATCCTTTCCGCGTCGCCAAAAATCCTCAAAGCAACATTTCTCCTAGTCCTTATGGTCGCCGCAGGCACGTTCACTTACCTCAACTTCACCTCAACGCAGGACAACTACGCTTGGTTAAGCGACGGGCTACTTTACCAGAAGATGGGTTTGTCTTTGCTTTCGGACCACGAGTTCATGTTCATGGGCAATTTTACTCACAACGCAGGACCCATTTATCCCATGTACTTGGCGGTTTTTTACTTATTTTTGCCTGCGCACTTGGGCAGTCAAATCGCTGTCGAAATAGCTTTTGTAGCGGCGGCGCTCACGGTTTTCTTCATAACCAAACGCATGTACGGACAAACTCCCGCCCTCATCACAACCGCGCTGGCGACGGCTGTTCCCATCTACATTTTCTCCACCTCAAGAGGCTATTCGGAACCCCTCATGGCAATTCTGTACACGGTCACGCTGTTTTTCATTCTTGAAAGTCTCAAACCAGGAAAAGAAAACCGCATAATCTTAGCAGGTTTCTTCGCAGCCCTCGGCATCTTGACTAAATCGAGTTTCGGCTACTTCTTCATCGTGACGGGCGTTATCGGTTTTCTGTGGCGCTTCTACTATGTGCAGCGGGGAGTGTTCAAGAACAGAAACTACGTCGCAGCCACAGGCGTCTTCTTTTCGCTGGTTCTTGCTTGGACAGGTCGCAACCTCTACCACTTCTTCGATGGCACCCTCGCAAGCTTCCTAGCCGCAATTCAGCCAAGCGACTACATGAACGCAGCCATGATCTACACATTCTCCAACGAAGTAGGCAGCTACCTCGTTCAGTGCCTTATTTTCCTGGCGATGTCTTTGGTTTTCGCATCAGCCTACGTTTGGGTTTTCGGAGACTACCTTAAGGCATCATTAAAACGTTTTAGGGAGGAACGAATTAGCCTCTTAGTGGTCTCCGCTGTCCTGCCAATGCTCATTGGGGTGTTGGTGTCTGCCGTGTTTTTTGTTTATGAGAATCACTGGATGGCTGACTACCTGATTAGCTACGCGCCTGTAACGCAAGTTCGATACTTCATGTACAATTTGGTGCGGTACTTCTTCATCGCGCTTGTCCCCATGACTTGGGCAGCCTACGAGGTAGCCCGGAAGCTAAAACCTGAAGCCAGCCCTTTACAATGAAACCCGAAAAAGAAAAGAAACCGGTCAGCGAAACGATGGAGTTCCCCGAAGCTCTAGTTGATATCGGCAACCTTGTCCTGTTCTTGTGGGTCGTTTTGGACAGCGTTGGTTTCGGATTAGTCAACGTCGGGGTAGGCGTGGTTCTCTTCATCGTTGAACTCATTGTCGTCTACGGCGTCCTCAAATTCGTTGGTTGTCTGCGAGAATGCTGGCACTGCAAACGATGCACCCGCGGCTTCGGCAGAATGGCCGTCCTATACTTTGGCAAACGTAGTCTCAAAGACCCAACCGAAACCTACGGCATCCCAGCAGCCATCTTCTTCTACACTTTCGTCGGACCGTTCCCAGCCGCGGTTTTGTTTGCCTCAACAGCAACGGCATTTTCAATTCCCAAACTTGTGATTTTGATCACCCTCTTGGTCCTGTCAGTCTACAGCGGGTTAACTTGGCTGCCTACGTCAAATGAAGAAATCGAAAAGCCCGTTCAAGCCAGCTAGTCTTTAGGGATTGAAAAAGGTTTCCAGTTTGGTGTTCTCGGTTTTCTTGAGGACTTCCGCGCAGACCTTGGGGTCCAGTGCTTTGTACTCCAGCCCAAGCGTCACCAGCACTCGCTGCACGTCTTTGGCGAGGCTCGGTGCCGCCAGCACGGCGCGGACGGGGCGGTTCACCTTCGCTTTGATGGGCTCCACGTACTTGGCTAGTTGCAGAGCCGCTTCCTTTGAGGCGGTTTTCCGTTTGACCTCGACGATAACGAGTTTGCCGTCTTTGTCTTCGCCGTAAATATCCACGAAGCCAGGTTCCACGTGCTTTTCCCAGCTTATCGGTTTGAACCCTTCTTCCATTAGGTCGGGTTTGAGTAGGATGGCTCGGTGCATATCGTCTTCTGTGGCGTGGAGCAGAAACTCGCCCGAGTCCGTTAGGTTCAGAGCGGCGACCATGTAGACGGCGGTGAAGGATACGCGGACGTTTTCTCGTGGTTTCTGGCGGACGCCGTGGACTTCGACTTCGCATGGTTTTATTTGCACGTGGAAAACGCTGCCTGCGGGTTGCCAGTTGACGGGTTCGTAGCCGGTGGGTCGGTGGACCAGCAGTGAACCGTCTTCTTTGATTATGAGGAGGCGCTCGCCTGGCCCTAGCGTAGAGCTTGCCCTGCCCGAGTAGTGGACGTGACAGGTTCCCGCAACGGCCAGTGTTCGCCGTTGCTGAAGGGCTTTTTCGATGGCAACTGCTGCTTCAGAAAGGGTGGGGTTTGTGAGAATGATTGTTTTGGTTTGGGTCGCCATTTAACTGTATTATTTGGCGCTTTGGTAGATAAGAGTGTGGGGCGAAGCTGAACACTCGGCTGACTGATGCAAGCGAAGAATTCTGCAGGAGATAAGCCAAAGTTTTTGAATTGCCCCCGCTGATTGCTCTGCGAGGAACGACGTTGAACCAATGGGGTACAAAGCGGTCGGTGAAGCGGCGCTATGACCTGACGGCGGACATTTATGAGGCGCGGTACGCGCAGGAGCAGGAAACCAAATACGAGACCGCGCTCATAGGTTTGAGCGTTCGGGGCGCCGCGGTTTTGGATGTTGGTTGCGGCAGCGGACTCTTGTTCAAACATGTGGCAGATGAAGCGGCGATTGTAGTGGGCGTTGACGTTTCCCGAAAACTGCTGACGCTCGCCAAGGAGAAGGGCAAAAAACACCGTAACGTTTTCGTCGTTCAGGGAGACGCCGATTTCCTCCCATTCAGGCACAGTGTCTTCAGCCACGTGTTTGTCTTTACGGTCCTGCAGAATATGCCAAAACCCGCCCAAACCCTCAAGCAGTTGCAGGAAGTGGCTAAGGGTGACGCCTTTTTTGTGGTGTCGGGGTTGAAGGCAGCTATTCCTGTAGAGGAGTTTGGCGGCTTTTTGGAGGCGGCTGGTCTGCGGGTTACTAGCCTTGTGAATAATGATGTACTTCGATGTTACGTAGTAACATGCGTTCGCCCCTGAATGCGTCGCTTTCTTGGTTTTCCATGCAAACCACGTGCGTCCCGGCTACGACGTATTAACATCCATGTTTTGCAGGCAATATTTATATCAAAAGAACTCCACTCAAAGTTCCATAGACGGTTGTTGAGCGTACGACAATTCATCTTCAGCGCATCAACCCCTATGTGGTGGATTAAAACACATGCCGTACAAAACCCGGAAACTCGACACGGCACAAACCCAGACGATAGAGTGGATTTTACAGGTCAAAAACTACAAACTCACCCTTGACAAGGAGCGGTGCAAAGGTTGCCAAATCTGCAGTTTAGCCTGCCCCAAAGCTGCCATTACTGTTACGAAGCAGCCAAAGGTTCCGGGTGAAGCCGCGAAAAAAGCCAAAGTGGACGTTGACCTGGCCAAGTGCAACTTCTGCGGCGTCTGCGACTTGACCTGCCCCTACGGCGCGGTCAAAGTCACTCTGAACGGGGAGCACAACCTAAACGTCATCGCCAAGGAAAGCTTTCCCGAACTCATCCGCGAAATCAAAATTGACCAAAAACTCTGCCCGAAAGACTGCGACGCGTGCGTCGCTGCTTGCCCGCTGGGACAACTCAAAGTCAAAAAAGTGACCTACGAAGGGAACCCCGTGGAAGACGTGAACGTTCTCACCCCAAGTCAAAGAAAACACGTTCAAATTACCGTGGACATCCCCAAAGAATACTGCCCCACTTGCCGGGCTTGCGAAATAAAATGCCCGCCGGGGGCCATCAAAATGCGCAAGGCGTTTGAGGGCAAACTCGCCATCGATACCGCTAAATGCCCCGAGGGTTGCCAAGACTGCGTCGACGTTTGTCCGATAAAAGGAACCTTAACCGTGAAGAACGGCAAAGTTGAAGTTAACGAGTTAACTTGCACGTACTGCGGCGCCTGCAAAGTCGTTTGCCCCGTTGATGCTGCGTTAACGCTCAAGCGCACCAAGGTACTTCACACTCCGATTCATTCAGGAACCTGGAACAAGTCGCTTGAACGCCTGACCTCGCCAATGGATGAGGCGAAAGAGTTGAAGGCGAAGGGCGGTTTGAACGCCAGAAAAGCCGTTGCTAAGCGTTTTGTCACTGAGGAGGTTATCAGATGAGCAACTTCTCCAAATCTGATCTGATATCCCTGAAAACGGCACGTTCGAACCGGCGTTGTTTCCAAGCAACGCTTATATCGAATTCTTCCCAGAAAACAAGGGAAGCTGTAGCAAGAAGAATAGTTACTGAGGATGTGTAGAATGAGCAATCCAGAAACACAAAAACCAGCTGAAACTGCCAAGCAAGCAGAACCCGCGCGAATAGGAGTCTTCGTCTGCCATTGCGGCCAAAACATAGCCAGCGTAGTGGACGTTAAACAGGTTGTCGAATACGCCAAGACGATACCTGACGTTGTCTTCGTAAAAGAAAACCGATACACATGCGCAGACCCCGGACAAGACGAAATCAGGAAAGCCATAAAAGAACACCACTTGAATCGCGTCGTCGTAGCCGCCTGCAGTCCAAGAATGCACGAACCAACGTTCCGGAAAACCATAAGCGACGCAGGATTGAACCCCTACGTTCTTGAAATGGCAAACATACGAGAGTTCTCTTCGTGGTGCCATCCCAGTAATCCGAAAGAAGCTACATCCAAAGCAAAAGACAACATAAAGATGGCAGTGGCCAAAGCACGGTTCCTTCAGCCACTTGAAACCATGGAAGTCCCCGTAACCAAAAACGCCCTTGTTATAGGTGGAGGCATTGCCGGCATCAACTCCGCTCTAGACTTAGCTAACATGGGTTTCAAAGTGTATCTTGTCGAGAAGAACGAGAGCATAGGAGGTCACATGGCTCAGCTCGACAAGACTTTCCCAACGCTTGACTGTAGCATATGAATCGAAGGACCTAGGATGGTGGAGGTAAATCGCCATCCTAAGGTCCAAGTAATCTCCAACGCGGAAGTTCTCAACGTGGAGGGGTTCGTAGGCAACTTTAGAGTGAAAGTTCGCAAGAACCCAAGATACGTTATCCCCGAAAGATGCACCGGCTGTGGAGAATGCAAGGATGTTTGCCCAATAGAATATCCCAATTCGTGGGATATGAACTTGGGCGCCAGAAAAGCCATCTCCATTCCATTTGACCAAGCAGTACCTCTCATCTACTCGATAAAGAGGGATTACTGCATAGAATGCTTCAAATGCGTTGACGCTTGCGGTGCACGCAAAGCCATCGACTTTGAACAGAAACCAGAAGAAATCGAACTAGACGTTGGAACAATCATCGTAACAACTGGCTGTGACGTCTACGAGCCCAACGATGACCCCAGATATGGGTACGGAAGATACGACAACGTTGTCACGGCGTTAGAGTTTGAGAGACTAATCACAGCAGGCGGCCCAACAACTGGACACGTAACCCGAATATCCGATGGAAAAACACCGAAAAGCGTTGCCATAATCCAATGCGTCGGTTCAAGGGACGTAAATAAATACGAGTACTGTTCGGGCTTCTGCTGCATGTATGGACTAAAAGAAGCCATCCTTCTGAAAGAACACTACCATGATGACGTGGAAGTCTACATTTTCTACATTGATATTCGTACCCCCGCCAAAGGCTA
>JGI20214J51650_10003218_pt1 | contig 10243 bp, 4 predicted proteins | sample WetSurMetagenome_FD_51650 | JGI IMG/M metagenome (IMG submission 51650)
CCGCGAGCTTGCCCACCGCTACGAGACCGTGCTCGTGCACGGCCTGGCGGGCGAAAGCCGCATGTCGGCTTTCGAGCAGGCGGCCGTCGAGCAGCTCAAGGGCGCGGCCGAGAGGCGCGGGGCGCGCTTCGTCCCGATGCACTCGCTGGTCCGCCGCATCCACCCGGCCCTGGACCTGGTCGCGCTGCTGCGCCTGTGGTGGCTCATCCGGCGCGAGCGGCCGGACATCGTCCACACCCACACCTCCAAGGCCGGCATCCTCGGCCGTCTGGCGGCACGGCTGGCCGGGGTTCCGCACGTGGTGCACACCCCCCACGGCCACGTGTTCTACGGGCACTTCGGCCGGGTTCGCTCGGCGCTCTTCCTGGCGCTCGAGCGCTGGTTCGCCCGCTGGACCGACCGGACGGTGGCGTTGACCGGCGGCGAGCGACAGGACTACGTGGACCTGGCCATCGGACGGCCTGAGGCGGTCTGCACGATCCACAGCGGGGTCGACGTCAACCTCTGCGCGCCGGCGCCGGCCGACCCGGCGCAGCGCAAGCGCGCGCTCGGGCTCGACCCCGAACGCCGCCTCGTGGGGTTCGTCGGCTGGCTCCAGACGGTGAAGGGGCCGCAGCACCTGCTCAACGCCATGGCACGGGTGTGGGAGGAGCACGCGGACGCGGACCTGGTCTTCGCCGGCCGCGGTGAGCTGGAAGGGGCGCTCGGCGCCCAGGCCTCGTTTTCCGGGCACGGGGACCGGGTGCACTTCCTCGGCTGGCGCGAGGACGTGCGCGCGATCATGCCGCTCTTCGATCTCGTCGTCCTGCCGTCGCTGAACGAGGGCATGGGGCGCGTGCTGGTCGAGGCGATGGCGGCCGGCCGGCCGGTCGTGGCCAGCCGCGTGGGCGGCATCCCGGATCTCGTCCGGCACGACCGCAACGGGCTGCTCGTCGCGCCGCGCGACGAGGCCGGGCTGGCCGAAAGCATCGCACTCCTGCTGCGCGACCCAGCGCTTGCCGCGCGCATGGGGGAAGCGGGCCGGGTCGACTGCCGGGAATTCAGCCTCGAGGCCATGACCGTCCGCCTGGATCGCCTCTACACCGACCTGCTGTCACCTGGGATGCCGGAAATCGCCATGCCATCGCCGGAGCCGCTCCGTCGGCCGGCCGGGGTATCGGGGGAAGAATGTTCGCCGACTGGCTGAGCTGCCTGAAACGCGGGCTCGCGGCCGACGGCGCCGAGGATGCCACGGCAGGCGCCTTAAGCGCGCTGAGGCGGCTCGGCCCCTGGTTCCGGCGTCACCGGCGCCACGCCGCGGCCGGCGCCGCGTGCATGGGGCTGTCGACGGCCGCCGGGCTCGTGGCCCCAATGGTCATGCGGCACATCGTGGACGAAGTGATCGTCCCCGGCCGCGCCGAGCTGCTGCTGGCAGCACTGGCAGCGCTGGCGGTCTGCCTGTGCGCGGAGAAGCTCCTGCGCCTGGCCGAGGAGTTCTGCTTCGCGCGCTTCCAGGCCCGGGCCCTGTCCGACCTGCAGGGCACGCTGATCGCGCACGTGTTGCGGCTCCCCAAGTCTTATTTCGACGGGCAGTCAACCGGGGCGCTCACCCGCAGCTTGACGGAGGACGTCGAGAACCTGCGCGCGGTCTTCTCGGCAACGGGCGCGAACGCGTTCGGGCAGGCGCTGCGCCTGATTGGCGGCGCCGGTTTGCTGGTCTACCTGGAATGGCGCATGGCGCTCGCCGTGCTGGCGGTGCTGCCGCTGCTCTGCTGGGGGCTGCGCTTCTTCGCCCGCGGGACGCTGCAGCTGAGCCGGCGCCGGCTCGCACAGCAGGCCGAGGCCTCCGGCTGCCTGCAGGAGACGCTCGCCGGGGCCGTCGCTGTGAAGGCCGTCGCCGGCGAGCACCGCGCGGGCGAACGGCTGAAATCCCGTTTCGACCGGGTGTTCGGTACCGCGCTCGAGCAGGCCGTGGTCGGCTCGGCCGGGGCCGCGTTTCTGCAGGCGATGCCCGGCCTCGGCCGGGTGCTGGCGCTGGCCGCCGGGGCGATCCTCGTCATTCGCGGCGAGTGGAGCCTCGGGTCGCTGCTGGCGTTCCAGGCCTATCTCTCGGACGTGTTCGGCCCGGCGCAGTTCCTCGCATCGGCAAGCCTCCAGCTCCAGAGCGCTCGGGCGAGCCTGGAGCGCATGGGCGCGATCCTGGACCGCGCGCCGGAAGGCACGAGCGACGACAGCGCCGCTGCCGTCTCGCTCGGCGGCGAGCTCGAGCTGCGTGCGGTGTCCTTCGCCTACCCGGACGCCCCGGTGCTTCTGAACGGGATCTCTCTGCACGTCCGCCTCGGAGAATCCGTCGCACTCGTCGGCCCGAGCGGGGCGGGCAAGACGACACTCGCCGGGCTCATTCTGGGGTTTTACCGCCCGGCCGCCGGTGATATCGTCTTCGACGGGCGGCCGATCGAGTCCTACCCGCTCGGCGCGCTGCGGCGGCGGTTGGGCTACGGGCCGCAGCGGCCGACGCTTGCGAGCGGCAGCATCCTCGACAACCTGCGCTTCGGCAACCCGGACGCCTCCATTGCGGAGGTGACCGGCGCCGCGCGGGCGGCCGCCATCCACGAGGACATCCTGCGCCTGCCGCAGGGCTACCGGACCGAGGTCGGCGAAGGCGGGCTGATGCTCTCCGAGGGGCAGCGGCAGCGCATCGCGCTCGCTCGCGCTCTCCTGATGGACCCGGACGTCCTCATCCTGGACGAGCCCACCGCGGCGCTGGACGCGGCCGCCGAACGGACCTTGATCGCAGGGATTCAGGAGTGGAGGCGGGGCCGGACGATGCTCGTGATCACCCACCGCATGTCGACCGCGGCCTGCTGCGACCGCGCGGTGCTGCTGGACCGGGGAGGGTTGGCAGAGATCCAACCCGCCGGCGACTCCCGAGGGGCCGCCGCACCGCAATGGACGGGGAGCCTTCGTGCAAACGCTTGACTACGCGTCCTGGACCCTGAAGCTGAAGGGGCAGGTCGGCGACCGGCGCGTTCCGCTCGGCGGGACGCTCGAGCTTACCCACCGCTGCAACCAACGCTGCCGCCATTGCTTCAACAACCTGGGAGCCGGGGACGCCGCCGCGCTCGGCCGCGAGCTTTCGACCACCGAGGTGGCGCGCATCCTGGACGAAGCCGCCGCGCTGGGCTGCGTCTGGGTTCTGCTGACCGGAGGCGAGATCCTGCTGCGCCCGGATTTCACGGAGATCTACGACCACGCGCGCGGGCTGGGGCTGCTGGTCACGCTTTTCACCAACGGGACGCTCCTCACCCCGGAGCTGGCCGACCACCTCGGCCGTCACCGGCCCTTCTCGGTGGAGATCACGCTCTACGGCGCCACGCGGGAGACCTGCGAGCGCGTGACCGGCGCCCCGGGGTCTTTCGACGCATGCATGCGGGGCATCCGGCTGCTGCGCGAGCGCGGGCTGCCGCTGAAGCTGAAAGCGACCGTGTCGGCGCTCAACCGGCACGAGGTTGCGGCCATGAAGCGGCTGGCCGAGGAAGAGCTCGGGCTGCCCTTCCGCTTCGATGCGCTCCTGAACGCGCGCTGCGACGGCCGGCCGGGGCCGCTCGGCCTGCGTCTCACGGCCGAGGAGGTGGTGGCGCTGGATCTGGCCGACCCCGCGCGGGCCGAAGCGCTGCGCGAGTTTGCGGAGTCCCGCCAACCGACCGGGTCCGGCACTGCGCTCTACCCGTGCGGCGGCGGCGCCCACTCGTTTGCGGTCGACCCCTACGGGCGCCTGCGCGCTTGCGCCATCTCGCCGGGCGCGGGGTTCGACCTGCGGGCGGCCTCTTTCGCGGAGGGCTGGGAGCACTTCCTGGCGCGGCTGCGCACGCTGCGGCTGGACGCCGACGCCACGTGCCGGTCCTGCGCGCTGCGGGCGCTGTGCGGCATGTGCCCGGCCAACGGCGAGCTGGAATGCGGCGACCCGCGCCGGCCGGTGGACTTCCTGTGCCGGGTCGCCCACCTGCGCGCGCTCGTTCTCGGCATCGACCTCCCGCTTCACGGGGAATGCGCACTCTGCCCCGGCGGGGCGCAGCACGAAGAGCTCAAGCGTTCTGCCGAGCGGCTGAGCCGTGCAACGCGGCCGGCGGGCGAGGCCCCCGTCCCGGGAAGCCACTAGCCCGGGCCCGTTTTCGGTGGGATCGGCGTTCCAGCCGCGACGGTCGAGGTTGGGCGCCTCTCCCCGCAAAATCAACGATCAAGGTTTGGTGAGACGATCGATGGTTGGCGCATGTCTTGGAGCCAATAGGGCATGAACCGATCCACGAAATGATAGCGGCCTTCCGGCGTCTTGTATAAGATTCCTTTTTTCAGCAGCGAATCCAGGGAGGCTTTAATGGATGACGACGGCCCAATGCCGTGGCTCATTTGAAAATCTTTTGAAAAGAGCAATGCGTCCGGATTTTGAGCCAATGCGATCAGCAGGAGCCTCTGGGCCGGGGTGGCTGTCTGCCACAGCATCTCGTAGTGCGGGGAGTCCTGCCGGACAATCATGAACGGCAGTTTTGCGATCAGCGCCGCATCGATGATCTTGGACTCCAGGGCCGATTCCCATGCGGCGTGACACAGTCGTTGGACATTGTACGGCACGTCTTCGCCGATGGCGATGATTTGCGTCACTTCTTTTGACGTGACCGCATAGCCACCGTTCTTCAACCAGCTCTGGATGAATTTGACATACGTCGCTCTTTTGATCGGCCCCAGGGCCATGATACGGCCGAGTTTGTAAAAGGCCCGCTTGCTGTCCTGGATCATCGACAGCATGACCGACTGTTCGGAGCCGGAAAAAATATAACCGATGTGGCTGTGTTTTTGGATCTCGGAGCGCAGGGCTTTTTCCAAAGTCCGGCCGTTGTATTTTTCAAGGTCTGAAAACTCGTCGATGATGATCACCAGTTTCTTGCCCTTTTTCGCCGCGAGGCTCTCGGCATGGGCCATGCCCTCTATCAGGGCAGACAGGGCGTCTTTGTCGCCGACGGCCAATTCCAGGCCGGCGCTGAGGTTCCCGTCCGGGTCTATGCTCACCTTCGGCCGAAGCCTTTGAAATCCGGTAAACATTTTAAGCAGCCGATCCGTATTGGTCTCGAGGGCCCCGGCCGTCAAACCGGTTATGGCGCCGGCAAGCGTGCGCAAGTCGGGATATGCATTCAGATCGACGTATGCGCAGGCGACGCCGCCGTGGGTCAGCGTTTTCATCAAATGGTGCAGCAGGCAGGTTTTGCCGAACCGCCGCGGGGACACCAGGAACACGCGGGAGTTGTTTTCCATCTCCCGCTGCAGTTCCCTTAATTCCTCCGAGCGGTCCGCAAAATAGGGGCCGCTCACGATACCGCCGTATTTGAAGGGGTTTTGCATGGGAACCTTTCCGGTACGTTTTTGGCGGTTCGTTAATGACGAACCGCCATAAACGTACTCCGCGGAGGCTTGGATGTCAACTCTTCCTCAGGTTTTTGACAATGTTTTCCTGCCGATAACGTGGCGTCGAGCGCTATGGCTTGCTCCCCCAGGCTAAGCAACAGGTACCGACCCCCCATGCGTTTCACCCACATCGTCGCCGACCTGCTCGCATCCGGGCAAACAGTCCGTTTCACGGCCCCGGGCCACAGCATGCACCCCGTGATCCGCAACGGCGATGCCCTGCTGGTGACTCCGCTGGAGCGCACGGCGCATCCGGGGGACATCCTGCTCTACCGCGACGCAGGCGGCCGCCCCGTGGCGCACCGGCTGATCGGCTTCGCCGCAGAGAACGGCGCACCCGCCCTGGTCCTCAAGGGCGACTCGGCCCCCGCCCCGGACCTGCCGGTCCGAACCGCGCAGGTGCTCGGCCGGGTCTCGACGCTCGAGCGCGGTGGCCGTCTTATCAACCCGTACGGTATGCAATGTCGGCTCGCGCGCCGTCTGCACGCCGTCCTTTCGCGCATCAAGAACCGGCTGCAGCCGCCCTCCTGCCGATAATCAGGCTCGCGGCATCCAGCGGGATTNTTTTAGGTGCGCTGCGGGCGAATCCGGGCAGCATTCCCCGCCGAGTGCGCTTTAAACTCCAGGCAAGCCATTCCCCCGAGAAATTCCGATTCCTCCCCGGGCGTTCCCTGCAGTTCCAGCTATTTGATTTTCCTCAAGATCATCGACAGGATGCCGATATCCATATCGATGGCATCCCGTTGCCGTCGAAGGCGCTCGTATCCGGGCGGGGCGCAGTTAAAATCAAGAATCAAGGTGTGACCCCATGCATTTCCCTTCAGCACGGCATCTCGCATTGAATCCACTATGTTAAAGCGCTGGAACCCTGAAATGGGCACCGCCTTTCAGCGGCAGCGGCAGAGAATGCGGCTGCGGTCGCGTGTGTGGAATCTGGTCAGTTCCGGGGGAGGCCCCCGACGGAAACTGACCGGTTGAGGAGTTGACGAATGGTCAAGGCTCACAAATCTAGACGCGACTCCCTTTGGTTTGCCGCCGGGTGGGTGCTCGTCTTGGCGCTGTGCGGGGCCTTTGCCGGTCCAGGCCCGGTATCGGCTTCCACGTTGAACGTCCAGATCACCGACACCAACGACGATGCATGCGAGGGCGATGACCTCTCGCGGCTCCTGACCAACAGCTACGTGTATGTGCAGCGCGCATCCGCCGGCACGTCTTCGCACATATCTTCGGGGTTTCGGTTTCCGAACATCACGATTGCAAAAGGAGCCACGATCCTCAGCGCCACGGTCTCGGTGTATTTCCCGATCGGTACCTATGATGACATGTACTGCACCGTGCACGGGCATGCCACCGATAACGCCCCCAATTTCAGCACCGAGCCCAACATCATCTCGACTGCCAGCAGGCCACGCACCACTGCCAACACCGGCGTGCTAAGCCAGGTAAACTGGGGCATCGGTTGGCACAGCATAACGGTCACCTCCATAGTTCAAGAGATCGTGAACCGCTCGGGGTGGGCCAGCGGCAATGCACTGGCTCTGCTCATGATCGCTGAAACCGGCGCATACTCATCCGCCTATATTTACGATTACACCGGCGACTCGTCTCTCGCCGCCAAGATTTCGATAACCTATACGAACCCGGGCGAGATGCTGCCGCTCATCGCCTACACGGACACGGCCGCTGTCGATACCCTGCGCTACTCGACCTACAACACGAGCTGGAGCGCGGAAGCAACCGGTCCGGACACCAACGACAACAACCTCACCTGGCACGTGGCCAAGACGGCACCCGTCGGCAGGGAGCACGTTGTCCTGGCCGCAAGCTACACCAACAAGACGCTCTACGCATTTCTTTACAACGGCAGCACGTGGACGACAAAAAACCTGGGAACCATCAACACGACGGACTACCGGTGCTTCAACGCCGCATACGAGCACGCCAGCGGCGACCTGGTGATCGCTGCCGCCACCACGACGGCAAACCAGATCAAGTACTGGGTCTGGAACGGCACGTCCTGGGTGGTGGACGGCAGCACGTACACCTTCACCACCATCGACCGGGTCATCAACTGGGCCCGGATGGCCAGCCAGCCCGGGACCAACCAGGTCTCGCTGATCCTGATGGACAACGACAGCGACGTGGTCGGGCTCATCTGGGACGGCAACGTCAACACCTGGGGGAACGAGAAAAAGCTCGGTACGGCCACGGCCAGCGATCCCGAGGCCATCGCCGTGGAGTACATGCAGGCCAGCACCTATGCCGGGCAGGCGCTGTTCGTCTGGGGGCAGAGCACAACCCTTTACAGCTGGACCTGGACCGGCACGGCCTGGGAAGGGGTTGCGGCCAAATCGAAGGCCGGACTCTCGGGGAACATCCGCTGGATCAGCCTGGCCGCCGACCCCAGCAGCGACGACATGCTGGTCGCGCTGTGGAATGAAGCCAACGATCTGCAAACGGTCAACTGGACCGGCAGCGCCTGGGGCAACATCCAGAGCCCGGAGACCACATCCCTTTACGGGAGCTATTTCGATCACAAGCCCTTTGACGTTATTTTCGAATCCTCCGGCTCGCATGCCATTCTGGTGTACACGGACGATAGCGGCCTGAGGTCCCGCCACACCTCTAATATCACCGCTGCCTGGGATGCCGAGGCCTACCTCGACAGCACCAATGCCTCGGCCATTGACAGCTACTGGGTCGAACTCGGGCGCGCGACGGACGGGACCATTCACCTCGCCTGTCACGACACCGACACCGCCCAACGCTTGCTGGCGTATGCATGGAATGGTTCCAGCTGGAGCGCCTTGACGTCGATCGAAACGGCCCTGTACACCGGCCCTGCCAACAACGCCTATAAGTCATTTGCGCTCTCGGTCCAGCCGGCCAACGCGAGCGTCGTCCTCTCCCAGGTGCATTACCGCTGGCGCAACGACGACGGGGCGGAGTCCGCTGCGTCCGCAAGCGTCTCGCTCGACGCAGCTGCCGTAACGGCGACCACGGCGAACTCGAACAGCCTGACCATAAACAGTGTGGCGGTGCCGAGCGGGAACAACCGGCTTCTCATGGTGGCCGTCTGCTACAAGCCCGTAGATGCATCGGCTGCCGCGGACGACGTCACATCGGTGACCTGGAACGGGCAGAGCCTTACCCGAGTCGGTTTCCAGATCAACAGCACGTATGCCGGCGTGAGCTTCTGGTACCTCTTGAGCCCTGCTGTCGCAACGAGCAACGTGAGCGTGAGCTTCAGCGCCAACACGACCTATGCGGTTGCCGGTGCGATCCCGTTTTCGAACGTTTCGCAGTCGGCCCCGCTCGGCAGCCTGGCCGGTACGAATGGGAACCAGACCGGCTCGACCATCGCCACCGTCACCCAAACGGCAACGACCGCGTCCGGCGAGTATGTCTTCGGCGCCATGTACTGCTCCAGCCCTGCCACTACGACAATTACTTCCGGTACCAGTCAGTGGAATTCAAAAAGCGGAACCAATGTCGGGGCGGGCGGGACGCTGCTGGCGAGCGGTACATCGACGACCGTCTCCTGGACGGTAACGGGGACTTCCACTCGCTACTGGAGCATCGCTGCCGTCCCGATCAAGCCGGCCGAGGCCACTTTTGCGATAGCGGAGGACAACAAGCTCGGCATCGCCAAGAGCACGACGAAGCGCCTGCGGTTCCTGGTGTCGAACCTGGGGACGGGCAGCTCGTCGGCTGCTTACAAGCTCCGGGTGGCCGAGACCGCCACCTGTGGCTCGGGGACTTACGCGGACGCCCCGACGACCGCAACCGGTCATTGGCAGGTGGTGGGTACAACCTATTTTGCCGACGCTGATGCCAGCACCAACGTTTCATCCGGTCTGACGGATACCCCCAGTTGGGGAACGTTTGCGGCCGGTCAACTCAAGGATACCGGCAATACCACTGCCAGCATCACCCTGGCGTCGCATCGATTTACGGAGATCGAGTTCGCCGTTCAGGCCACGTCTAACGCCACCGCCGGCGGGGATTACTGCTTCCAGCTTTACAATGCCACCAGCAGTGCCGTGCTCAACGGATATACCTATGCCCAGGCTCGGGTATCAGGGGTGACAGCGATCTCGCTGTTGTCGTTTGAGGCGGTGGGGGGCGGGGACTCGGTTCGAGTAAAATGGGCAACCGCGCAGGAGTCGGAGAACAAGGGGTTCGAGCTTTACCGGGGGCCAAGTCCCAGCGGGCCGTGGGTGAAGCTCAACGCCGGTTTGATCCCGGGCGCATCGGTGGGCGGTGAGGGTCGCGATTATGAGTATGTCGACAGCGGGGCGAGCCGCGGCACGCGGTATTACTACAAGCTGGAGGACGTGGACGTCAGCGGGGCGGTGACGCCGCACGGTCCGGTGTGCGTGGACTGGGACGGGGACGGGCTGCCGGACGACTGGGAGCAGGCGTACGGACTGAACCCGGGAGTCAACGATGCGGCGCTGGACAGCGACGGGGACGGGGCTTCGAACTTGTTAGAGTATCAGCGGGGGACCGACCCCCGGCTGCGGGACACGGACGGGGACGGGATCCCGGACGGGTCGGAGCGCAAGAACTCGGCGTACTCGGGCGGAGCGGCCGGCGGCCTGGAGGCGGATGCGGCTGTGCAGGTGCTCGCCGCGGACGCGCGTGGGGTGACACTTGAGCTGGTGACGAAGAGCTTCGACGTGACGCCGGTTTTGGCCGGCGGCCAGGCCTTCGAGCGGCTGCGGGTGCCGGCCTATGTGCACGGCTACACGCTGGAGGCCGGTCTGCCGCAGCTGCCGCTGAAGGGGGTGCTGCTGGATGTCCC
>JGI20214J51650_10003219_pt1 | contig 10243 bp, 8 predicted proteins | sample WetSurMetagenome_FD_51650 | JGI IMG/M metagenome (IMG submission 51650)
TACTGTTTAAGAGGGCCGAGCGTTAAAAAATTGCCTGGTAGGCAATTTTAGCGAAGGAGCCTGCCTGCAGGAAGGGTCCCGATAACAATCGGCCGGGGGAATGGTTGAGAAGCAAAAAAGGAATAACTACTGCACTTTTGAGACACCCTCTTTTATTTTTTTATATTGCAAGTTGAAAACGTCTCACCATCTGCTCTTGTCTTTTGGTTCGACGACATTGTATCTTACACCCTGTCGTGGTTCTGCCATAAAATCCTTAACTGCTTCACGCCATTTCAGATAATGTGGCGTAATTTTATGATTTGCAGCAGCATCTTCTGATTCATAAGCTTCATAGAGCATGAAACGGCATGGGTCTTCTACCTGTTGGATAAGATCAAACCGGAGGTTCCCGGGTTCCTTCACTGATTCATTGTGATTGGCGGTTGTTAAATCAATAAATTTTCGTACAACATCAGGTTTTACGCGGATATAAACACAATTTACAAGCATCTGGTTAGTTTTAAGGTAGAGGTAAAGTTAACGGATTAGAATTACTTTGACAAGAGGTGTCTATAACGAAACTTACTTATAAATTACTAATAATTTTGTCAAAATTATAAGAGATGAAATTTCTGTCTATATTCGTATTATCAGATTTAATACAGTGAAACTTTTAATGACTTCTTTCTTAACAGGCAATTTCAAACAGACACAGGATGCTATATGACAATGAATTCCATCTTCGGATTTTCATCAGCTCTGAAAAATGAAATCAAATGGCATGGCAACCATAATGAAAATTGCGACCGGCTGATTCTAAAAGCCGGCCATTTATCAATTATCTATGAAAAGGGGACCCTGCGTACTGTTTCCATGGGTAACAAGGAAATTATAAGGATGGTTCAATCTGCTGTACGCGACAATGAATGGCTCACAATAACACCTGAAATATCTGAGGAAGAGTTTGAAATATGTCCTGATTCATTCAGGATCAGATACCTTAGTAAATACACCTCAGGAGAAATTAACTTTTCTGCAAAATATGTTATCGAAGGAAATTCGGACAATTCATTGACTTTCAGATTTGAAGGTGAAGCACTTAATACTTTTCAGAAAAACCGGATCGGATTCTGTGTTTTACATCCAATTGACAACTATGCCGGAAAACCATGTAAGATAACACATAGTGATGGAAGTGCCGAAACAAAGACTTTTCCTGTAATTGTTTATCCCCATCAACCATTTAAAGATATATCCAAAATGAGCTGGGTGGTTGATGGATGCAATTGCCAGCTTGAATTCCATGGTGATATATTTGAAACTGAAGATCAGAGGAACTGGACTGATTCCTCTTACAAAACTTACTGCACCCCTCTTGAGAAACCTTTTCCGGCAACTATGAAGAAAGGTGAAAAGATAAATCAAAAAATTGAACTCAAAGTCAACAGTGAATCATTTCAACACTTAATTGAGACTGAAAAAATCGTAATAAACATAGATACTGAACCAAAAACTGAAATTCCCAGTATTGGAATTGGCCGGTCAACTCGTAAGGTACCATTGACTGATTCAGAAATTCAGATACTAAACAAGATTCATTTTGATCATTATCGTATAGATCTCTGTTTATTTTATCATGACTGGAAAGTTGAAGCTGATCTTGCCACAAAAGAAGCTTCCACATTGGGCTGCTCTTTGGAAATTGCGCTATTTTTCGACGATAATGCAGCAATCCAGTATACTGATTTTGAAAGCTGGCTATCAGCAACAGAAGCTAAAATCATGACAATCTGCCTGTTTCACAAAACATCAGTATGCACCCCCGATTATCTTTCTGAAAATATAGCCAGTAATATAAAAAGAAGGTTTCCCCATATCCTGATTGGTACCGGGACCAATGCTAATTTTGCCCAGATCAACAGAAACCATCCCCGATCGGAGTTGTCTGATCTTGTATGCTATTCTGTACACCCTCAGGAGCATGCTTCAGATAATGCCACATTAGTTGAAAACCTGCGTGCTCAGAGTTATACGGTTGAATGTGCAAAGCAGTTTTCGGGAAACAAAGGAATATGGATTTCGCCGGTCAATATACAACGGAGATTTAATGCCAACATTGAAAGCTATGAATCACTGTACCCTGATAATGAATTTCCGGCACAATGTGATAGCCGTCTCATGTCACTTTTTGGTGGAGGATGGGCTGCAGTAAGCCTTAAGTATCTTATTGAATCAGGAGCTAAAGGTTTGACTTATTTTGAAACTGCAGGGGAAAGAGGAATTCTACAGGGAGATTTCTCTTCACGGTGGCCGAATGATTTCCATGCAGAAAAGGGAATGATCTTTCCGGTTTACTTTGTTTTTCAATACCTTCTTCGTCATAAATCGTACAGTTTATTACCAGGCAGAAGCTCAAATCCTTTAATTGCCGATTGTCTGGTTCTGACTGACGGAAAGCAGCTTAGAATGATACTGTCAAACTTCACTAAGGATCAGCATCTTGTTAAAATAACAGGTTTTAAAGGTAATCTGACTGTCAGACAGTTAAATGCTGAAAACTATGCTGAAGCCGTCAGCGATTCAGGCTGGCTTGATAAAGCAGCTGAAACAAAATTAATCCGGATTGATAGCATTCTTTTAAATCCGTTTTCTGTCAGTTTTGTAGATGCCTTGTTAAAACTTTAAGATATTTGCAGAATAATAATCATAAGTAATTGATGTCTCTAAACTTTAGAATAAGCAGTAAATCGAGTTCACCAAAATATGAGCAGCTGGTAAATGAGGTTATAAGACATATTCAGGCCAAACGCCTGAGGATTGGAGATAAGCTGCCTTCTATACATGATATTTGCAATAATTTCGATATTTCGAGGGATACGGTTATAATTGCATATAATGAACTAAAGTCAAGAGGAATAATAAGCCCCAAACATGGCAAAGGATTCTATGTCTCTTCAACTTCTGTCCGAAGCAAGCTCAGGATTTTTCTCCTGTTCGACGTAATGAACGGTTACAAGGAGGTGCTTTACAGGTCTCTGTTAAAGAGCCTCGGACCAGATTACCAGGTTGATATTTTTTTCCACTATTACAATTTAAAAGTCTTTGATCAGTTAATTGCAAACAACATTAACAAATACGGATTTTATGTAATTATGCCTCACTTTAATGAGGATGTTTCAGAAAATGTAAAAAAGATACCTCGCGAGAAGCTCCTGATCATCGATAAAGACATAGAATCACTTGGCAATGATCATGCTGCGATATTTCAGAATTTCGAAAGCGATGTTTATAAAGCACTTGAAAAAGCGCTTCCTCTGTTACGAAAATATTCACATATAAAATTTATTGCTAACCAGAGTTTTCAGTTTATTCCAGACGGAATGAAGCTGGGTTTTTCCAGATTCTGCAAAGAGTTTAGAATAGCCCATTCTGTATTCGAGAATATCAATTCCTCTGCTCCTGTTAAAGGGGATGTAATTTTTGTGGTTTCAGATCGCGATCTTATCGAACTCTTAAAAACCTGTATCGAAAAGCACTGGCAACTGGGAAAGGATATTGGAATCATCTCATACGATGAAACCCCTTTAAAAGAGATACTGGCAGGAGGAATTTCCGTTATCTCTACCGACTTCAGGAAAATGGGAGAAACTTCTGCCACAATGATAAGAGACAAAATATATACAAAGATTGAAAATCCCTTTCTCTTCATCCCAAGAAACTCTCTATAGAAAGTATTTTAAATCTTCTGAATCAAACTTATACCATATTTAGAAGCATCGGGAAATTTATAATTATTTGTTGATTGATGTAAGATATTTTTTTATATTTGTCATAACAGTACATAACACCTAAATTGCTATTAAAGGCATAATATAAATCATAAATCAACCAACATGGTACTTGTACAGAATTATGGATTTGCTGTTGTTCTTTGTGCATTGGCAATGGTCTGCTGGGGTTCCTGGCAGAATACACAGAATCTTATTGGTAAAACATGGAGATTTGAACACTACTACTGGGATTTTTCGATTGGGATTCTCCTGTTTGCAATTCTGATGGCATTTACATTTGGAAGTATCGGAAATGAAGGCAGAAGCTTCTTACCAGACATCCGTCAGGCAGATCCGAAAAACCTTTTGTCAGCTGCAGTTGGCGGAGTTATCTGGAATATTGGTACACTGTTACTGGTTGCCGCCATATCGGTTGCAGGAATGTCAGTCGCATTCCCTATCGGAGGTGGTATTGGATGGACACTGGGTATTCTGATCAATTATATCGGCAAGCCTGAAGGAAATCCTGTCTTCCTTTTCGGTGGTACTGCTTTTATAGTACTGGCAATTATCATGAGTATGCAGTCATACAGAAAGCTGGCGGCAAACCAGAAGAAGCCTACTTTTAAAGGTATTCTGCTGGCATTTCTGGCAGGTCTTTGCATCGCATTTTTCTATCGATTCGTAGCATCATCGCTGGCAACTGATTTTTCATTGGCTGAAGCCGGCAAGATAAGCTCTTATACAGCAGTAGTCTTCTTCTCAATAGGAGCCTTGATCTGTACCGCAGTTGTAAACCCGATATTTATGGCAAGACCTGTTGAGGGAGAACCGGTAAATATGTCTGGATGGGTAAAAGGGTCAACCAGAACACATCTGCTTGGCATGCTGGGCGGAACCATTTGGTGTCTGGGCAATTCAGTCAGCTTCATGTCGGTTGGAGCAGCAAGTCCTGCAATATCTTATGGATTAAGTAATTCAGCACCGGTTGTAGCAGCATTATGGGGAATATTTGTTTGGAAAGAATTCAGAGAGGCTCCGAAAGGAACAAATCTTCTGCTCAGTCTTATGTTTGGCTTCTACCTCATCGGACTCGCATTCATTGTCTATTCAAGATTTGCATAAAGTTCATGATTATTAACTGAATTATATATGAAACATTTACTCGCATTTATTATCATTTCCGTGCTCACTTTATCAAATATCTTATCACAGGAAAAACCGTGGAACGGCAAATCGGTCGATTTCAGCCATGGGAAATTAAAGGTATCGGAAAACAAACGGTTTCTTGTATTTGAAGACGGTACTCCGTTTTACTATCTGGGCGACACCGGGTGGGAGTTGTTTCACAGGCTAAACAAAGATGAAACCGAAAGGTACCTTGAGAACAGAAGAGCCAAGGGATTCACAGTAATACAGGCTGTTGCACTCGCAGAACTTGATGGACTTAATACTCCAAATGCAGAAGGCAATATACCGCTGATCGATAATGATCCCCTGAAACCAAATGAAGCCTATTTTGAACATGTCGACTGGGTGATAAAAAAAGCTGAGGAAAAAGGAATATTTATAGGATTGCTGCCAACCTGGGGAGATAAGGTTGATCCTAATTCATGGGGCAAGGGGCCTAAAATATTCAACACAGAAAATGGATACAGATATGGAAAGTGGATTGGCAACAGGTATAAAAATTTCCCTAACATCATCTGGATAAATGGCGGCGACAGGGACGGCGGAGGAGAAAACAAACCTGTTTGGGAAGCTATTGGCGAAGGGATTAAATCGGTAGACAAGAATCACCTCATGACTTTTCACCCCTGGGGCGAAAGAAGTTCATCAGAATGGTTCCAGGAAAGCAGCTGGCTCGATTTCAATATGTGCCAGACCGGTCATGGACAACGCAGTTATGCAATCTATAAAAGAATTATTGTGCATGATTATAACCTGAAACCTGTAAAACCCTGTTTTGACGGAGAACCCAGGTATGAAGATCATCCTGTCGGATGGAATCCCGATGTACTCGGATGGTTTAATGATGCCGATATCAGACAGGCTATGTACTGGAATCTGTTCAGCGGAGGTTTCGGACACACTTACGGATGTCATCCAGTATGGCAGATGCTCGCACCCGGGAGAGAACCAGTGGGGCTTGCACGTCATAACTGGTTTGATGTCCTTGACCTGCCGGGAGCATACGATCTAATACATTGCAGGAGGCTGATGGAGTCACGGCCATTCCTGTCGAGGGTACCGGATCAATCTCTTATCGTTCCGGCTTATTACCCTGAAACAGATTATGTTGTTGCAACAAGAGGTGATGGCTATGCCTTTATCTACTTTCCTACAGGTTGGGCAGCTGACATCAGACTTGATAAACTCAAGGCCACAAAAATAACCGCTTACTGGTTTGATCCCAGAACCGGAGAGACAAAGATGATTGAAACACTTCCGGGAACCGGCACCCGCAAATTCATTCCTCCTTCAAATGGCAGGGGCAATGATTGGATACTCGTTCTTGACGATGCTTCAAAAAATTTCAATACACCGGGATTATAATATGCAATTAGGATTAAGTTCATATACCTATACATGGGCAGTTGGTGTACCCGGATCACTGCCTTCAAAGCCATTGTCCGCCTTTGATATTGTCGACAAGGCAAACAGGTCCGGATTAAAGGTCGTTCAGATTGCAGATAACCTGCCACTTGAAAACTGGTCTCGTACTGAATTGTTTGAATTGGAAAAATATGCGAGGGAGAGACAGATCACCATCGAAATGGGCAGCCGTGGTCTTACATCTGGTCATACTCTTAAGTGTCTTGAAACAGCAGTAACTCTCAATTCCACTATTCTCAGAATGGTGATTGATAAAGCTGAATACGAACCAGACTTACAAACTGTTATTAATACTATCAGGAATCTTTTACCCGAATTTAAAGCACGGCAAATCAAGCTGGCAATTGAGAACCACGACCGGTTTAAGGCAAGAGAGTTTGAAAGCATAATACAATCAGTTGGTAGCGAATGGGTAGGAATCTGTCTCGATTCAGTCAATTCAATGGGTGCCGGGGAAGGATTCGAAACAGTCTCTGAAATACTTTTACCATATACAATAAACCTGCATATCAAAGACTTCATAATTTACAGGGTTTCACATAAGATGGGATTAATGATTGAAGGCCGGCCGGCTGGTCAGGGAATGCTGAATATCAGGGAAACAATTGAAAAACTTACCCGCATAAAAACCTGTAATAGTGCCATTCTCGAGTTATGGACCCCCCCTGAGACCAGAATACAGGATACAATTGCAAAAGAGGACAAATGGGCAGATAAAAGTATCAAGTTTCTTAAATCAATCTTATAATTTGAATATGAAAAAAATATTTCATATGATCTGCTGCATGCTTATTTTTTCCGGTGCTTTTGCACAGCCGATCAGACTTCATCCTGTGAATCCACATTATTTTTTATTCCGGGGAAAAGCCCTGGCAATTATCTCCTCATCTGAACATTATGGCGCAGTACTTAATCCTGCTTTCGATTATCTTCTGTATCTCAACACGTTGCAAAAGGAAGGCATGAATTACACACGCCTGTTTACCGGATCTTACTTCGAGAAAGAGGGAAGTTTCGATATCGAACATAATGACCTTGCTCCTGCCCCTGGCCAGGCACTTATTCCATGGAAACGGAGTCAGTTAAGCGGAGCGCTCTGCGGAGGTAATAAATTCGATCTGAACCAGTGGGATGAAAACTATTTTGCCAGGTTGAAATCCTTTGTTTCGGAAGCAGGCAAGAGAGGTATCATAGTTGAAATTACATTGTTCTCATCAATCTACAGTTATTGGGATATTCAGGTCTGGAACCCGGCAAATAATATCAACATAAAAGAAGATCTGCTTCAATCTGAGGTTCAGATACTTAAGAATCTAAATGTTTGGAAATACCAGGAGTCTTTTGTCAGGAAAATTGTGAGAGATCTGAATGAGTTCGATAATATTACTTATGAAATTCAGAACGAACCATGGTGCGACCATACGGTAACACTAAAGAATGAGGAACTGAAAAATGATTTCTACAGGAATGGCACACAGGAATGGCAGAAAAAAGTTGAAATTGCAGATAATTTTTCGCTCGACTGGCAGAAGAAAATAGCTGCCGTTATTGTTAATGAGGAAAGCAAGCTCAGATACGGACATCTGATCGCACAGAATTACTGTAATCATTTCTGGGATGTCCCCGATGTTGATCCGAATGTTTCTATACTTAATTTTCATTATGCTTATCCGGTAGTGATCAAACAAAACTCCGGCTATAATAGAGTCATAGGATTCGATGAATCAGGTTTTGACGGAAGCGCAGACAGTACATACCGAAAGGAAGCATGGAGATTTATTATGTCAGGTGGCGGACTTTTTAATAACCTTGACTATTCCTTTTATGCCGGTTATGAAAATGGTACCGGCGTAAACAAAGCTCCCGGCGGAGGGAGCACAGAATTAAGAAGACAACTTAAAGTACTCTCAGATTTCATCCATTCATTTGACTTTATAAAGATGAACCCCGATGAAAGTGCAATCTCAGACATTCACGATGCCTCAATATATATTCTCTCAGAACCTGGCAGACAATATGCTGTATTTCTTGAAAAAAGGACAGGTCTTAACCTTAAACTCAGCCTCCCGGCTGGCAATTATCAGTGTACATGGATCAATGCATTGAATGGTAATATTTTAAGAACTGAAAGATTAAATCATACAGGAGGAGTGGTCACACTTACAAGTCCGGATTGTTCAGAAGATACTGCTTTGAAAATAACCTTATAATGAAAACAGAGTAAATGGAAAAACTAAAATTTGCTGTCCTTGGTTGCGGTTTCTGGTCTAAGTTCCAGATAGGAGCATGGAGCGAACTTGATGGAGTAGAACTTGTTGCAGTTTACAACAGGACTCTTTCAAAAGCTGAAAACATAGCATCCTGTTTCAATGTTCCGCGGGCATATAATAATCCGGAAGATCTCTTTGACAATGAGAAACTTGATTTTGTTGATATAATAACCGATGTTGATACTCATGCTTTGTTTGTTGAAATGGCTGCAAGGAAAGGTATTAAACATATCATCTGCCAGAAACCTATGGCCCCTGATTTCGCTACTGCCAAACGAATGGTACAAATCTGCAATGACACTGGTGCAAAACTTTATATACATGAAAACTACCGGTGGCAGGCACCTGTCAGAAGATTCAAGGAGATAGTGGATTCGGGTGTGGTTGGCAAACCTTTCAAAGCACGTGTGTCGTTTCTTTCAGGATTCCCGGTTTTCGACAACCAGCCATTTCTCAAAGAGCTCGACCATTTTATACTCACAGATATGGGTTCGCATATTTTTGATGTATGCAGATATCTTTTCGGAGAATGTGAATCATTATGGTGCGAAACAAGGGTAATAAATAAAGGGATTAAAGGTGAGGATCTTGCAGTTATCCTGATGGATATGAAAAACGGAATGCCGGTGTATACTGAAATGTCATATGCTTCCATAATAGAACATGACACGTTCTCGACATTGAATATTCTTGTTGAAGGTGAAAAAGGTTCCGTTTTTCTTGGACCAAAATTCGAAATCAGAACTACTACCCGTCAGGGTACAACATCTGAAACTGTCTCCTTCCCTTCTTACAGCTGGGCAGATCCTGATTATATTGTAAATCATGAAAGCGGAATTCACTTAAACCGGAATATACTTCAGGCTATTCAGCAAAGAGGAGAAGCAGAGAATACCGGTGATGATAACCTGGAAACAGTCCGCCTGATATGGGCTTCATATGAATCTGCAGGATCAGGAAAAAAAATAAAAATTGAAGAGTTTAAATAAAATAATCATACTGAAAATGATAAAAGTAGTATTAGTCGGTGCAGGAGGAAAAATGGGAATGCGCCTAACGCATAACCTAAAAAAATCTGCATACTCAATGTCTTACCTCGAAATAAGCGAAGCCGGGATTGAAAAGCTTAAAGTAATAGGAGTCATAGCTACACAAAGCAAAGAAGGAATTCCTGATGCTGATGTGGTTATTCTCGCTGTACCTGATGTCGCTCTTGAAAAAGTATCGGCTGAGATAATACCTGCTATGAAAAGCGGGGCTCTTGCAGTTACACTTGATCCTGCTGCAGCACTGGCCGGTAAACTTTTTTTCCGGAGTGATNTGGCTTGTTTTATAACCCATCCTACCCATCCGTCAATTTTTAACTGGGAACCTGCAGAAGAAAACATGAAAGACCATTTTGGAGGCGTGGCAGCGAAACAGGCAATTGTTTGTTCACTCATGAGAGGAACAGAAGAAGATTATANGACCGGCGAGGATCTTGCTAAAGTATTCTATGGACCAGTATCCCGTTCACACAGGATTACAGTTGAGCAAATGGGACTACTTGAACCGGCACTGGTTGAGACACTTGCTTCAACCTGTGTATATGTTATCCGCCAGGGA
>JGI20214J51650_10003220_pt1 | contig 10242 bp, 8 predicted proteins | sample WetSurMetagenome_FD_51650 | JGI IMG/M metagenome (IMG submission 51650)
CCCGTTGATCCGGCGCGGGTGAAGGCGCCGACCATCGCACCGGACCTGGCCCCCTTCGTCCGGGAAGAAGCACCGCACATGCTCTTCACGCCCGAGTTGAGNAAGCTGTCAAGAGAGATAGTCGGGGAGGAGACGAATCCGGTCGTGATTGCCCGAAAGTTGTTTGCCTGGGTAGACACNAATGTCACATGGGCGAGTGCGCGGGAGTATTCGACGGTGCCAAGCCTCAGCATGTATCCGTTTGAGAATCGGCACGGCGACTGCGGGATGCAAACCCTGTTGTTTATGACGCTGTGCAGGTTGAACGGCATTCCGGCCCGATGGCAGTCCGGGTGGGAGTTCCGTCCGCCTGACCAGAGCATGCACGACTGGGGGATGATCTACTTTGAACCGTATGGATGGGTGCCGATGGACGTGACCTACGGGCTGCGCGACACCGCGAATGAAGCAATGAAGTATTTCTACGTCAACGGCATGGACAGTTACCGGTTGATATTCAACGATGCAATCTCGCGGCCGTTCTATCCGGCGAAGACATTTCCGCGTTCGGAGACTGTAGATCTGCAACGGGGGGAGGTTGAGTGGAGAGGGGGGAACCTGTACTTCGACACATGGGAATGGGATCTGGACTACACGGTGCGTGAAGGAGGCGGCATGCGCTAGGCGCTCCGTTCATCCGTACGGCGACGGTTCGGGAGTTTGAGGTTGCAGTATTGGCGCGCCGGCGCGATGTTGATTCTCGGTTGTGACGAAGATGCCCGCTTGCCCCGGCAGCGGGCATTTTGTTTCGCAAATGCCACAGCCGATGCACAGCTCACGGAGGACGTACGGGTACTTGACCATCTTCGTGCTGCCATCGCGCAGCATCACTTCCTTTAGATCGAACTTGATGGCTTTGTCAGGTGTGGGGCAGTGTTCTTCGCACACGATACAATCGGCATTCTGTGCGTAGGGGATGCAGTGGTTCTTGTCGAAGTGCGCCAGACCGATCGCGGTGTGTTGCTTCTCTTCGAGGGACATCNGGATGATCGCATCAGTTGGACAGACCTGGCCGCACAGATTGCAGTTNTACTCGCAGTAGCCCTCGCGCATCACAGCAACGGGCAGCCAGAGATCGAGCACAGTTGTCTGTATGCCATCCGGTTGGAGGCAGCCGCCGTTGGAAGCGCAGATCCGCACACATTCCTGGCAACGGATGCACTTGTCGGCGAATTGGTCTTCGGCGGCAGCGCCTGGAGGCCGGATCTGACGGTTCTTCGCATCCCGGTTTTTCATGCCGACGCTGAGCATCCCGAGTGCAATTGCAGCCCCTGCGGTGCTCCGCACGAGTTGTCGCCGCGTGAAATCAACAGGAGTATGGTAGGGTTTCCACCGCCATCGATACGTGATGGCGTTGATTTTTGGCGGGCAGACAGCGCCGCAGCTGAAGCAGTCGATGCACTCGACCTTGCTGGTATGCTTTACATCACCGACAGGGATCGCGTTCATCTTGCATTCGGTCTGACACTTGTTGCAGACGGGGCAGGCTTCGCCGACGATGCGCTCGAACATCCGGAATTGGGCCAGAACACCGAGCCATGCTCCTGCCGGACAGATGTTCCTGCACCAGAACCGGCGGGACAGCTTTTCCGCCCCCAGTATGGCACCGATGAAGAGTGCAATCCAGAAAAGCTGTTGGGGATGAGCCTGCATTTCGGGCATGACGGCTTCTTTGAACAGATCGTACACGAAGAAGGCAGGCGTTTCGAGAAAGGGCACCTTTGTCGTCGCAAGAATCGTCTGGTTGACAACGAGTGTTCCCAGCGGATAGAAGACCACCGTCAGCGCACGATTGAATATCGAGAGAGGATCCAGGTATCCCCACACGTGCACAGAGAAGATGGCGAGGAGTACGCAACCGGCGAGAAGGGCAAACTTGAGAAACCGCAGCTTCTCCCACTTCGCCGAGACTCGATTCGAAGGGGATGTGACGATCTTGCTTGCGGCGTCGATCGTCGTCCCCAACGGGCAGATCCAACCGCAAAAGAATCGTCCGAGAAACGGTGTTGCGGCGAGAATGAGCAACGCGGGCCAGAGAACCCAGGAAAGTGAGAGATCCTGGATGAACTGAAAGAGAGGGATGAGCGGACTGAACCGAAGAAAGAGGTCCGCCTCCATCGCTCCGGAATAGGGATACCGGGCGATGAGGAACAGCGCCACGAAGAACGCAAGAAATCCCACCTGCACAACCCGCCGCAGTGTCTCCATGGTCACGAGAGTCGCACCCGTTTGACATTCAGAGAGTTCACGTCAAACGTGTTGAGTCCTCGCTTCAGCGCTTCACTGATCACGCCCACATCTTCCACTTTCAATCCGAAGAGACCCAGGGCGAGATAGTCAGCGCTGACCATGCACGGGCTCATGATCAGTGTGCGGGCTTGCTTGACATGCGCAAGGTTGCCGCCGACCGGTCCATTGGCAGTCAGGATGCGGTAGGCATCGATGATGGTCAGGGTGGGGAGAATGGTCCTGTCGATGTCCACAATCTTTTTGTTGAATTCGTTGTGGATGTCACCCCTGTTGCCGCCCAGGACACCCATAAGGTTTTTCATGCCGAGAGTGACGCGGCTCAGACTATGGTGTTTGGCGATGGGGACATTAATAACCTTATCGGCTTCGAGGTAGTCTTTGTATACAGGCCATTCCTTGACCACATCGCCCTTGATTGCTTTGTCAACGAAGCGGTTTTCGCGAATCTGCGTGACCTCGGCGCCTGCGGCCCTGGCTTTCTCTTCGATTTGAGAGTTTGCGTAGCAACGAAGAGGGTTATTGCAGGTCCGATCGAACACCTTGACGGTTTTGGCTCCGGCATTGAGACATTCGTGGATGACAGCGGCGACCAGGTCGGGATTCGTGTTTGCGGCAAATTGCGGGGCGCGGTCCCATCCCATATTTGGCTTGACGACAACAACGTCCCCGCGNGAGATGAAGCGGGAGATGCCTCCAATTTCTTTGAGTGCTGCGGCCAGCAGTTGCGCAGGCTCACCGTTCTCAACCCAGACTGCCTGGGGAGGTGGTGGCGCTGCGAAGAGTGGATCCCACGCCCGCGTGAACAGCGCACCTCCGGCAAGCCCTGCACCTGTTGTCAGCAGAAAATCCCGTCTTTTCATGTCCGCTCCTGCCTCTGTCACTTTACAAAAGCTTTCCGTACACTCCATCATCCCCTTATTGAGTATAGACAAAATCTTCCATAAAATACACCTTAGCACCGGCACGGTCGTCCGACCAAACATAAAGGTGAACTCCCATGAGCCGTTTCTTTGAACCAGGCGAGTTGACAAGAAGGGATTTCGTGAAAATCGCAGCGCTGGGCGGTGTTGCCGCAGCGTTTGCTCCCCTGACGGCACGGCCCGGAGTGTCGCAGGACGTTCCGGCGAAGCCCGGGACCAATGGCAAAGATGCACTGCGGTATCCCCGCACTCCCCGTTCGCTCCCCGGAGCGTTCCCCGGCCGCGTAGTTCAATTGATGAACGACAGGGCGATTGTCAACGATGCCTTTGATATCAACGCATTGCACGACATGCTGGCAAAAGGCATGCTTGCCCTCACCGGGGCCACGGGTGTGCCCGATGCGTGGCGCATGCTNGTGCAGCCGAACGAGATGATCGGCATCAAGGTCAACCCGGTTGCCGGNAAGCTTCTTTCCACCAGCCCGGAACTCGTGCACGTCATCATCCGCCAACTGGAGGCGGCAGGCATACAGAAGAAGAACATCGTGATCTGGGATCGCCGGGCATTTGAAATGGCGGAGGTGGGATTTACATCTGAAGCGTTTCCCGGAATCAGGTTATCGGGAACAGAAGTGAAGGACGAGAAAGGGTCTTTCTATGATCCCGAAGGCCGCCAATACGGCGAGAAGATGATCGACAAGGACTGGAAGTATTGGGCGGACGTTGAAGAGAAGTACGATGCGGAAACGCTCCCGTATATGATCAACGAGGGAAGGGAATCATACTTCAGCCGGATATGCACGAAAGATGTGGATTGCATTATCAACGTGCCCATTCTCAAGAATGCGGGTCCCACGGTGACGCTCTGCCTGAAGAATCTTGCGTTTGGAGCGATTACAAACACCGGACGGCTGCACAAACAGCTATGGGCGGAAACGTGCGCGGAAGTACCTGCGTTCCCACCGTTGCGCGACAAAGTGGTGCTGAATATTGTGGATGGGATTCGCGGGTGCTATCAGGGTGGGCCGGCAGCCGATGAAAAGTACATCTGCAATTTCAACACCCTCCTCGTCGGTACAGACCCGGTGGCGGTTGATCGGGTCGGCTACGACATCATTCTCAAGAAACGCTTTGAAGAGAAGATTCAGAAAGAGGAATCTGCAAAGGGGCGTCGGTTCATCGATCTGGCCGAGGNGATGAAACTTGGCGTCGGAGATCTGGCCAGNATTGCATTAGAACGGATCCCGNTCACATGAAATCGCTGTCCACATTGCTCGTTGGATGTCTGGCTGTTCCTCTTGCCGGCGCGCAGATTCCCGGCACCNCGCAGTTGCGCTCGGGAGACATCCCGGAGTTGGTTNTCACCAAGTCGGGGCATTTCGACGGGAAGTCTCTGTACGGCTACATGGATGGCGGGGCAGAGCTCTATCGCGAATACGGATTCGTCGATCTGACGGTGCAGGAAATGCAGGTCAAGGAACAGCAGCTTCTTGTAGAGCTCTTCCGGATGCGCGATCCGTTGGCAGCGTTCGGTATATTCAGTGTGTCCCGCGGTGATTGCCGGGGGGAAGATACAACTGCCCGCTATTGGTGCCATACGTCGGGCCAGGTGCTCTGTGCAGCGGGGTGCTACCTTGTGAAGGTGCAGAGGCTGACCAGCGGATCGGGCGGGAGCGGCCTCGCCGGTGTGGTAGCTCGAAGACTCCTCCAGCGCCTTCCGGATTCGGGTTCCGTTCTCCTTCCCTGGATCTCCGGCCCCACGCATGCCCAGGACTGGCAGCGGAAGGCGATTCTCGTATTTGGACCGTTAGGACTGCAGAACGGGTTTCCGGATTGGGTTGATCCGCTGGAAGAGGGCGCCTATCACTCGATCACCATCGTTCCGTGGGATATTGAAGGGAAACCTGTGACCATTGGTTGGATTCACTGCGACTCTGCACCTGCGGCTTCCTCGCTGGAGGGGCACATTGCCCAGGACACGCGGCCCGCGTGGCAATACATCCGGCGTTGCGAAGGGAACTCCTTCCTGGTGATCGAGGCTGAACTCCCCGCAGAGCAGCTCGCCCGATTTGCAGGGACATTGCTGAACCACTGAGCAACAAGGAAAGAAAAGGCTGACACTCATGAAACACCTGGTCATCTGTCTCTGTTTCACGCTATCGGCACTCGGTGCCGGAGCAGCAGAGCGTATTTCCACCCCAATCGAGGCCAATGCTTTTTCCAGGGTTACGTCACACGACGAACTCCTTGCGTTTCTCCGCAGTGCCGACAGTCTCTCAACGCGCGTGACCGTCACGACAATCGGAAAGACGACAAAGGGGAGAGACATTCCGCTCGTGATTCTGTCGCGCGATGGTATGGCCACAGCGCGGTTGCGGACATTCATCTTTTGCCAGCAGCATGGCAATGAACCATCAGGCAAGGAGGCCGCTCTGCTGCTCATTGCCCAGGCTGTCAGGGAAGACCTGGATCAATTGCTGGGGAAAACGGATATATTGCTCATCCCGTGTGTGAACCCTGATGGGAACGAAGCGGGGACACGCCGAAACGGTGCGGGGGCGGATCTTAACCGTGATCACCTGCTCCTGTTCCAGCCTGAGACCCGGGCCGTGCACGGTGTCTACGACCGCTGGATGCCCGAAGCCACGCTGGACGTCCATGAATTCGGTGCTTCCGGCGACGACTGGCGCCGGGCGGGATATGTGCGGGCGATAGACGAACAGTTTGGACTGCCCACCAACAAGAATGTTGCTTCGACACTCATTGCTCTGGGGCACGACCGGCTCTTTCCTTTTCTTGAGAGACAGCTGGGGAACGCGGGCATTCGGTTCTTCAATTACAGCATTGGGGGCGGGCCGGGGGATACGGTGCGTCACAGCACCACGGACATCAATGACGGACGTCAGAGTCTGGCGATTCTCCATTCGTTTTCGCTCATTCTCGAAGGACGCAACGGTCGTGAAATGAATGACGACTTGCGCCGGAGGACCCGCGGTCAACTCTCTGCCATTCGGGCATATCTGGCTTTTGTTGTCGATCACGCCGAAGAGATTTCCGCGCTCGTTGTCGCCGAGCGGCGCCGGCTCCCGTTTGCCATGGGTCCCGTGGCTATGCAGATGGATCATGTACCCGATGGATCCCTGTTGACAACGCCGGTGAAGACCTATCCCGGCGGCAAGGACTCGACGGTCCTCCTCCCGTACACGCCGGTTGTGCGCACGCTGTTCGAGGTCACGCGCCCACGGGCGTACCGCATTCCACGCGGCCAATCACAGATCCTGGAGCTCGTTGCCCGTCATGGCGTGCAGACGCAGGTGCTCGAACGGGACACGGTGCTTGAGGTAGAAGCCTATACTGATGTGAGATTCACCACAACCGTGGTTGAAGGAGACACTGCGTACATCGCACAACCGGAAGTGCGGAAGATCCGATGTCAATGTTCGGCGGGAGACGTGCTTGTGCCTGTGCATCAGCTCCGATCGACGATGATCGTCAGCGCCCTGGAGCCGTCATCGCTCTGGGGGATCGCGCAGTATCCGGCCTTCGCCTGGATGAGGAATCTGAACGGTGAGTACCCTATATACAGGATCATGCCCAGTCACTAGAGGACTCCTGAGTACAACGCTTGAGTAAAAAGCCAGACTTCGAAGCGTCCAGTTGCCTTCCAATGATATTCCTCGTAGCTTTATGGCACACCATCGGTGTGCGATTCTCTCCCTCTCTGTTCTTCTGTGCAAAGGCATTTTTATGCGATCGTTCGTTTCGCTTTGCGTTGCCCTTTTCATTTCCGCACATCTTCTCGCATGCACATCCGCCGTGATTTCGGGGAAGGCCACACGCGACGGTCGGCCCATCTTGTGGAAGCAGCGGGACACCGGGACACTGGAGAACAAACTCGTCTATCACACTGACGGCAAGTACGTCTTCCTTGGCGTTCACAATCTCGACGACACGGCGAATGCCGAAATGTTCATGGGCAGCAATGCCGCGGGTTTCTCCATCATCAACACCCAATCCTATAATCTCGACTATCCGAAGTACAGAGGGAAGATGGATGAGGAGGGGATCTTGATGAAGCGGGCACTCGCCGTGTGTGCGACGCTTGCCGATTTTGAGGCATTATTGAAAGAGACCGCGGGGAAGCGCGGGGTCGAGGCCAACTTCGGTGTTGTCGATGCCCGTGGGGGCGCTGCATACTACGAAACCGATCCATTCACCTTCAAGAAGTTCGACGCAAACGATCCGATGATAGCCCCCAACGGCTACCTGCTTCGCACGAACTTCTCGGCATCCGGCAGGCCCGAGAAGGGCCAGGGATACATCCGTTACCAGACGGAGGTTGATCTCTTTCAGTGGGGTTATCTGGGAGAAGGACTCACCGTGGAATTCCTCTTGCGTGAAGCAACCACGTGCCTTCGCCACTCCCTCACCGGCATCGATCTGGAGGGTGGAGTACTTCCGGAATCGGATGAGACGGCATGTGTAGTGAATTTTGCGGACTTCATCCCGCGCTACTCGACCGCTGCATCGATGATCATCCAGGGAGTGGCAGAGGGGGAAGATCCGTCGTTCACGACACTCTGGACGGTACTCGGCTCGCCCCTCACGACACCTGTCCTTCCAGTCTGGGTGAAGTATGCCGGACAGGTTCCTTCGCAGCTCTATGCCGTGAAGGGCCATCCCTCCGTGCTGAATGACGTCTCGCTCAGGCTCAAGAGCCGTTGCTTTCCCCTGAAGGTTTCGGAAGGGAGATATTATGTGGACCTTGCGAAAGTCATGAACCGCCAGGGAACCGGCACGCTCCAGAAATTACGAAGCGTGGATCAGAGTCTGGTTGTTGGAGGGCGCCGTCTTCTTGATGCGATGCGTTCGGGAAAGGCGACAGCATCTGAGATGGCGCGGTCGTACCAGGCAATGATGAAACAGATCACAGAGTACTACGAGTCCTACGGCGTGCAGTTCTGACACTTACTTCTCCCTCGTCCAATGAATCGCCAACCCTTTCTTCTCGGATGTGCCATGATGATCATCTCTCTTGCAGCGCATGGCCAGCAGGATTCCACGCTGGACAGGCAGCTCGCGACGATCGTTCAGAAAGACTCGATCACGGTTCTCGTGACGGATTCCGGTCTGGGGGGATTGTCGGTGTGTGCGGCGGTCGACTCCCTCGCCCGGGTCACCGGTCGCTACCCGCAGATGCGGCTCATCTTTGCCAACGCGTTGCCCGAATCGGGCAGCGGGTACAACAGGATGAAATCGCTGGATGAGAAGGTGCGTGTATTTGATGCCGCGATCAGGGGGATGGTTGGGTTGTACCATCCGGATGTTGTGCTCATTGCATGTAATACGCTTTCCGTTGTCTATCCGTTGACGTCGTATGCCCGGGAAGCCCCGATGCCGGTCGTCGGCATTGTGACCATGGGGGTGGATCTGCTGGAGGAGGAACTTCGGAGGGATCCGGGCAGCACGGGGATCGTGTTCGGGACAGAAACGACAGTCGGGGCCGGCACACACAAGCGTTTGCTGATGGAGAGGGGGATTCCTTCGGATCGCATTGCCACCCAGGCATGTCCTGAACTTGCGGGGAAGATCGAACGTGATGCCCGGGGGGAGGGTGTCCAGGAGGCAATCGGGCAATTTGCAGGGGAAGCGGTTGCGAAGAGTGGTGCATCGGCGGGGAGAATCGTAGCGGCGCTCTGTTGCACGCACTACGGCTATTGTGCCGGATTCTTCCATGCGGCTCTGGCGAAGCGCGCGGGAGCGGACGTGACGGTTCTGGATCCCAATGTNCGCATGAGCAGGCTTCTNTTTCCGGACGANCGGAAGAGGCCGTCAGCTTCTCCGGAGGTAAGCGTNCAGGTGGTTTCCCGTGCGATGATCACATCCGAAGAAATCCTGTCCATCGGCACCTTGTTGCTTCCGGTATCGGCGCCGACGGCTGCAGCGCTTCGATGCTACGAATTGAAACGAGAGCTTTTTCCTTTTTCCAGCGAGTGAGTTGCCATGGCGAGTGAAAAACGTACGAAGGTTACCGGCGCGGTGGTGATCACCGTGGAACGGTGCAAGGGCTGCGGTTTCTGTGTGGAATTCTGTCCTTCCAAGGCGTTGCAGCTGTCGGATCAGTACAATGCGAAAGGATACCATCCGCCGGTCCTGGTGTCGCAGGATCTCTGCAACGGCTGCAATATGTGCGGTTTGCTTTGTCCCGACTTTGCGATCTATGGATTCATCCGGAAGAAAAAATCAACCAAGGGGGCTGACGCGTGAAAGCAGATCCGGCCGGTGTGCTCACCGGCGCACATTTCATTGACGGCGACCATGCCTGCTGCGAAGGGGCGATTGCGGCGGGCTGCCGGTTTGTCGCGGGGTATCCCATCACGCCCTCGACGGAGATTGTCGAACGCATTGCCGAGAGGTTTCCGCTCGTCGGCGGCGTGTTCATCCAGATGGAGGATGAGATTGCCTCCTCCATCGCGATACAGGGTGCGGTGTGGGCCGGAAAGAAGGCGATGACGGTAACGTCGGGGCCGGGTTTTTCGCTGATGATGGAGCACATTGGTTTTGCGGCGATGACCGAGACGCCCTGTGTGTTTGTGGATGTACAGCGGGCTGGTCCTTCCACAGGACTTCCGACGCAGCCGGCACAAGGGGACATGATGCAGGCGCGCTGGGGGTCACACGGCGACTACCAGGCGATCGCCCTCTCGCCCAATTCACCGCAGGAGTGTTTCGATCTCGCGATCAAAGCGTTCAACCTTGCCGAGACCTATCGCGTTCCTGTCTTTCTGATGATGGATGAATGCGTCGGGCACATGACGGAACGCGTGACGATCCCGCCTGCGGGGGACATCGAGATTGTTCCACGGCGTTGGTATCGTGGAGCACTTGACGCCTATGAGCCTTTCCGTGCGGGGGGGGAGATGGTGCCTCCCATGGTGCGAGCAGGAGAAGGATACAAGATTCATGTGACCGGGCTGACGCACGATGAACGCGGCTACCCGGCGATGACCGTTGCCGCGCAGGAGCGCCTTGT
>JGI20214J51650_10003222_pt1 | contig 10239 bp, 10 predicted proteins | sample WetSurMetagenome_FD_51650 | JGI IMG/M metagenome (IMG submission 51650)
ATCCTGTTCAGCACAACTCCACCGCCGCAGGCAATTACCTGATTTTCTTTTTCAGCGATTTCTTTCACCGCTGCTATTTCCTTTTCTCTAAAGGCAATTTCTCCTTCTTTAAAAATCTCGTTAACCGACTTGCCTGCTTTTTCCTCGATGTAGGCATCCAGCTCAACAAAACGTTTATTCAGCCTTTCCGCCAGCAATTTCCCGGCGGCCGTTTTGCCGGTACCCATGAAGCCGATAAGGGCGACGGATGATTTCATATGCGACCTCAAAAATCAAAATTCAAATCTTAAAACCATAGCTAAAGGCTCAAAGACAGTTTTCAGTTTTCAGGTTATTTGGTATTTTGTTTAATTAGTTTTTCTTTATAAACTTATTACTGAATACTTAGGACTGAGAACTCATCTTTTCTTAAATCTTAATCATTTATTCCTGGATTCCCGATTGGGCTAATACCTGTATTGGATCTGAAATCGTTCATACCCCTCAATAAAAGATGAAAATATATTTGATTTCCCCCTCTCTCTAACTCTCTCCCACTCTCCTTCAGGAGAAGGACAAGTTGGGGAGAGAGGACCAGGACGTATTTTCATAAAAATGACATTTTGAACTTTTAGTTTTGGCTATGACTTTTGGTTTTTGAGATTTGAGTATTCCGCCAATTCCCGTAATGCTGCCTCTTTCATGACTTCTACCGGGGCCTTTTGCCCCGTCCATTTTTCAAAAGCCAGTGCTCCCTGTCCTACTAGCATATCCAGCCCGCCGATCGTCTGAGCTCCGGCCTGTTTTGCTTCACGCAGCAGCCTGGTTTCCAGCGGATTGTAGATAACGTCGTAAACAGTCAGTCCCTGCCGTAAGAAGCGAGCCGCTACGGGAGTACTATTTATATCGGGCGACATACCCGCTATGGTGGCGTTTACAACCAGTTCGACATCGGGCAAAGTTTTCGCCAGATTGTCATCATTCAATTCAAGAGCACATACCTGGCGGCTAAATATCTGAGTGATATCGATGGCCAGTTTCGCTGCCCAATCGAATTCTTCATACCGGTTCAATACTATAACGTCGGCACCGCCGTCCGTAAGAGCAAAAGTTACTGCCCGTGCGGCCCCTCCAGCACCGATAACAGCTACCTTTCCCCCGGCGACGTTAAATCCCCTATCCGACAATACCCTGATAAAACCGCCGGCATCAGTATTGAATCCTTTTAAAACACCATCATAATTCACCACTGTATTTACCGCCCCGATCCTGGATGCGAGAAGGTCGATCTCATTCAGCAAGGGTATTATATTTACCTTATGCGGTGTTGTTACATTAAAGCCACGGAATTGCAAAGCTGTCATGCCATTAACGGCATCAGCCAGGGATAACGATGTCACCTGAAAGGGCAAATATATATAGTCCAAACCAGCGTATACAAAGGCTGCGTTATGCATTGCCGGTGATACGCTATGAGCTACCGGATTACCGATGAGACCGCAGATAACCGTACTGCCGGAAATTTTATTCATTTTGGCCTTTTCTCACAGCTTCATAAAACGACCTCAGGTAGGTTGCCGTCAACTGTCCCGACGCCGACTCCCTACCTGCCACAACCGATGCATAGGTAAAGTACCCGCCGGCTACCGGTGAAAGCACCCGGCTGCAAATTCCTAACGATCCCATAGCGAATGCTACCAGCTTAATACCGGGAAAAGCTTCAAACAGCTTCAACATGGTCATGTTATCCTCGAAGCGTTTGGCAGTGGTCACCAGTTTACAGATATCAGCGCCGGCAGCCAGCTCTTTTTTTACCGCGGCCGTCAGATCGATAAATTGCGGAGTCTCGTGAATATTATGGACTGAAATGAGACACTCGATTTTACTATTTCTGATCTCAGGAATAATTTTGTCCAGGTCTTTCGTGTTGAGCTCAATGTCCACAATCCCGGCTCCCAACCGGACTGCCTCCATGAGTTTGGCGATGCGTTCCGACTCATTCCCTGCCCACTGCCCGCCTTCCGAAGGCAGACGATTCGTTGCTACCCAGGGGTGCTGCAGCTTATTTACCCACTCCTGCCAACCGTCACCAATCAAGTCTATGCGGATTTCATACAGGTCCACAAACCTGTCGATCCTTGAAACAAGGTCATAGTCATTAGTGGTTACGACGGCACATATTTTAGGTCTATTCATTCCGGTTAACAAGGGTGTCCCTGATCAATTCTATTGTCACTTCATCAGATATTACCGCATTGCCAGGGGATTGCAACAAAACAAACCTCAGATTACCTTCGATGATTTTCTTATCGTGACGAATTATTTCTATAACTGCATCGATATCGATATCAGGCAAAACATCAGGTAAACCTGCAAGCTTAATTAGTCTTAATATTCTTGATAACGCACTGTCATCAATCATTTTGAGCCTGCGGGAAATTTTCGCAGCGACGGCCATACCAAGTGCTACTGCTTCACCGTGGCCAATCTTAAATTCGGACACCGCTTCCATAGCATGACCGACGGTGTGACCGAAGTTTAATATATTTCTTAAACCGGTGTCCTTTTCATCTTCCTGGACAATCCGGGCTTTAATATCGGCGGACCTGGCGATAACATATTCCAGAACTGTATCATCAAGTGCTATTATCTTCCCGATACCTGTTTCCAGGTAGCTGAAAAATTCCTTGTCCTGAATCAAAGCATATTTAATGATTTCTGCCAGTCCGTTCCTGATCTCCCGTTGGGGTAATGACTTAATTAGAGAGATGTCCGCGACGGTAAGCTTCGGCTGGTAAAAAGCTCCGATCATATTCTTGACACCGCCGTGGTCCACCGCGACCTTACCCCCGATACTGCTGTCCACCTGTCCCAGCAACGTAGTAGGTACATGTATCAGCGGAACGCCGCGCATATATGTGGCAGCCACAAAGCCGGCAAGGTCGCCGATCACTCCACCGCCCAGTGCTAAAACAGGTGTATTCCGGTCGGCATAAAGCTCAGCCAGCCGGAGGTAAAATTTCCCGGCAGTTTCGAGCGATTTTTGTATCTCGCCAGGAGGTATTACGACACGGGACGATTTCAGCCCCCAGTTGGCCAGGCTATGCTCCAGCACGTCACCGTATAGATTATCTACTATGGTATCGGTAATAACTACAGCTTTCTTACGCAGGTCGTGTTCTACTAAAAGATGCCCGACCTCCTTTATTAGCCCGACTCCGATGTGGACATGATAGCCGTTATCGCCCAGATTTACCCTTATGCTTCTCATAATGAGTATTTTACCTTTTGTGTTTGGTTGAAGCAATAATACCGTATACCTTTTTGCAGGAAGTTATTATCTCCCGCAGTTCATCGGGTGTAATTGCCTGCTGTGCGTCTACAACTGCCTCGGAGGGATCGTAATGCACTTCCACCATAAGTCCGCTGGCACCTGCAGCTACGGCAGCACAGCTCATGGAGAATATAAGGTCTCTCCGGCCGGTACCGTGACTCGGGTCCACTATAACCGGTAAGTACGTTTCTTTTTGAATTACCGGTACCGCGGCCAGGTCAAGGGTATAACGGGTATAGCTTTTACCTTTACCGACCGGTACTATGCCCCTTTCGCAAAGGATGATGTCCTTATTACCCTCAGCCGCCATGTATTCGGCGAAGGAAAGAAACTCTTCGATTCCGGCACCGAAGTGTCTTTTATATAAAACGGGTTTATTTTTCCTGGCTACCGCCGTCATCAGGTCCTGATCATACATATTGCGTGCCCCGATCTGAAGAATATCGACATATTCTGCGATAAGGTCTACCTGGCCTTCACCTCTGACCTCAGTCATTACCGCCAGCTCATATTTTTGCCCGGCATCTTTTAACCAGCTCAAGGCCTCCTCTGCCTCTTCACGACCGGCGGCACCAATCCCCTGGAAGGAATGTACCGACGACCTTGGTTTAAAGACGCCTCCGCGCAGGACCTGAGCTCCAGCCTTTTTCACGCCCTCAGCAATCTTAAACAGCTGTGCCTTGTTTTCTACTGCACAGGGGCCGGCCATGAACACCGGTTCGCCGTTACCGATATTGATATCTTTTATTTTAACTACCCTCGGTTCGAACGCGCCTTCAGAAGACTTGCTGTAATCCCAGCTTATCAATTTATAAGGGATTTCTACCCTGATAGCTTCTTTAACTCCGGGCAATACAGCCAGATGATCAAAGTCAATCTTCCTTTCGTCGCCCACGAGTCCTATAACAGTGCGGAAGGCTCCATGAGAGACATCGGCACGCAGTCCCCGGCTTTTTATCTCGTCTACAACGTGGTTAACCTGCTCTTCTGTGGCATCGCTTTTCATGATGATCATATTCGTTCTCCTTCCTTATTTTTATCCTTCAGCTGAAGGATGATTGTCGATTTTCAAGCTAATAAAAAAACCCTCCCGATCGGGAGGGTTTTAATTCAGTTGTTTGATAGTCAGTTTTAAATAATAGGGTATCCTCCCAGGCTGTCCTGGTCATTAAAGCAGTAATAGCAATACCAGCGGGAGGATTTGCTTAACATCTTATTTTCAATATAACGGAACTATATACGATTAGTCAAATATTGATTTACGATTAATAGTGGGGATATGAGTTGTCAGTAATCAATAATCAGTCCCGATAAATACGGGATCTTCGATTTATAACTGAATACATATTAATTCTGCTTTTGAGTTATTGCCCCGCTTTCTGCTATCATGGGACTGATAAAATTTCGAGGTATCAATATGAAAGTCGGTTATGTTTACGATCCCATTTATTTGCAGCATGATACCGGATACCATGTTGAAAGTCCTTCGCGGCTGACCGCCATAATGAACTATCTGGATAAGACCGGGGCACTTACCGAGCTCATTGAAGTGAAACCGCGGGCGGCTACCACAGACGAACTCGCTGCGGTGCACGACCGCCAGTACATCACTTATGTTGAGTATGTAGCCCGCAAAGGGGGTGCCTGGGTAGATGCAGATACCATCCTGTCTTCCAAATCCTTCGATGCAGCCGTATTCGCTGCGGGCGGTATTATACGGGCAGTCGAAATGGTAATGGACGGCCAATTGGATAGCTGTTTCGGTCTGGTGAGACCGCCGGGACATCACGCCACCTCCGACCGTTCTATGGGCTTCTGTATTTTTAATAATACAGCAATTGCGGCCAAATATGCCCTGGCCAGGTACAACCTGGACCGAATCGCTATTATTGACTACGATGTACACCAGGGCAACGGTACACAGGAAGCTTTTTACGATAACCCTCACGTCATGTATGTTTCCACACACCAGTTCCCCTACTATCCGGGGACCGGGCGGGTAGAAGAAACGGGTACCGGAGAAGGCAAAGGCAATATATTAAATATTCCTCTGGCGGCAGGCTGCGGCGATGCCGAGTACCTTCAGGTTTTCCGCGAAGTTATCGTCCCCAAAGTCCGGCAATATAAACCACAGCTCATTATGGTTTCCGCCGGTTATGACATTCACTGGATAGATGAACTCGCTCAGATGCAGGTCACAACCACAGGGATCGCTGAAATGGTGAAGATAATCAAGGGACTAGCTTCGGAATACTGTGGCGGTAAACTCGTTTTGGCACTGGAAGGCGGTTACCATCTGGAAGCACTATCCACGTCGGTTAAAGCCACCTTCGATGTCCTGCTGGGCAAGCCCCAGATAGAAGACATATTGGGACCACCTAAAAAACGTGTTTCCAATCCAGACGTACTGGGGCTTATTCGCCAGCTTAAAGAAGTACACCGGCTAACGTAATGCCGGACTTACGATATGATTTAAGTAGATCCTCGTTCTACATATGAGTCCCGATCCACTTCCAGTAGAAGTTATTTCTCTGCGGACCGTTCCGGTAATACCATCGGCCTGATTATCTAGTACTTTCCAACATTGTGTCGTAAGTCCCAGATGTTGTAGAATATCCATCACATTATGTGTTTCAAATTAACTACTGTCCGCGATATGAAACTCGCCCAGTCGTTTTCTCTATACGATAGCTTATGTCTAAGCCTGCGCTTACAGTGGAAATTAACCCTAATATTAATTCAGATCGGAGACTTTAAATGACGTTAAGCCAGATTGTTGCCATCGTTATTTTTGCCGGTATGTTTATCTTCCTGATCATAGGGAAAATCCAGCGTTACATTCCGGCTCTCATCGGAGCCGCTCTGACGATAGTCGTTGTCTTTCTTATACTGATGCACAGTCCCCACAGTGTTGTAACAGCCTTCAATCTAGCACAGATTGGTCAGATGCAATTCTGGCTGCCCGGTCATACATCTCTGGAATCCCATGGTGTCAACTGGCAGACTATTTTCTTTATCGGCGGCATGATGGTCATGGTAGAGGGTCTAGCACAAGTGGGTTTCTTCCGCTGGATATGCCTGCTCCTGGCGAAGCTCGTACATTATAAAATTATTCCTATTTTTATAGTCTTTATCTTGCTTTCAGGTTTTCTTTCGATGTTTATCGATAGTATTACGGTCATGCTATTTCTGGCTACCGTTACGATTGAACTGGGGCGTTTACTCAAATTTAATCCGGTGCCTTTTATAATCGCGGAAATCGCAGCGGCTAACACCGGCGGCAGTGCGACTATGGCCGGCGACCCGCCGAACGTTATCATCGGCACAGGACTGGGATTCAATTTTACTGATTTTGTTGTTAACACCGGACCTCTCGCCTGGGCGGGCATGGCTGTCATTCTAGTCTTTTTCCTAATCGTTTTTCGTAAACAGTTTACTTCACCCGGACAGAGTAATACCGGGACTGCTGCCCCCGCTTACCCTGAACCGAGAGAAGCTATCGGCGACCGGCGTTTATTTATTATCGAAGCAACAATCTTGATAATTGTGGTTGGCCTTCTCATTACACATGCTCAGACAGGTCTGTCATTTGCACTGATCGGGGTTATCGCCACCGTCCTCACCGTGCTGGTTGCGGGACGCCGGACATCTCAGGTTTTAAAAAAGGTGGACTGGCGTACACTGGTGTTTTTCTTCGGCCTTTTCCTTTGCGTTTCCGGCTTGGAACTGACCGGCTCACTAACAGCGATGGCAAACTATATCGGGCATATCTCCAATGGTAACGCCATACTTGTTATGACGATAATCCTCTGGTCGTCCGCCTTTCTGTCGTCGATTGTCGATAACATTCCATTCGCGGCGACAATGGTCCCGATTATTAAAGACCTGGCAGTTGCCGGAGGTTACAGTACGGCAACCCTCAGCTGGGCGCTGGCTCTGGGTACCGATATCGGGGGTAACGGTACTCCTATCGGTGCCTCGGCTAATGTCGTCGCTACCGCCATCGCGGAGAAAGAAGGCTATCCGATCGGCTGGGGTAAATTCTGCAAATATGCTTATCCGTGCATGATCCTCGTCATCGGTGTAATTCAGGTACTGATGATGATAAGATATTTTTAATTAGTATTTTTAGTAAAAACATTGGAGGGGAAATATGGTTGTACTGCGTGGTTTGCTATTGACATTGGGTGCCATCGCTCTTACGTTTATTATCTCATTTCTTGTTATTGGGATTATTGCATTGATGTACCGGTTGGGGAAGAGTAATAAACCCGCAGGGCCCAGTAAATAGCTCAGACATTTCTTACGAAGAAAGGAAAAACAAAATGGTAATGTTGAAATTATTCCAGGGTTTGTATACGCTCTTCACTTCCGAACCTAAAATAGCTATCGCCCGGGTCGGTTTGATTCTACTTGGCATGCTCCTGCTATATGGAGCTCATAAAAAAATACTGGAGGGGCTCATCATGGTGCCCATGGGCCTTGGGATGATTGCCATCAATGCTTCCGTCCTGATCCTGGAAGCCGGGCAATATGGCAACATATTTGTTGCCCCGCTGGTTTCCGACCCAAATCAATTGATGAATTTACTCCAGATTAATTTCCTGCAGCCGATATATACGTTTACTTTCAGCAACGGTCTGATTGCCTGCCTGGTGTTTATGGGTATCGGGGCGATGACCGACATCGATTTCCTTATTGCCAAACCCATGCCCAGCATGCTGCTTGCGGTAGGAGCCGAGCTTGGCTCTTTCCTGGTTTTTCCCATTGCCCTGGCCATGGGTCTCAATCCCGGACAGTCTGCCGCGACTGCTATAATCGGTGGAGCGGATGGCCCTATGGTACTCTTCACTTCGCTTATACTGGCGAAAGACCTTTTTGTACCGATTGCCGTAGTCGGTTATCTCTATCTTAGTCTAACCTATGGGATATATCCGTTTTTGATCAAGTGGTTAGTTCCCAAGAAACTGCGCGGAGTCGAAATGGACTGGCGCTCCATCCCCAAAATTTCCCGAGGAGAAAAATACGCATTTGCAGCTATCTTGACCGCCGTATTGTGTCTGTTGTTTCCCGTTGCCGGTCCCCTGTACTTCTCATTCTTTGTCGGCGTAGCTATAAAAGAGTCCGACTTACCGAGGCATGTGCAATTTCTCTCAGAACCTCTTCTTTACGGCTCAACCTTTTTCCTCGGTGCGATACTGGGTACCTTGATGAATGCGGAAACAATACTGGACCCCAAAGTACTCATCCTGTTCATCCTTGGTCTGCTGGCTATTTTGCTTTCCGGTGTGGGCGGTATTATCGGAGGTCTAATTGCCTACAAAGTGAGCAAAGGCAAGATTAATCCCCTTGTCGGCCTGGCGGGGGTCTCCTGTGTGCCCACATGTGCCAAAGTGGCACAGAAAGCCGCTTATGATGCGAATAAAAAGAGTATGATCCTCCCATTTGCGATGGGAGCCAATGTTGCCGGGGTAATAACAACATCCATTATATGCGGTATTTATGTTACCGGAATTCCGCTGGTATCCCAATGGTTGTTACACTGATGAGCACTAAAAAGAAGAGCTGGGTGTTAGGGTTTACATTGGCTGCAGCCGGAGTCATCCTGGCACGGCTGGTAAGCCCACGTGTCGACCAACCGCTGCAACTGGTATTTTTTCTGGTGGGAGTTCTGATTGCCCTTACCGGTGTAGGCGTGGTTACGTACGGCATCAGAAAAGGAGCTGAAGCCCGTTCGTCTTATCAAAACGGTAATACTATGGATGATCAACGGAGGCAATAAAAATGTTCGCTAAGATATTGGTGCCGCTGGATGGTTCTAAAATCGCCGAACAGGCCATTCCTTACGCAGTGGAAATTGCCCAGGCATTTGGTTCTCAGGTTACCTTGCTGGGTGTAATAGAGCCAGGCTCTACCGGTAAACTGCAGCAGACCATCAACGCCAGTGCAGAAACCATGGACAAGCTATTGACCGGTACGACAGCGACAGTTAAAACATCAGTCCTATCAGGTCTCCCTGCCCGGAAAATACTGGAATATACCGGATCGGAGCAGATCGATTTAGTTATCATGACCGGCTACGGCCGTTCAGGTATAGGCCCCTGGCCATTGGGTGGCACTATTCATAAGGTGCTGCACCTTAAATCACCGGTCCCTATCATAGTCATCCGGCCGTCGGAGGGTACTGAATTCCCACCCCGGCTGCTTAGCCGTATTGTCGTTCCGCTGGATGGTTCCGTACGCAGTGAGTCACCTCTGCCCTATATTATCGAAATAGCCAAACGGTTTGATGTCGAGGTATATGTTATGCGATCTATCGAAACCGAGACAGAGGTTCATGGCGGTTTTAGCGGACAATTTAGAATACGCTTTGAAGATAAAGACATCGAGAATGCCCGGAAAACAGCGGAAGCTTATTTATCAAATGTTGCCGGACGATTTGCGGGCACCCGGGCTACGGTAAAGACAATAGTCAGTACAGGCGAAGCAGCCGCTGAAATTATCAAATATACCGATACTCTGGGCTACTGCTTGATTGCTATGGGCAGCCACGGGCACTCCGGTTTGGATGCCTGGATGTATGGCAGTGTTACCCAAAAAATAATTAATTCGAACAAAAAGTCTTTGCTGATCGTCCGCAGCCTCGAAAGCTGATAATTAAGAATAAAATATCCGGTCTATAACCGTTGAATTACCCGAATAAAAAGACCCGGAGGTTAAACCCCCCGGGTCTTTTACCAATCAGCAGTATTAAATCTTTTTTCTTTAAGTCTATGTTAAGCGGCAGCTTTTTTACCGATAAACCGTCCCCATTCCTTCTTTTCCCAGACTACCAGCAGCATGGGAGCGACACACATTGAGTCATAGGTACCGGCTATGATACCGATTAATAAGACGATAACAAAGCTTTGAATCGTAGCTCCAAC
>JGI20214J51650_10003223_pt1 | contig 10239 bp, 4 predicted proteins | sample WetSurMetagenome_FD_51650 | JGI IMG/M metagenome (IMG submission 51650)
CTGATCGTCGTCGCTGAGGAGACATTTACCCCGCCGCGATGGAGTATGTAGATCTGGCCGAATCCTCCCCCGGTCTGCGAGGGGGTGAGCATGGCGATCCCAGAGTTAGCCCATTCCGCTTTGAGGCACGTCCAAAATCCAGTGCCCGGCTGAAGGACATGGCAAACGAGCCAGATCCTCAAGCCGGAAGCAAGGGTATCGAAAGGGAGGCAGATAAGCATAAGCCAAAGGTACTCGAAACGAAGTCTGCCCCATGTGAAGCTCTCGTCACCGTGCTCAATCCTGGAGAACTGGTAAAGGAAAATGGAAGCCGTGAGCAGGATGAAAACGATGCTCCCCAGGGCGAGTTTGACGCGGTCTCTTCGCGTCGAACCGAATGCCCCAGCCTGTGAAAGAACGTTGGCGTTGTCAGACTGAGCATTCATCTGCGGTCGATACTTCGTCAATACCATGTGATTTCACCTCAGGGCGTCAGCTTTCGATTGACCTGATGAGCAATAGTTGTGCCGCTAAGGGTTACTTCGGTTTTCCGCGGGCTGGCAGGGCAGGGGGCGGGCTCACCCGACAAAGAAAAACATCAGTCAGTCGTGATACTTCGCCTGCGGGGGATCATGGGATCAATGGCTTGAAGAGTGGATTGTGTTTGAGATATTCNACAGAGGAGCTTGAACAAGAGCCAGGCAACTGGGATTGACAACCTTTCGGCTTTTTGAAAATTTCAGCGTGAAGTCAAGAGATTAACAGAACGGAAAAGGCGTTTACCGAGCAAATGGGGTTGCAGGGTTCCCGGAGGGACGGTGTTTCTATTCTCTGTCTTTTCTGAGACGTTTGTTCAATGCCTGACGGGTTATTCCCAGGCTCAGAGCCGCAATCGATTGGTTTCCTCCTGCGCGCCGCATGGCCTCTTCGACAAGATTCTGCTCAAGCTCTTTCAATGTCGGCAGTCTTTCAGAGAAAGTTACAGAGACACCCTCCCTTTGCACCTGTTGGGGCTGCTCCCTGTCCGGCACAGGCGGCTTCTGGAAGATATGGGACTTGAAAATATCCATAGAGAGCTTGCCTGATCGGTGGCTGCTGACTGAATCGAAGACCATGGATTCCATCTCACGGAGGTTGCCTGGGAAGTGGTAGGCCGACAGCAGGGTGAGGAGTTCTTCGGGTGGTGTGGGCTTGCTCTTGGAAAGGGTTGTCGAGGCCTTTTCAAGAAAATGGTTGAGAAGCAGGGGCAGATCTTCCATGCGCTCTCGGAGAGGGGGGATGTGGAGGTGATGATCGCAAAGTCTGTAATATAGATCCTTGCGAAACCGCCCGTCGGTCTGGAGCGTGTTCAGATCCTGATTCGTGGCAACAACGACTCTCGCATCTGATCGTTTGGCCAGATCCGACCCGAGGGGGAAGTACTCCCCGTCCTGCAAGAGCCGCAGGAGTTTCACCTGTGAAGGATGGCTCAGGTCTCCAATCTCATCCAGGAAGAGGNTTCCGCCTGCCGCCTGTTCCAGCAAGCCCCCACGGGCCTGCTCGGCTCCCGTGAAGGCGCCCTTCTTGTGCCCGAAAAGGGTGTCCGCAAAAACGTTGTCATCGAGACCTGCCACATTCACCGGCACAAAGGCTCCTTTTCGACGGCTGAGCCTGTGCACAGCCCTGGCCACCAGTTCCTTTCCCACCCCTGTCTCACCGGTGATCAACAACGGCCTGGGGCTCGCTGCAATGGCCTCGACGTATTGAAAAATCGATCGCATTCGAGCACTGCACGTCACGATTTCTGAAAAGACTTCCGGATGCTCGAGTTTGTCCGAGAGCACATGGGCTCTGAGCAAACGGTTTTCACGCTGCAGTTCGCGGAGCTCAATGGCCCGCTTCACTCCCCCGATGAGACGACTCCTCTCGACCGGTTTCACCATATAGTCGAAGGCCCCTAGTTTCATGCACTTCACCGCCGTCTCCACGTCATTCGCGCCTGTGATCATGATCACGGGAATCTCGGGGAAATCGGAGATGATCGCAGGAAGCANTTCGTCTCCCGTGATGTAGGGCATCCTCAGGTCCAGNAGTATGATTTCGACTTCCTGTTCTGTGAGCAAGGGGATCACGTCGCGGCTGTCCTGGCACTTGATGAAATGATTCAGGTTAACCGAGCGAAGGGCCATTTCAAAGCTGGTGAGCGACTGTACTTCGTCATCGACCAGCAGCACAGGACGGTTCGGAGATGTGATGTCCGTCATTGGGTCACCTCTTTTCCGGGTTTAGTGATCCGGTTCACCACAGGCAGGAAAACCTCTGCTTTCGTTCCTATCCCGAGTTCTGATGCAAAATTTATTGTCCCCCCTTGTTCCTTGATGATTCTCGATGAAATGGCCAATCCCAGGCCCACGCCCCCGGAATCATGTCTGGTGGAAAAAAACGGATCCATAATACGAGGCAGGGTCTCCGGCGGTATGCCGACTCCCTCATCCTGCACTTGCAGAATGACTTTTCCGTTGGCTTCGTCCCACCGGGTGGATACACGAATTCCCTTTTTTCTGTCCGGAAGGGCCTGGCAGGCGTTCTGCACAAGGTTGATGACGACTTGCTCGAGGCGCTGGAAATTTCCTTTTACAAGAGGGAGATTCTTCTCAAGATCCACTGAAAATCGATCCGTCGATTTCTTGACCATGTTGGAAAGGAGGGAAAGGGCGGACTGGATGACGCTGTTGAGGTTCACAGATTGGCTCAAGTCCGAGGTGTCGGGCCTCACATAGTCTTTCAAGTCAGCCACAATCTGCTTGATGCGCTCTGATCCCTCGAGGATCCCGGAAAAAAGCTTAGGGATATTCTCTCTCATTTCAGAATACATCATGCCGCCCAGGAGGAAGTCTCCATTTTCCTTATAGTATTCCTCCAGGATCGACTTGGCTGCCTTCCATGAGTCCATCAGGAGAGGGGCATTGAGCATGATAAAATTGTTGGGATTGTTAATCTCGTGGGCAACTCCGGACACAAGGGTCCCCAGTTCCACCATCTTGCTTGCCTGCAAAAGCTGCTGATGGTGCACCCGCTCTCTATCCTCGGCGTCTTTGCGGTCCGTCACGTCCCTGGCAAGCCCTCTGAAGCCGATCGGAGTTCCCTTCTCATCCCGCACGAGGGACACGGAGGTTTCCAGATACCTCCTCGTGCGGTCCTTGCGGATCGTCTCCCAGCCAAGGGCTTTGGCCGGCTGTCCTGTGTGATACACCTGGTTGAAGGTCTCATAGACGCGCTTTGCCGTTGCTTCGCTCATAAAGGCGCGGTTGTTCATTCCCATCATCTCATCTTTGGGATAACCCAGAATTCGGCACAGGGCGTCATTGAAGAAGGTGAAATTACCGGCCAGATCGACTTCATAGTACCCGTCTTCAATGCTTTGAAGAATGACCCGATATTTCTCTTCGCTCTGGCGCAAAGCATCCTCTGTGAGCACACGGTCCTTGATCTCCTGCCTGCAAGTCTCATTGACGGCGATCAATTCCTTGTGCTGCACTTCCACGGTTGCAAGCGCCCTCGAGAAGCGCAGGGACAGGAGAGAGGCTTGAGAAAAAATGAAGACAAAAAAACCGAACGCAGCTAGGTAGCCGGTCTGGATCATCATCTCCACATGAATAATGTCATTTATGGTTGCAAGGGACATGATGACAAACCCCGCGAGGAAGATGGAGACTCCGGTCCGCTTGTGTTTCAAAGCCAGGACAAGAACATAGAGCCCGTAGAGGAAGGTCAGGAGAATCAGTCCTTGACAAACAGGGAGAAGGTGGGAAAAAACTCTTCCCGGCGTGAACAGAACGACCAAAGAAACGGATACGGAAGCCGCACCGATGAAGCGCAGAAAAAGTCGGGAAAATTCGTTTGAGAAAAGGGATTGCATGAACAGAGCAAAAGAGGGAACTGCAAGACACATAGAAAGATATTCCAGCTTGACCAGCAGGCCCCAGCTGATGTCCGGAAAAATGTGGGTAAGGTATCTTTCCCCGGTGGTCAGGAGCCGCACGGCGACCACAAAACAGAAAAGTCCGAAGTAGAGTGGGGAGCGATCTTCCTTTCTCAGAAAGAAAAGCCCGAAGTGATAGAGAGCCATGACAAAAATACTGCCGAAAAGAAAGAGATCAATACCTACCCGTCGCTCTCTCAAACCTCTCAGTTGCCCTTCCTGCCCTAATTGGATCGGCTCCCAGGCTCCCCCTCGCCGGTGATGGAAATTCGACACGTGGAACAGGATGTCAAGACGATCGGCACTTTCGTTGATGCCTAAGACCTGGGGAAAGTACCTGGGAACTGTGCTTTCACGATCCTTTCCCGGTACTCCCACAGAGTCCAGGACCTTTCCGTTCACGTACACCCTGTAGGCTGTTCCCATGTCTTGAAATCGCAGGGCTAAGGACTGTTGTGCACCATTGAGCAGAACTCTAAGGCGATAGGTTGCATATCCCTGCCCGGGGAGCTTTCTACCCTCTAAGCGCTGTTTGCTCCAGAACCCCGGCACGTTGATAAAGCTCTGTGTCTGATCAGAAGGGTTCGAGAAGTCGGAAGGTTGTAAATGCTGCTCCCAGTGAAACTCATACTCTCCATGGAGATCCACAGGGCCATCCTTTTCAAAATCCCAATGGGTAAGATCCAGAATGCCTTTTACAGCTTTGGGAGGGGTTTTCCCGTCGTGAATGAAGCGGCAGGCGGAAGTGAAGAGCAGGAGCGGCACCACTAGAATGAGCAAAATTCCAGATAGGAGAGATTTCATATCCGGGTAAGGCCCTCTCAAATTGAACGAGTCACGGAACAAGTCCCTTCCTCTCCCATTGAGTTACGGCCATGCTTTCCTAAGAGGCTCCCTCAGCTCTGAATCTATCTTTTACCACTAAATCACTCTTTCTTTCCAGTCCTTTCATTGAGGGGCAGTGTGGTTTCCTGTGTGTTTTCTCCCGTGTTGAATGAAATGCTGTTGGGCCTGGTACAAGAACGTCCTGATGGAGGCTTCCCTGTTGGGCTGGAAACTACCGTCATAAGGAGTGTCCAGATAGGGGAATTGCCGTTCACTCATGAGCGGCCTCACGACCGCGGAGGTGGTGATGCTCGGCATGCAGGTAAAGGGATAGACGTTCACCACGCCGTTGTATCCTTCTCTTGCGCAGTGAAGGATGCCGGCGATGCTCAGGCAGGCCTCTGTGCTCACATCAAAGGAAAAGATCCCAGAACGGTCCAGCGTTTTTTCCAAGTGGGAGATCTTGTGATCGCCGGCCAGATCGGTGATCTTCTGCGCCCGCCTGTAAAGCGCTTTCTGGGTCCTCTCCTGGAAGAGGAGATTTGTTCCGAAGTTCAGGACCTCCTTGGCGCAAGCTTTGACCTGTGGCAAGCGAAGCAGCCTGAGATTGAGGGCAAGGTTCTTTCTCGCCTGCCTCAGCCCGGCATAGCTCACGTAGTTCACCCACTCGGAGATCGAAGCGTTTTCCACCTCAGCCCCGTATTTTTCCAGAACCTTGATAAGATCCTGGTTGGAATCCCTGTGCATCCTGAGGAAAATTTCCCCTACGATCCCGATGAGAGGTTTTGGTGAGATTTTCGGGTCTATGATGCCTTTCGCCTCCTGGAGTACCCCATCCAGTTCCGAAAGGACAGGGTCAAAGTCATTTGCAACTCCGTAAGTCTCAAAAGAGTGAGCCACGCGGTGCATCGCCTGCTCCATGAACGCATCGGTCATGCCCTGCTCTTTCTCGTAGGGTCTGACCCTCCAGGTGAGTCGATCCATGATATCCGCCGCGACGACGGAGAGAAAACCTGCTTTCTTAAAACTCAAAACCTTTTCCTTTTCGAGAAGACCTTCTACGGAGTAGCCGTCTTTCGTGGTCACAGAGCTGATCTTCAGCCTCTTCAATCCGGGAAATGAGTCCAGCACGATTCTCTGGTACTTGTTGTACAAACCGAAACGGCAAGGCCCTTCGGATTCGGGCATGAAGTAAATGTAATCTTCAGGACTGAAGGCCGACCCCAGCCTTTCTCTTTCTTCCTTAACAAAGCAAAGGATATCCCCCAAGGTCACCTGGCACGGATAACACTCTTTCCCCGAGGTGTGTTTCTTTCCGAGATCGAGCCCTCCGTAGGTTCTCAAGACCTGAGCCTCGATGCCGAAGGATCTGAAAGTGGCGGCAAAAAGGTGAGCGGTCATTCTGTTCATCTCCGGGATCAGGACCTTTTTCTTGCCCAGATGGAATTTCCCCAGAGTTTCCGACATGGGTCTGAACTCGATGACGTTGCTTGTTTTCATAGCCTTTTTGCCTTTCGTCTTATGGGTGCTGAAAAAGATCCTGCTCGCAGGACAACCTGCTAATTGGCGATCCTACGGCTCAGTTCCGCTGAGAGTTTACGGACACTATTCTCAATCACGTTCTTGTAAGCCTCGAGCCTTGTCATCACGCCGGCCACCGCACTGTGTTCATCCATTTCAAGAATCAAATAAGCCTTTTCGCCCATGATGTGTTTGTAGAAGTGCTCAATGAANGAATCCGCTCCGCAGCTGAAATTGGTCAGGTGCAGACCGAAATAGGTGGGTGAGTTCCTGACCTGTCTGGCGGTTCTCAGAATTTGAGCGCCCAGACCCCAGAACATGGAGGAGAAGTCTGAGAGATCCACATCGGATACATCCATGAAATCCATGGGCAACGCCGACACCCCGATCTTTGCAAGGTTCTGTCCGAGCCTGAGATTCAGCCTTTCATCGTGAAGGTTGTATGGTCGCCCGGTGACTACCACCAGAGGCTCCTCCGGAGAAAGGGTCATGAGGAATGCTCTCCCCCGCCTGCGAAGGTCCTTTTCGAAGCCTTCTTGCCTCTCGAGAGCANACTGAAAAGCGGCTTTCACCTGTCCTCTTTTCCAACCGAGTTTTCCGACGAGCTGCCTGTAAAGGTCCAGCGCGACCATTTCGGGATCAGACTTGAGATGGAGAGTCGGGCTGAGGAGAGTGCTCCCTGGGAGTCCAAGAGCTGTGCGAATCATGAAAGAACTGCTCTGCACCATGGGACAGTAATAGCCTCTCTCCGAAGGCTCAGGCGTGGCCATGTCGATGAGCGTGGGCAGAAACAGATAGCTCGTTTTCCCCATCAAGGTCTCGGCATGACCGTGGGAAACCTTCACCGGATAGCAGGTCTCTGCCACCATTGTCTCAATCCCGATTCTTGAGATCTGCTCGTTCGTAGGTGGTGAGAGCACGAGCCGGAAACCGAGGCGATCAAAGAAATGAGCCCACAGCACGCTGCTCTGAAGTCCGTAAAGAGCTCTGATCATGCCCACGGTAGGTCTTCCATCCACCTCCATCAAAGGGGCGTCCTGGACCGGCTCGAAGACTCCTTGCACGTGGCTTTGCCAGACCCTTTGACGAACCTCGAAAAAGTTTTCCTTCCTGTCGCCGTCTAGCCTTCTCAGTTCATATCTCCCGCACTCTCCTCCCCAAATGCTTTTGCGCCCGTCGAAGTTGTAAACCTTGAGCTTGCACTGGTTGTGGCACTCGGCATCGGCGTGGCAGGTCCACTCCGAGTGGCTCATCCGATCGTTAATGGTGACGTCGATTCCCCTGAAAGTGCTTCCCCTCTTTGCCCCAGAGCGCATCTTCTCCCGCAGGCTAAGGGCGGCTCCATAGGCGCCGAGCACTTCCCTGTGACGAGGTACGAGAAGACCCTGACCAAGAATGTTCTCGAAAGCTGCGACCACCGCCTTGTTCAGGGACGGGCCGCCGAGGAACATGACCCTTTCGCCGATCTTCCGGTTTCCCACCACACGGTTCAGGTAGTTGTGGACAATGGCGTAGCACAGCCCACCGATGAGGTCTTCCCTGCGCACTCCCTTCTGATGGTAAGAGACGAGGTCGGATTCCATGAACACCGTGCAGCGTTCTGCAAGCTTCACCGGCTGGTTTGAGGAAAGGGCGATCTCCTGAAACTCACCGACAATATCAATGCCGTACTTGTTGGCCAGTTCATGGAGAAAACTCCCTGTCCCTGCAGCGCACACCTTGTTCATGTCGAAATCAAGAGGGTGAGTGTTGGCAATGGAGATGTACTTGGCATCCTGGCCTCCGATTTCAAAGATGGTGTCTACTTCGGGATCAATTTCCACTGCGCCCCTGGCGTGAGCCGTGATCTCGTCAATGACGAGATCCGCATTCAAAAAGTCTCCCACCACGCTTCTTCCTGAACCTGTGGTGGCCACGCCCAGGATTTGGACCCGGTTCCCGGTCTGTTCCTTGAGGTGCCGGAGCAGGGCCTGGGTGACCTCAATGGGTTTTCCCTGGGTGGGAACATAACGTTTATGGATGATCTCCTGAGAGTCATTGATGAGCGCATACTTGGTGGTGGTTGACCCGACATCGATGCCCAGGTAAGCGGCCGGGCTGTTGCCGATAGGTTTCCAGGGGATCTCGTTCTTTTCAGGGAATACGGTTTTTTCAAGTACAAGCTTTGACCCGACAGGCACGGAAAGCGCTTGCCCCGGACCTTTGCCCAAGGCTCTTTCAAAGTCAGGGCAATCTTTCCTGTCCGATTGAAGGGCTTGAAGGGCAACACCCAAAGCGCCGATCGAGGTGCTGTGATCCGGGACGATGAGACCTGGGAAATATTCTCTGAAAGCTCTCACCTGAAGGGCGTTCAGAGACAACCCCCCGAGGAAGAGGATAGGGTCCAAGAGGGAGCGCTTCGACACAATGGTGCTCAGGTAATTTCTGGCATTCCCCATGTGGAGACCGTAGATGATGTCTTCAAGGAGTTCCCCTTTGTTTTGAAGGTGGATCATGTCGGACTTGGTGAAGACCGTGCAGCGGCACGCGACACTGGCGGGCTTTCGGCTTTTCAGTCCCAAGGCGATGAAGTCTTCAAGGATGGAATCGAGAGGCCGATGGTCCGTGCCCTTCTTTTTCTCGTACACGGCTGTGGCCAGACGCTCCGCCTGCTGATCAATGAAGGATCCAGTGCCTGACGCACAGGGGCCGTTGGTGTTGAAGTAGGCCAGTTCCCATCCGGTTTCACGATGGTTGATCTGTGCCAAGGAGGTGTCTTGCCCGCCCATGCTGATCACGGTCCTTACGTCCGGCCGGAGGTGGAGAGCTCCCAGGACCTGGCTGATGATCTCGAACTCGTAAAAAGTCCCTAGCCTTTCGCTGAGATTCTTACCGTGGTTCCCTGTGAAAGCGACGGATGCAATGCTCTCCTTCCCGAAACGCTCGTGGATGTTGCGAATGAGGGCCGTCACCGTCTCTTCCACCTTTCCCCAGTGGCGAGCATAAGGGGACTCGTAGAGGATCTGTTTTCTGTCATCGATCACCATGCTATTGACGCTCACGGATCCGGCGTCAATGCCCACATACAACTTTTTGGAGATAGGGGAAATTTGAGCGGTCATGTTTTGTCCCATCCTTTTTCCAAGAGGCGCGTGTGATCTGACAAGAGCCTTAAGCAAGTAGCATTCCAAACGCGAGCGGCTCTTTCAAAAGTGCGTTTCTGATGGGGGAACGGTGCGCCGAGCCGGCTGCCGCCTCGGAGACAATTCAATATCGGCAAGAGGTTAGGCTATAAATAGGCAATCGAAAAAGCCGGATGAAGGGGCGATGGGAAACCGCCTGTCTAATGGGTTGGTGAGGGGAATGCTCCGGCCGAAGGATGCAACCATAATTGACAGGGCNCGGCGGAGTCCATGGAGTTAAGTGGGGATATCAATAAATTGGACAATTGAGCCCTGCGTTCACAGCGAGAGAGCGGTTGCATCCTTCCTCGGGAACACAGCCTTTTGCTGGCCTTTATTGTGGAAAGCAGGTTTCTCAGGCTCACTTCTTTGCTGATTCGTAATACTGGGCAAGATGCTTCCAGGCTTGGTCTTTCAGTTTATTCAGAAGGGCAGGCCAACGAATGCCGATGTGCTTGATTTCCCATTCGAGCATCAAGGTNGGTTCAAGCGTTCGGACAGTGACGGTGCGTTTGTTTTGCGGGCTGGTGGCTCCGATCTCGCCGATGATTTCACCGGAACCCATTTTGCGGATCCCGCGGCCGGTTTGAGTCACGATCTCGACTGCGCCGGATAGAATCAGGCAAAAGGTTCCCTCAGCCGTTTCTCCGGTTTTGTAGATCGTCGCTCCGGAGGCGAAGTCTTTCATCTCCCCATAGAAAAGAAGCAGATCAAATTCCTCATCATTCAACGTTTCAAAGATCACGCATTTTTTCGCGATATCTTTGATCTCTGAAGCTTCCATCATGGTCG
>JGI20214J51650_10003224_pt1 | contig 10237 bp, 8 predicted proteins | sample WetSurMetagenome_FD_51650 | JGI IMG/M metagenome (IMG submission 51650)
GAGTCCCGCCTTGCGACAGGCTACTCCCATGCCGTCATGGCGTGCCGGGCAGCGGGCCCGCGGCTCCAGTCTGTGAGCAATTTGCCTCGCGGGTTCCAGCTCGGCATGAGGTGGCGGCGATGCCGGTGGTGAAGCCTCTCGCTGCGGTCCGCATAGCCCGTCGATCGGACTGCAGAAACTGCGCTTCTCGCCTCTGCGCAGGCGCGCGTGGGCTCCGGCGGCATGCTCGGCGCCGCCCAACGGGCCGCGGTTGACCCGGTGCGCGGCAAGCCCCGCCCTTGAGGGCGCGGGGGATAGCCAGGTACGCATTTGCGTTCATTCCTGGAAAACCCCTACNTTTAGACGCAAGCGCGTATCTCTTTTCGCACCTCCTGTACAGGTGTGCCGGGCGGGGTGAACCTATCGTTTCACCGTCGCTGCATCAGCGGCGACGCCCCCGCAGAGGGCCCGTTCCACTGTTCCCAGGAGACAACGAATGAAGCTGAAGACCACGCTGTTGCTGGCCCTTGCGCTGGGCTCGGGCGCGAGCGCCGGCGCCGCGACCGAACTCGTCGTCGCGACCGTCAACAACGGCCACATGATCGAGATGCAGAAGCTCACGCCGGAATTCGAAAAGGCCTATCCGGACATCAAGCTCAAGTGGGTCACGCTCGAGGAAGGCACGCTGCGTTCGCGCGTCACGACCGACATCGCGACCCACGGGGGCCAGTTCGACGTGATGACGATCGGCATGTACGAGGCGCCCATCTGGGGCAAGCGGGGCTGGCTCAAGCCGCTCCAGCCCGAAGCCTCCTACGACGTCGACGACATCCTGCCGGCGATCCGCAGCGGCCTGTCTTACGACGGCAAGCTCTACGCCGCGCCGTTCTACGGCGAGAGCTCGATGCTGATGTACCGCAAGGACCTGGCCGACAAGGCCGGCGTCAGCTTCGCCGAGCGCCCGACCTGGGACCAGGTGGCCGCCGCGGCGGCGAAGATGAACGATCCCAAGGACGGCGTCTACGGCATCTGCCTGCGCGGCAAGCCGGGCTGGGGCGACAACATGGCCTTCCTGTCGACGATGGTCAACAGCTTCGGCGGCCAGTGGTTCAACATGCAATGGAAGCCGCAACTCGAGACCAAGCCCTGGCACGACGCGGTGACGTTGTACGTGGACCTGCTCAAGAAGTACGGCCCACCCGGATCGTCGGCGAACAGCTTCAACGAGATCCTGGCCTTGTTCAACGAGGGCAAGTGCGCGATGTGGGTCGACGCGACGATCGCCGCGTCGTTCATCACCGACCCGAAGCAGAGCAAGGTGGCCGACAAAGTCGCCTTCGCGCAGGCACCGTCGCAGGTCACGGCCAAAGGCGCGAACTGGCTCTGGGCCTGGGCGCTCGCGATCCCGAACAGCACCAAGCATGCCGATGCAGCGCAGAAGTTCGTCCTNTGGGCGACATCGAAGGACTACATCAAGCTCGTCGCGAGCAAGGAAGGATGGGCCCGGGTCCCGACGGGCACCCGCGAGTCGACCTACGCCAACCCCGAGTTCCGCAAGGCCGCGGTCTTTGCCGACGCCGAGCTCAAGGCGATCAAGAGCGCGAACCCGAACGACAGCACGCTGCCCAAGAGTCCGTACGTGGGCGTGCAGTTCGCCGCGATACCCGAATTCCAGGCCATCGGCGTTGCGGTCGGCCAGCAGATGAGTGCGGCGCTGTCGGGCCGCGAGACCGTGAGCCAGGCACTGAAGACNGCGCAGTTCGCGGCCGACCGCCAGATGCAGCGCGCGGGCTACTACAAGTGACCGCCTGACCCGCGCCCGGCCCGCCGCCGCGCCGCTCCCGGCGACGGGCCATCGATGTCCAACCCTGCGCGAGCCAGACGCATTGCCCGCGCCACCTTGCAGGCCGCTGCGATGAACAGACTCTTGCCCCGTGCCTTGATGGCACCGGCGGTGGCAACGCTCTTCCTCTGGATGATCGTGCCGCTGGCGATGACGGTCTATTTCTCGTCCGTGCGATACAACCTGATGGAGCCCGGGCCGAAGATCTTCACCGGCCTGTCGAACTACCGCTACTTCATCACCGACCCCGACTTCAACGCGTCGGTGATGAACACGCTGCTGCTGCTCGGCTCGGTGATCGCGATCACGGTGGTGCTGGGCATCGCACTGGCCCTGCTGGTCAACGACGCCTTCCCCGGCCGCGGCCTGGTGCGCGTGCTGCTGATCTCGCCCTTTTTCGTGATGCCCACGGCGAACGCGCTGCTGTGGAAGCACATGATGATGAACCCGGTCTACGGCGTTCTTGCGCAGGTCTGGAAGTACTTCGGCGCGACACCGGTGGACTGGCTGACCGACGACCCGCTGATGTCGATCATCCTGATGGTCGCCTGGCAGTGGCTGCCCTTCGCCTGCCTGATCTTCATCACGTCGCTGCAGTCTCTGGACACCGATCAGATGGAGGCCGCCGGCATGGACGGCGCCAACGCGGTGCAGAAGTTCTGGTTCCTGACACTGCCCCATCTGGCGCGACCGATCGCGGTGGTGATCATGATCGAGATGATCTTCCTGATGAGCGTGTTCGCCGAGATCTACACCACCACCGGCGGCGGGCCGGGCAACGCGAGCACCAACCTCGCGTACCTGATCTACAAGCAAGCGCTGCTCAATTTCGACGTCGGTGTGGCCTCCGCCGGGGCGCTGTTCGCGGTCGTGCTGGCCAACATCGCGGCTGTGTTCCTGCTGCGCATGATCGGCAAGAACCTCGACTGACCCGGGGAACGACCATGAAGCAACTGGTACTGATCGTCCGCACGCTCGCCGCCTGGGCGATCACGCTGCTGATCATCTTCCCGCTGATCTGGCTCTTTCTCACGGCCTTCAAGACCGAGCAGCAGGCGATCTCGATCCCGCCGCAAATCTTCTTCAAGCCCACGCTGGCGAGCTTCGCCGAGGTCAACCTGCGCAGCGACTACCTGCTGTATGCNCGCAACGCGGTGATCACGAGCGTGCTGTCGACCGTGATCGGCCTGGCGATCGCCGCGCCGGCGGCGTACTCGATGGCCTTCTTCCGCACCCGGCGCACGCGCGACATCCTGATGTGGATGCTGTCGACCAAGATGATGCCGGCCGTCGGCGCATTGGTGCCGGTCTACGTGATGGCGCAGACCGCCGGCATGCTGGATTCGTTGACCGCGCTGACCATCGTTTTCACGCTGTCGAACCTGCCGATCATGGTCTGGATGCTGTATTCGGGCTTCAAGGACATCCCGCCCGACATCCTCGAGGCCGCGCGCATGGACGGCGCCAACGTCTGGAACGAGTTCAAGTACGTGATCCGGCCGCTGGCCATGGGCGTGCTCGCGTCGACCTCGCTGCTGTGCCTGGTGCTGAGCTGGAACGAGTCGTTCTGGTCGCTCAATCTGGTCTCGGCCAACGCCGGCACGCTGTCCACGCTGATCGCCTCGTACGCCAGCCCCGAAGGCCTGTTCTGGGCCAAGTTGTCCGCGGCATCGCTGATGGCGATCGCCCCCATCGTCGTGGTGGGTTGGTTCAGCCAGAAGCAGCTGATCCAGGGCCTGACCTTCGGTGCCGTCAAGTAAAGGAGACCGCATCATGTCCTTCCTCCAACTCAAGGGCGTCGAGAAGCTGTTCGGCAGCCTGCGCGCGATCAAGGGCATCGACCTGACGATCGAGAAGGGCGAGTTCATCGTCTTCGTCGGGCCGTCGGGCTGCGGCAAGTCGACGCTGCTGCGCATGATTGCCGGGCTGACCGAGATCGACGGCGGCAGCATCCATCTCGACCAGCGCGACATCACCAGGCTGCCCTCCTCCAAGCGCGACCTGGCGATGGTCTTTCAGAGCTACGCGCTCTACCCGCACATGAGCGTGTACGACAACATGTCGTTCGCGCTGCGCCTGGCGCACGTCGACAAGGGGGTCATCGAAGACAAGGTGCAGCGCGCGGCGGCGATCCTGAACCTGACTGCGTATCTCCACCGCACGCCGCGCGAACTCTCGGGTGGCCAGCGCCAGCGGGTCGCGATCGGCCGTGCCATCGTGCGCGCACCCAAGGTCTTCCTGTTCGACGAGCCGCTGTCGAACCTGGACGCCGCGCTGCGCGGCCAGACCCGCATCGAGATCGCCACGCTGCATCGCGATCTCGGCGCGACGACGATCTACGTGACTCACGACCAGGTCGAGGCGATGACGCTGGCCGATCGTGTCGTTGTGCTGCGCGACGGTGCCATCGAGCAGGTCGGCTCGCCGCTGGAGCTCTACGACCGGCCGGCGAACCGGTTCGTCGCCCAGTTCATCGGCATGCCGCAGATGAACGTCATCGACACCGCGGCGCTGCCGGGGCTCGACGCCGTGGTCGGTGCCGGCAAGGTGCCCGACGGCTTCATCGGCGTGCGGCCCGAGAGCGTCCTCGTGCGCCCGGCCGGCGGCGGCAAGCTTGCGGGCCATGTCGAGCTCATCGAGTCGCTCGGCGCCGACACGCTCATCTACACCCAGGTCGGCGGCAAAGGNCAGGGCGTGCAGATCGTCGCCCGCCAGGCGGCACGCACCGACCTGCATCCGGGGGACCCGATCGGGCTGGACATCGCGCCCGCCTCGTTCCACCTCTTCGACCGCCAGGGGCATTCCGTGGCGGCACGTGCCCAGTGAGGACCCCATGCCCGCCCCGATTTCTGCCGAGAAGCTGATCCTCCACATCGGCCTGGGCTCGTTTCATCGTGCTCACCAGGCCGTCTACCTGCACCATCTGCGCGAGTCCGGCGACCGCGGCTGGGTGCTGGTCGGCGGCAACAGCCGCGACGACATGCCCGAGACGATGGCCGCGCTGATCGCGCAGGCCGGTGCGTACACGCTGGAGACGGTGACGCCGGCCGGCGTGCGCGGCTACGAACGCGTGACCGCCATCCAGCGCGTGATCCCGTACGCGCCCGACCTGGCCGGGCTGGTCGCCCAGGGTGCCGACGCGGCCACGCACATCATCTCGTTCACGGTCACCGAGGCCGGCTACTACCTGGACGCGCAGGACCGGCTCGACCTGGGCTTTCGAGAGCTCGCGGCCGACCTCGACGCGGCACGCGCTGGACGCCCCGGGCCGACGATCTATGCGGTGCTGACCGCGATCCTGCGCGCGCGCAGGCAAAGCGGCGCCGGTCCGGTCACGCTCCTCAACTGCGACAACCTGCGCCACAACGGCGACCGCTCGCGCGCCGGGCTGCTCCAGTTCATCGCCCTGGTCGGCGACGACGCGCTGGCACGCTGGGTCGAGGCGAACACGACCAGCCCGAACGCGATGGTCGACCGCATAACGCCCCGGCCCGCGCCCGAGGTCGTCGAGCGCGTGCGCGTCGCCACCGGCCGGGTCGACCCGGCGGCGCTGATGGCCGAGAGCTTCATCCAATGGGTCATCGAGGACCGCTTCTGCGCCGGCCGCCCGGCCTGGGAACGCGTCGGCGTCCAGATGGTCGACTCGGTCGCGCCCTACGAAGAGGCCAAGATCCGCATCCTCAACGCCAGCCACAGCTGCATTGCCTGGGCCGGCACGCTGATCGGCAAGACCTACATCCACGAAGGCACTCACGACCCGGCGATCCGGCGGTTCGCGTTCGACTACGTCACCGACGACGTGATCCCGTGCCTGCACTCGCCCGAGCGCCCGAGCCCGATCGACCTCGGCGCGTACCGCGACGTCGTGCTCGATCGCTTCGGCAACCCGGCGATCCGCGACACCAACCAGCGCGTCGCGATGGACGGGTTCTCAAAGATCCCCGGCTTCATCGCGCCGACGCTGCGCGAGCGCCTCGCGCGCAACGAGTCCATTGCCAGCAGCGCGGTGCTGGCGGCGCTGTTCCTGGCCTACTTGCAGCGCTGGCACCGCGGCCAGATCGCCTACACCTACCAGGACCAGGCGATGGACCCCGCAGCGGCCCATGCCCTGTGCGACGCCGCCGATCCGGTCGCGGCATTCTGTGCCGACACGGTGCTGTGGGGGCCGATCGCGAACGCGCCCCCGCTGGTCGCGGCCGTCCGGTCCGCGAGCCAGCGTGTCACCGACTTCATCCAGGAAAGATCATGAGTCAACGGCTTCTCGATCGTCATGCGCTGCTCACTGGCGCGGCCGGTGGTATCGGGCTGGCGGTCGCGCAGGGCTTTCTGCTCGAAGGCGCGCGCTGCACGATCGTCGACATCGGCGNGCAACCGACCGAGGCTGCGCGGGCGCTGATCGCGACCCACGNCGAACGGGCGCAGTACGTGCAGGCTGACGTGACGCGCGGCGCGTCGATCGCCCTGATGATGGCCGCGGCCACGCAACGCTTCGGCACCGTCGAGGTGCTGTTCAACAACGCCGCGGTGTTCGACCTGGCGCCGCTGCTCGACGCCGACGAAGCCAGCTACGAGCGGCTGTTCGCCGTCAACGTCAAGGGCATGTTCTTCGTGATGCAGGCGGTGCTCAAGGGCATGGTTGACGCCGGCGTCGCAGGCTCGGTGATCAACCTCGCATCGCAGGCCGGGCGCCGCGGCGAAGCGCTCGTGGCGCATTACTGCGCCACCAAGGCCGCCGTCATCAGCTACACGCAGAGCGCGGCGCTGGCGATGGCGCCGCACGGCATCCGCGTCAACGGCATCGCGCCGGGCGTCGTCGATACACCGATGTGGGGGCAGGTCGACGCGCTGTTCGCGCGCCACGAGAATCTGCCCTTGGGCGCAAAGAAGGTGGCCGTCGGCAGGGCGGTGCCGCTGGGCCGCATGGGTCGGCCCGACGACATCGCCGGTGCCGCGGTCTTCCTCGCCAGCGACGAGGCCGGCTACATCACGGCCCAGACCCTCAACGTGGACGGCGGCAACGTGATGTCGTGAAGGAACCCCCGGCGATGAACGCACGCGAGCTGCATCTGCCCCGCCAGCGCCAGCCCGAACTGGAGCAGGACCACACGCGCTCGCCGGCCCTGGGCTACGAGGCGCCACAGGACACCGGGTTGGTGCGTTGCCTGGCGCATGGTTTCCCGACGCCGCTGGCGCGCTGGCATTGCCACGATGAATACGAGCTGCACCTGATCACGTGCACCTCGGGCAAGGTCTTCGTCGGCGACTGGATCGGGCCGTTCCAGCCCGGCCACCTGGTGCTGTGCGGGCCGCGCCTGCCGCACAACTGGATCTCGATGGACGTACCCGAGGGCGGCGTGCCCGAGCGCGACCTGGTCATCCAGTTCGCGCACGACCCCATCGCGCGCGCCGCCGAGCAGATTCCCGAGCTGGCCGAGGCGATGGCACTGCTCGAGCGGTCGCGCCACGGCATCGAGTTCTTCGGCCTGTCCGAGCGGGCGCTCGGTCATTTCAACGCCGTCAAGTTGGCCCACGGCTTTCAGCGCCTGGCTGCCTTCTGTGCCTACCTCGAGGACCTGGTGCGCTGCACCGATTACCGGCTGCTGTCCAGCGTGCGCATGCAGGGTGAGGACGAGGCCGGCAACGACCGGGTCAATGCGCTCGTCAACCGCATCACGCGCGACCTCGCTCTGCCTTTGTCGGCGGCGGACCTGGCGGCCGAGCTCGGCATGAGCGAGAGCCGCTTCTCGCGCTTCTTCCGGCGCGCCACCGGCAACACCTTCACCGACTTCGTGAACCGCATCCGCGTCAACCGCGCCGGCCAGTTGCTGATGGAAACCGACCGTCTGGTGACACACATCTGCTACGAGGTCGGCTTCAACAACGTTGCCAACTTCAACCGCCGCTTCCTCGAAATCAAGGGTGTCACGCCGAGCGAGTTCCGGCGTCAGGCCGACCGCCGTTTCGGCGGCGCGCGGCTCTGAACCTAGGCGAGGTCGCGTCATGTTCCTGGGCATCGATCTCGGCACCTCCGAGGTCAAGGTGCTGCTGCTCGACGAGCGGCACCGCATCGTCGACGCCGCCGGCGAGCGGCTGACGCTGCAGCGGCCACGGCCGCTGTGGAGCGAGCAGGATCCGGCCGCCTGGTGGCAGGCCACCGACGCCGCGGTGCGGGCGCTGGCCACGCGCCAACCGGCCGCGATGGCCGGGGTGCGGGCGATCGGGCTGTCGGGCCAGATGCACGGCGCGGTGCTGCTCGACGAGGCCGACGCGGTGCTGCGCCCGGCCATGCTTTGGAACGACGGCCGCAGCGGCGCCGCATGCCGGCTCCTGGAGGCCACGCTGCCGGACCTGCACGCGATTACAGGCAACCTCGCCATGCCCGGCTTCACCGCGCCCAAGCTGCTCTGGGTGCGCGAGCACGAGCCGGCGCTGTTCGAGCGCATGCGCTGCGTCCTGCTGCCCAAGGACTGGCTGCGCTTGCGGATGAGCGGCGAGAAGGTCAGCGAGATGTCCGACGCCTCGGGCACGCTGTGGCTGGAGGTCGGCCGGCGCCGCTGGTCGTCCGAGGTGCTCGCAGCCTGCGCGATGGGCGTCGAACACATGCCGCGACTCGTCGAGGGGAGCGAGGTTTCGGCGACGCTGCGCCCGGCGCTGGCAGCCCGCTGGGGCCTGCCGCCGGGTATCCCGCTGGCCGGCGGCGGCGGCGACAACGCAGCCAGCGCCATCGGCATTGGCGCCGTGCGCCCGGGGCAGGGCTTCGTCTCGCTCGGCACCTCGGGCGTGATCTTCCTGGCCAGCGACCGCTTCCGCCCCAACCCGGCGTCGGCGATGCACGCCTTCTGCCACGCCCTTCCCGGCGCCTGGCACCAGATGTCGGTGATGCTCAGCGCCGCAAGTGCGCTGCGCTGGGCGCGCGAGTTGCTGGGCCTGCCGAGCGAGGACGCGCTGCTGGATCGCGTCGCGCAACTCACGCCGGCGCAGCGCGCCACGGCACCGATCTTCTTGCCCTACCTCAGCGGAGAGCGCACGCCGCACAACGACCCGCAGGCGCAGGGCGTGCTTTTCGGCCTGACCGCCGGCCACGATGCGGCGAGCGTCGGCTATGCGGTAATCGAAGGCGTGGGCTTCGGCCTGTGCGACGGCTGGGCAAGCATGGGCGTGGCGCCGGCGGAGGTCGCACAGCTGTCGCTGGTCGGCGGCGGCGCGCGCAGCGCCTTGTGGGCGGGCCTGCTGGCGTCGGCACTCGGCGTGCGGCTCTTGACCCACGCGGGCGGCGAGGCCGGCGGCGCGCTCGGCGCGGCGCGGCTGGCCTGGCTCTGCGTGGGTGGCGATCTCGACGCGGTCTGCGTCGCGCCGCCGGTGGTCCAGGCTTTCGAGCCCGATGCGCGGCAGGCCGACCTGCTGGGAGCCCGGCGTGAACGCTTCCGCCGCCTGTATCCGGCGCTGCGCGACCACTTCCCGCCGGCGGGCTGACCGTGGACCTCGAGCGCGGCGGGAACCGAAGGTCACAGTGCCTGCCGAGCTCGGCGCCGAGGGTCTGCAAATGGGCGAGCCGTCGCAACGCCGCGAGTTGGCCTGAGAACATCACCCGCCCGACTTCTGCATTGGAAACCGCTTCATGACGAACGGGAAAGCCTGGCGTTGCGGCGATGGCCATCAAGGGCCTCGAAACGACGATGTCGGGCAGGCCGGTCCCGCGTTGACCGGCCGCCGAGCAGGAACGCATAGAGCCTGCCTGCGGTATCGACCACCCTGTCAAGCCAGGTACAGCAGGTAGCATCGACCCTGCTACCCCCTTCAGTGGTCACTTTTCAAGCTGGCAGTCGTACCCGTCGGCCGCAGGCCGAAACGCCGCAGGCGGTAGCCTTTCCGTGATCATCAACGCGCCACGCCCGCTCATCGTTCGCCTGCGGAACTATGTAGGCGACGTCGTGCTGTGCCTGCCCTCGCTGGAATTGCTCCAGGCGCATGGCCATGGGCTGCGATTGGTTGGCAAGCATTGGGCCGCTTCGCTCTTCGCGGACTACCGCTGGCCGGTCAGTGTCCGAGCCGAGCGACACGGCCGTCGCGTGGCGCAACTTCGACAATTGCGCCGCGAGGCCTCGAACATGGACGCGCAATTCGACGTTCGCGAGAACATGATCGTCTACCCGGACGCGTTCTCGGGTGCGTTGGAGCCCTGGCTGGCGGGACTGCACGCTGTAGGCAACGCCACGGAGGGGCGGAGTTGGCTGCTGGCCCGGGCTGAGGCTCCGCTCTGGGGGCACTCGCTTGAGCACGCCTGGGCGCTGACCTGTCGCTTCCTCAGGATCGAGCGCCCCGCGCCCAGGAGCATCGCTCTGGCCACCAGCCGCTGCGATCAAGATCTTGCAGACGAACTGCTTCGTCGCCACGGCGTGCGGGCCGGCTTCGTAG
>JGI20214J51650_10003225_pt1 | contig 10231 bp, 10 predicted proteins | sample WetSurMetagenome_FD_51650 | JGI IMG/M metagenome (IMG submission 51650)
TGATCATTCTCTCTATCATTTTTTTCAAATGAAGTTCGACTATACCCGACATTGCACTATTCTCGGTTATGTTCAATACGATGTATTGACAACACACAAATTGGCCTGTAGTATTATCTTCACTCAACTCGGGAAGCTGAATTTATGATTTACGGATTTGCGCTGAGTCAAACGAACACCGTCACTACGACGTGCCGGCGGGCTTGGCGTGCCCTCAGCACGGAGGTTAACAGGACCTAGACAGAGATTCCGTAGAGGTAGAAGCCGAAGAGCCCGGAACAAATCGTTCCGGGTTTATTGTTTTTTAGAAGGAGAACCATGGAAAGCAGCATCCAGGAAATCACTAGCGACGATCAAATAGAAGTAAGCGTAACTATTGTTAAGGAGGCATTTGGGACTGTAGCTAAAGAATTCAACCTGACGAAAGACAACTGCCCAACGCATCCTTCTTTTGTAACTTTCGAGCAGTTGAAAGGCCTGCAAGCGAAGGGGCAATGTTTCTTCGGATTGTTTGACTATGGGCAACAAGTGGGTTTTGTGGCAATTGAACGCGCAGACGAAGCCACGTGTTACCTGGAAAAACTGGCTGTAATCCCGCAAGTAAGGCACAGGGGATTTGGCCGACGACTTGTTTCCTTCGCACTGGATCGAGCGGCCAAGCAGGGAGCCACTAGAGTATCCATAGGTACCATTCATGAACACACAGTACTCAAAGATTGGTACAAGCGGTTCGGGTTCGTTGAGACAGGGACCAATAAGTTCGCTCATCTGCCGTTTACGGTATGCTTCATGGATTTTACACTAGCGAAACGCCCGCTTCTACGATAAATAGGGTAAACCTGATAGGGCGAACGAATTGTCCCTTCTTTACTATTCCGGCCGATCCCCCGTTTCAGGTCGTTTTTGTCAATGATATTGTGAGTAATCTGGAGGTAGTGGTCGCTTTGGGATCACAGACTCTGTTTGAAAAAGGAGAAGATGAAACTGCGAAATAGAGAGTGGTTCGAGATTTTCAGGAATGGGCTCGATTACTGTCGCGCTACGGGCGCTTTAATCTGGTTCTGGATGATTCCCGGAGAATCGATTGCACAACAACTCTAATAGTGACCTTAACTCCGCTAGCCTAGAGCACTCCGGCGTTGTAGACAATGTTTCCATAAACTACGGTCATCAGAACACGCAAATCAGAGATCTTATGCGGGTCAATCGTGAGTATATCGCCGTCGATAACGCAGAGATCAGCCACCTTACCCGGCTCGATAGATCCTTTGACATGTTCCTTGTGGTCGAGCCATGCAGCGTTGACCGTATACGTACGAATAGCCTCCGGGACCGTGATACACATCTCCGGCCCGCTTGATTTGCCTGTCGCCCTGGATTCCCTTAATCCCGCCCCCTGTATTCCTGGCTTCCAGTCGGGATAAGTTACCGGGGCATCGGAGCTGTTCACGACACGAACACCGGTGTCTAGCATCAACCGCAATGGCCACTGGTAGGCAGCGCGTTCCGGGCCGACGACAGACTCCATGAGGTCGGAGATTGTCCACTTGATCGCCGACTGCACATTGAAAGCTATCTCGTGACCGGTACGTCGGTTGAAGTCGGCCACTTTACTGATGGTTTCCGGGAGGGTAAAATCGCTGTGGATGACGTAGTGACGGGCATCCCAGGGGTCTTCTTCAAGGCATCTCATGTATTCGCTAGTGATGATATCGATGGTCCGTTCACCGCAGCTGTGAATACCCACCTGCATCCGGTTGGTATGAGCCAGTCTAATCATTTGACGTAGGTTCTTCTCCTGATCTTGCAGCGTGCTTCCTTCCGTCACCAGCATCCCGTTAGTCCCGTCGATATAGGGTTGCCACATCAATGCAGTCTTGAGAGGCGGTATGCCGTCAGCGACAAGCTTGATTCCGCCNAACTTGAGCCAATCGTTCCCGAAATTGTATCTCGCCCCGGTGTGTTTGAAAGTGCTCTTCAAGGATTTAAGGCTACCNGGCATTAACAGCATGTTAACCCGGCAGGTCCAACGACCCTCCGTAAAAAATTCGTTATAGACGTCGTTGTAGCAAGCCCACTTCTCGCGGTCGACTCCGGCATCAGTGAAACTGGTGATGCCAAGCGAGCTAAGTTCGGCCATTGCACTGATTATCGCCTTTTTTCGTTGTGCGTAGGACCATGGTGGGATACACGCTCGAAGTATCGCACTGCCTTTCTCATAAATCAATCCGGTAAGGTCTCCGGTTCCAGTCCGTCCGAACCGTCCTCCCACCGGGTCAGGTGTGTCATGACTGATGCCGGCAAACGAAAGAGCCAGGCTATTCACCCATGCCCGATGTCCCGAGTATTCCACGAGGAAGACCGGGTTATTCTGGGAGNCAGGGTCAAGGTCAGCCTTNCCCGGTTTCCGGTTGGGGTCGGCCAGGCACTCTTCGAGATAGCCCTCGTCCCAGCCTTCGCCGACTACCCATTCACCTGGTTGCAGGCCTCGTGCTTTCGCAGCCACCATTCGTACGATGTCAGAAACAGAGCGAACCACCGGGAACCGCACGTCTAGCGAGAGCGGCGGTCTCGAGAGTGCCCAATCTGATATATGGCAGTGCGAGTCGTTGATACCAGGCAGGACGGTGGCACCTTTCAAGTCGATTTTCCTGGTGCGTCGGCCAGATAGGGAAGTTACATCCTCGTTCGTACCGACTAATATGATCATCCCGTTCTTAACGGCGATGGCTTGAGCAACCGAGAAACGTTCGTCGGCGGTGACAATTTTGCCGTTGGTGAAAATAACATCGGCACTCAACAGGTCTGATTTCTTTACCGGCATCTGTAACCTCCCTTGCGAAAGAACACCTTCTGAATAGCGAAAGAGATGGTTGAAATGTACTATTAAACGTAGGAGAAATCAAACACTGAGAATCGAGGTTTTCGGGTCACAAAATAGTGGATTGTAGCCTTCGATTATTTCCGGAGTCATTATGGTTGTACTTTGCTGAAAATGTTCTATAATTGGCGTCAAAAAAGGGTGTGGTTTGTACGAACCTAGACCTGAAAGCTGAATTGTTAAAAATCTGGAAACTGCCATCTGGTATGCCACCGGTGGCACAATATTGATTTCGAGCAAAGAGTCATGGCAATCATAAGATGTACCAATAGGCTTTTAAACGAGCTTGGGGCTAAACCAACGAACGTACTAGAACAACTCCCCAGTTTATACGATTGGCATGCCAACCTGCTGTGGTTGAACCATAAGAAGTACGTGCTGTTCACAAACGATCAGACTTTGTATTCACTCCTAATGCACTGGAGAAAAACACCACAGCCGGTAAATTTTCTGGAACGATTTAGGTTAAGTCTATTCAATAGTTTAATGAGCGAGGGATTAGCCGTAGCACAGGTCGAGTATGTAATGAGCAAACATGTGCAAGTCACGATAACGAAGACTAATAGTCGTAGCGTTTTAGGATCTATGAACGATTTGGCTTTTCAAGTAAAGTCTATGATTTACATGAGTGGCGGACTGGATAATACGGATTTTTCCGAAATCTCTCGGCAGATAAATCGCATTCCGATGGGCGCCATAAAGTATAAAATTAGCATCGATGAATTGAAACGAATGATAACTGATGCGCACAAATAGAGTTGTACGGTGTTTGAGTCACCATCGGAGTATAACTCATGAGTACCAGAACGTGTCCAAATAACGAAAAACCTATTAGCGACACATAGAAATATGCGTCACATTCGGGCGTTTTGTTCAAGATTATATCCGTTGTTTGTGTGAATCAGTGTATTACTGCTACAATTCGCGAATTATAGAGTCGGATGCAGATAATGGGAACTCTCGATTACGACGAACTCGCCGATGCATACTCACGCAGCAGAAGGGTTAACCGGTTTGTCATTGATGAACTGTCGGGCAAGGCGAATCTGTCCCAGGCATCGAAAGTACTTGAGGTCGGTTGCGGTACAGCATCTCACGTTTGGACTCTGAAAGAAAGCGTTGACTGTCTAGGTTACGGTCTCGATCCGTCGTTAGAGATGATGCGCCATGCCCTGGGCAGTAATCTTTACCTCATCCAGGCTAAGGGAGAGATGATACCCTTTACCTCCGGTTTATTTGATCTAGTCTTCTCTAATGACGTTATACACCACATAGAAGACATTGCAACGTACTTCCGAGATGCGTTCCGTGTGTTGGTTCCCGGTGGCTTAATATGTACGGCCACCGATTCTGAAGAGCAGATCATGAACCGACGACCTCTATCAGAATACTGGCCGGGGAGTGCCGCAGTCGACCTAAAGAGATACCCGATGATTTCTAAATTGAAGGAATTGATGACTAGGGCGGGCTTCAGTGAAATAACACAGACTGAACGGCAAATGAGCCATGAGATTAAGGACTTGACACCCTACCGGGAAAGAGCCTTCTCATGCCTTCACCTGATTTCCGATAAAGAATATTTGACCGGTCTTGAAGCTCTGGAAAGGGACTTTACGGCTGGCCCAATATTCGGGCTGGTTCAATACACTTTCGTGTGGGGACGTAAGACTAAAAGCTGAACACCATGATGTCACGATTGTCCATTTCGTCTCCTCATTGAGAACTGAAGGGAATTAGAACGGAAATCTCGGAAACAAAGGAGTCTTAATGATGAATAAGCTTAGATTAGCAGCTTGCGGAGTTAATTGCAGCGAATGTGGCACCTACAACAAAGAGCACGATATAAAAGTAGCGGAATCTATGGTTGAGTGGTATAGGGCAAAAGGATGGATTGGAAAAAATGAAGGTGCTGAAGCAGTGCAAAAAAAGCCACCGTTTTGTAAAGGCTGTTGGGAGGAGAAAAGCGAAATCCACCCTGAACAAGACTGTCATATTCGCCCATGTTGCGAGAAAAAAGGAATAAATCATTGCGGCGATTGTGGTGACTTTCCATGCGAACCATATAAAGAATGGGTAGATAACTTAGACCATCACAAAAAGGCAATGGAATATCTGTTATCACTAAAAGTAGACTAATAGATAACAAGTCTCAATATTATTCGCTGTATAAAGACAATGAAGAAGATAAAGGCCATTTCCTTTGATGGTGACGGGACGTTATGGGACTTCGATTCTGTGATGAGACAGTCACTGCATCACGTATTGTGGGAAATGGAAAAGTTGGATAGAGAAGCGGCGGCCCGGCTTGATGTTGATAAAATGATCGATATCAGGAACAAAGTAGCCCTTGAACTTAAGGGTAAAGTAACTAATCTCGAGGTAATTCGCCGGGAAGCTTTCCGGAGAACGCTGCTTTTCCACCTTGATTGAACATCTCAAGTATTAAATCCATCAAATGCTAATTTTGTGGGTGAAATAATGAAAAACCCTCCGTTGGGCAAAGCCACTTTTGGGAAGCGGGACGGACGGTATGTCGGAAATAGATCTGGCACACACATATTACCACTTTGGTGAACTAAAACACAATCAATAACTAGATCCCAGATTACGATAGATCAAACACTACCAAGCTTTATATAACAAAACCTTTAATCTTCGGTGGTATGGTATTTTCAAATACCATCTGAGAAAATGGCCCTAATAATTTAGGTAATTTAGCCAAGCTAAATTGAACTAGTCGAAAATCCAAAGCTACTAATAACTCCGGTAACCTAAGTCATTAACTGGTATTTGATCAGTTTGATCACATTTGCACTAATAGCCGTAACTCGTAATATAAACAAATATTTGAATTGCCTAAGATAATTCATACATCCCGTACTGCTTACGGTAAGAAGAAAGCCGAATTAAAAATATTTTCCCAATAATCTCTAATTCATGTTATGAAATTGCGGAGGGGATGACGAATCTTTTACGTCTGTCTTGTCATGGACTATGTCAACTGGTTTTTCATAAACCAACTGGTATTCATACCTTTTATGATCATCATATACCCAGTAGCGATGTACATCATTATCCTGAGCGTGGTTAACCGGTTTGAGTAACTCTTGCCCTACCTTAACCAAATCTTCTATCGAATCAACTGGTAAGATTGTATAACCTGAACCGTCTTCCGGAATTCCTTGGACCTGGACAAATAGATTGTTGTATTTACGTTCCATTTCTGCTGCTTTTTTTGCTAATTGATACGCAGCAACATCCTGCTGTCTTCGGCCATACCATAGGAAGAGCCCCAATAAAATCAGCAACGTTACCGTCAAAATAGCCCCAATAATCCTGATTTCTAATACCGGTCGGCTAAATAACCGTACTGCTTCCGTTACGACCTGCTGATTTTCAATTGTTCCCGGTGTGGTCTTTTCCAGTTCTCCACCCCAGCTCAACACACCAGTTCTCAAATTAGTTGTGATGCTCTGTGTAAAAGTTTCGTTTATTTGACCTCGTTGCGTCTGTCCCGTTGTGTTAACCGTAGCTACCAATGTCACTTGTTGCTCTGAGGCCACAACCCCGGTCTCTTTCTGGATATTGTCATATAATTCGCTGAATCTGTCGAGATCAATCGGGAAGCTTATTATAATATCTCCATTGTATGTTTTTGTCGGTATCAATTCGAATGTCTTCGACCAAACTTTCGGATTTGCAACTATAGCTTCGACCGTTAATTCTGAATTTAGTTGCTGTAAACTGGGTTCGGCTGTGATGTTATAGCTATAGTTGACATCGATTCCCTGAACCAGTTTAAGAAAAATAGTGTCCTTCGGGCCTAATGTAACTGAAGCGGCGTTTGTTTGCCCTGGTGGAGTTATCAAGGTCGGGCCATATAATAAGTTCTCACTAAGCTGAATCTGGTAACCAAAAACACCTGTGGCATTTTCTCGGCTCATTTTCAGTCCGCTTCCTATCTTTACCATTGTTCTATTCAATTCTACGGGTAAATCCTGTATGAAATCGTCAGTTGTGCCACTGTATGTGATGCCATTCGTAACTGTGGCTCTTATTATCAGCTTTGTGAATCCTGCCGATAGCCCTATCTCTTTGTTGATGGCATCTGCTGTATCCAGAAGTTCGGAAAGGTCAATGGGGAACGAGAGGCTACCTTCCGCTGAACTACTTGCCATGGTAATTTTCTTCTGCCAAGAGTTGGGATTTTCTAGAATAGCATCGATATTTATATTTCCAATAGTGCTGCTATCGGAAACAAAGTTATAGGTTACGATGAAAGATTCTATGTAACTTAACGGAATAGCTTTAGACTCGGTTTCGGTTGCAACTTCTTCATCCTGCAGATAAGTTGGGAGAGAGGTGACTTGGTAGTCAAAATTACCCTGTTGTGTATACTTGACCAGGGTCTGAATCTTCTCTACATTTCGCGCAGACGGAGTTATCAAAGCCTTTCCCGTCACCCCGACTGTTACCAACAATAGTACCGCTAAAACAATCATCGAATTTTTCATCGACATTTGTCTCCTAAAACGATCTCATGCCCCTTGACTTGTTTAACATCAACCGGTCATCATACGATATTTAGCCTGCCGATTCGACAACTTCCACACTAGTTTTACAATTAACCTTTTGGTTTAGGTAATCTAATAGCTTTTAAAACTCTATTACTCCGGGAAAAATCTACATATACCTTTTCGATCGGTTATGCATCTCCATCCTACGCCGTTTCATCCTTTCCTTGTTAAGACGCCGACCAGGCCACATTATTTCTTCAAATGCGTCTTTAAGTGTAAGAATTACATAGATACCGCCTAGGGCTATTATTACGAGAAAAAGTAATGGGACATTACTTCCGAGAAATGTCACTTTATGCTTGCCCCACTGAGTAAATTTAGTAGCATAACCTAGATATGGAACTTCACCAACAACCTTTCCTTTGACATAGTCAGAGAATACGTGACTATTATCGGGTTCTTTATTAGCATCTCCCTTAGTAACAAAGTAATTGTTTCCTAGTTCCTGCTTTGTTTCAATTATGCGGTGACATATCAGAGTGTCAGTACCGGCAAGTTTAAATGATATAATATCGCCCACCTGGAGCGTACTCGGTTCTACAGGTTTAGTAATAACAAGGGTTCCAATTTTAAACTTAGGAATCATACTGCCTGTTGTGACAGCATCAAACTGCCAGCCATGCGTTCTTGCAACAACTACGAATACGATTGCACATGACATCAACGTAGCGCAGCTCCATCCTAAACTTGGAAGAACTCTTCTAATCGTTATCTTCACAAACCTACTCTCTTTGGGAAGTTCCAAGGCGGACTATTAGTTTTCTGTTTATGCAGTAAGCTAAGCAATTGGTTATCACAGTTGTAACTCTGACTGGTGCTTTGGGGGGGGATAAAACACCACCCCCCCCCAAAGCACCAGTTATCAGTTTATTTATTTATGGAGCCACTGTTGGACTGCCACCAGATCCATTAGTAATAGATTGTTCTAGATGGAATACAATGTCGAACTGTAGCGAATCTCCTTGCGCTGTATTGTCGATGCCATAGTAGCCATCATGGCTGGGCCAATCAAACCACATATATACCTTCATCGAGGACCCCGGGGGAATAACGACGGAAGAAGATGGCATATTTAAAGCTGTGTTGAACGGATTGAACTGAGTACTTCCAACCCAACCAAGAGAAGGATAAGGATCTCCCCAGTCGTTTTCTGAGAATTTTACCCAGGTGAGTCCTCCAAGTTCACCGACATCAGGTGTAGTATCCCCTGCATCAACTTCGGGTTCAGATATGTCATTTTCAAGATTCTGAATGTTCTTAATCTCTACCCAAAATGTTCCCGGAAGATTGCCTTCATTTTTAACAACCCATTGGTGATTGAAATTCTGATAGGTATAGTCGGCTCCATGTGGATATACCTTATCCATAATAACGTGCTGTACATTTGCATCGTCCCTGCCATCGACAGTGAGATTCAGGGTGCCAGCAGTATAGATATTACCTGTTGAAGTTTCGGTGTCACCCAATAATGCAAAAGCAGAGCCGACCAGACCACCTGCTAATGCTAATGACATTAAGACTAATAGGAGTTTTTTCATTGTATGCACCTCCGTAATAATTTCGAGATAATTTGATGACAAGTGAGATTCCTAATAGCTCTGTTTTTACCTACCTGAAAGCTATCACCTCCTTTGACCTCAAAGACAAGCTCACTTGCATTAGTAACACGGGATGCTACAATAAGAAATGGTGATCCGCTTGTCTTCGGACGCCCGGGTCTCTCTGTACTAGCCAGCAAGCGAAGTAGAGAGACCCGAAAAATTATTTATAGTACCCGAAATAATTCCCTGTCCCGATAATTTAAAAGAATTCCTTATTTGCCGGTTCAAATTTTTATCTTATAAAACAAAAAAACCGACTTTTAGAAAAAGTCGGTTTCACTATTTGCTCCCCACCGCCTAAGTGACCAAGTTACAGACGGCGGTTCATGGCATTCTTTTTAAGCCTTTATTCTTTTAGCTTTGATACGATAGTACTGAATATACGAATATAAATCAAGATGACTTTTCTTAACCTTTCTTAACTTTAATTCTCAACTTTAGAAACCATTAGTACTACAGTACCTTAAAAGTCTGCTTTCGTTGCCCCCATATGGTTACTCTGAGATTGAAGTATTATTACTAGTAGTATCTATCGATGTAATTTGTTTTTGTTTCTTGTTTCTATTGCTAGTCAAATTTTTATACTCCCGCTTCCTTTCCACCGTGGTATACTCCAACGGTACAGCCATCCTGATATTGATGAATAATCAGATAGAGCAACTCACCATTAATTGACTTTATATCACTATTATTAAATTATATGACACGAAATGTACGCATGAAAGGGCATCCCGATGTTTGTTCAGTGGTAATTCCCCGATATCACACTTTTTAGTATTTTGGTCAATGGCTGGCTTTAAACTAGCTTAGCCATTCCGGTCCGGTTTTACCAGTTACTGTCCAAGTATTATCAATATTTTTAATAATAAATGTTGTTCCACCCCCACCTGTACCACCAAAAAATAGGCTTGCAGTTACATGAACTGAGTCATCTTTTTCAAGGCGGATATTTCCTAAATTAACCTGGCAACCACCTCCTCCGAATACATTATCAACTGGTATTTCACTGGCTTGATTCATCCATATATATGTCGTTTGTGTATTACCTAACTCGGTAATCACAGTTTTATGCAATGACACTATCCCATCAGCGTCGTGGGAGTGCTGTCCGCAGAGTAAACCAGACTTGTGATTTCATAGTCATTTGTAAAACCGCATTGGAGAGGGTTAGG
>JGI20214J51650_10003226_pt1 | contig 10230 bp, 8 predicted proteins | sample WetSurMetagenome_FD_51650 | JGI IMG/M metagenome (IMG submission 51650)
CCTATTATAAAACGTGACGAAAAGATGCACCTGCCTGGAAGTGCCCGGGAACCCGAATCTATTGAAACCAGAAAAAATCCGATCCGGAAACGGACTATCTCAAAAATCTCTGATATATCCTATCATTATCTTATCGTGCTTGAGAAGCGGTGATGAACCTGAAGTCGATGGAAGAACACATAGCTGAATCATTCCGTCACACAATGAACGGCTCCGCAGAATTCTTTTTACTTTGAAACGAAAAACAACGCAGAAGGGGACAAAAAAAGGGGAAATGGGCCTGTCATCCCTTATCANCGCTTATGACCTGATAATTACGGAGACCTTTTCTGGTAGTATTGNGTGCAGGAGAGCATATGAGGTAAGGGGGAAATTCTGTTGAGCATTCAAAATTTTTCTCACCGGTTTCTACCTATGCACGTTCACCAAAAAAAAATAAAAAATTTCTTCAAAAACAGTGCTTGCTTGAGGAATATCATTCAAAGAAAGAGGGAAAAACCTGAAATAATTGCCTCCGCGAAATCTGGTGGTTCCTTGTCATATGGATTGATTCTGACACAATGATTAATTAATTAAAGGCATAATTAAAATTTAAAATTATGATTCAGTCTAAAGAGGATTATCATTTTTATCTTAAGGCAGATGAAATTGCCTTGGGGGTAAATAATTATTCACTCTTCAGTATCCCGTATTTGTTTAATAAAATCTGGCGTTTTCAGAGGTTGTTGAGAAAATACGAATTTTATAAAAATTGCAGGCAGTCGATGCTGTGGAAACCTTATACTGAATATTTACATTTCAGAGTGGCAATGCTGGGTGNCAAACTCCATTTTGAAATCCCTCCCAATGTATTTGGCCCCGGCCTGGGTATCTGGCATAAAGGAACTATTGTTGTAGACCCGAAATTGCGGGTAGGGGAGAATTGTCATATTCACGCCGGTTTATACATAGGATCGCAGGCTAACGGGACAAATGATGAAATTCCAACCATCGGAAAGAATGTGTACATCGGGCCTTTTACGGTGATTGTAGGAAAAATTATCATTGCGGACAATATTGCGATCGGATCTCATTCATACGTTGCCCGATCATTTGCCGAAGAAGGGATAACAATCGCAGGAGTCCCTGCTAAAAAAGTCAGTGACAAAGGGTCGGAGGGTCTTTGCAGTCATCAGCGTGCAACGGAAATTTTGAAAAAGGTTAATGAATCCTCACCCTCTAAAAAACAGGATTAAAATTTTATANAACGTTAAAAATTTTATCGACCGAAAACCAGAAAAACATCACCTTTCCGGACTGTGGCGCAAACTCATTGAAGGAGAGTATGATTTCGGTCTTGAGAACGTTAAAAAAAATGAACGCTCAACAGGGATTTTTCCCTGCCGTTTTCAAACTCCTCCAAATGCGATAGTTCCTGCGCAAGTACTGTATCATCATCGCGCTTAACCCACGGGTTGTTAAGGGTGGTGGGCTCATATTCCATCCTTCATTCTTACTGCATTTTTATCTCGTACTCTCATGAAAAAGAATTCTCCGAATCCCATTTAATATCCTTTTTTTTATTTAAATTTCCAGGGAGTTTTTTTAAAGAGATTATTAAGGAAGTATTAGTAAATTGAAAAATTGTCAGCAGTATCACAGATTTTTTTTAAATTTTTCTGGTAATTTACTTTGCAGGGTTGTTAAAAAATCCGATTTCCATTTTTCAAGGGAAAAATTTTTGATTACATATTCATGACCCAGGTAATTTGGCTCCCAGTTTTTCACCAGTGAAGGGATCGAATCTGATAATTTCTTCTCAGAATCGATTTTAATAGTATGGGGGAAATCATAGGTCCATAATACCCGGAGGTTATAATAGAGGGATTCAAAAACACTTAACGATTCACTGTCATGTTCTGTATATCTTATAAAAAACTTTGATCGGTTATATAATTCAGGCATCTGACTCCGCTCCACTCGGGGAGTGATGGCCATGTTCCCGGGAAGTTTTTGGAGGAATTCCTGCGATATTTCATTGATATCTGCACAAATGATTAAAAAACGAAACTCCGGCCATCGTAAAGCAAGTTTTACTATTTTATCCCCCCCATAAAAATTAAACCGGCTGAAGGGGATATAGCTGATAAAATCAATATCCTTTACCGGCTGAATAACTACCGGTCCAAGTTTTCTCTCATCAAGGGTAGTGATGGGTAAATAGGAAGCCTGGATATGTGTTTTTGCCAGTTCATCGACAAGCCAGGGAGCCCCGGCTAACGTGAGTAATCCTCCTGTTCCTAACTTCCAGCGAAAAATACAATCCTCAATAAAATTATTTATTCTCGCAATACCTGGTTTCTTTTTTCTTGCCATTTCTGCCAAAACATCAGATCCAATCCAATGATTGATAATTAGGGGATCTTTTTTAATCCAGAAAAAAAAGTTTTTTTTCATCGAGGGGCCTTTACCGTATACCCAGTAAATGATATCAGATTCCGCAATCCTAGGGGAAGGGAGTACTTCAAATTCATCGATAGCTTGTAAACTATCACGAATTACGCCACTGACATATTCATCTCCACCGACTGATATTTTTATCCGTTTATCCATGTGGTTTCTCCCGGTGAATATCATTGATTGTGTGGAGATTCAATAGTGATCTGATAATGGAATTTTCTCTTTATTCAAATTTCCCTTATACCGGTTTTGATGCCATCAATCCCCTGATCAGGAGTTAGTCTGACAGATATCATAATTACAACAATAAATCCTTAAATCATATGCCTTATAATCCAACGATGCATATTCATTTTAATGAATATTACTTTTTTACATATTGTTTTTTGGCATATATAATTAAATCCTATCCGTCACCAGTCTCAACAGGAAAGAGAATTTAATCGTGTGTTTTCCTTCTAAAAAAGTATCCTNCAATTTTTTTTAGGCAAACAACAGGCAATTAATCCGGTGACCAGACTGAACGTGTTTTGTTTTTCTCCTTTTGAATAATTTATGCTCTGCAGAAACAAAACACGAATCAATTCTATTGCACACCCGAGTAATGTAAGTCATACTATCAGAGGGACTCCCGCATCAGGGCTTCTTCAGACACGTGAGGGGGAAGGGGGTTTTTAAAATTTTTTTAGTTATCGGTACACCGCTTTCAGGAAGCCTTTGTACTGTGCAACGGCAACATCATAACCGATGGATAGTTGTCACAATCTTCACAGCATACCTGGATAGTGCAGTTTCACAGGTACTGTCAAAAAAAACCAAAAGACGCTCGAATCAGGATATCCACTCCCGTCATTCACTTGTTCTGATGCATAACCCTTCAAACGGGCATCATCGCTTCTGTCAGAACAGGGCGGCACTGGAGAAAGGCTCATGTTACGTCCTTTGTTTCACGTGCTTTCAATTTTTATCCTGATAAAAGAAATTCTAAAAGGAACCACAATCACAACTCTTAGTAATCAAGTTATCGGGTAGGCAAAAATTCATGGAAGGAACGTACTATTCTGCTGATCGATCAGTGTAGTATCTGTATAAAAAAAGATAAGGAATTTCGCATCTCATTTTCACAAAATAATAATGGAAGCTGATTTTCTTCACTGTCCCGAATGATCTTCTGGATTCCTGATGTTTCACCCTCAACTTTTGTGCAATTTCCTTTGTATGATTTCCAAAAAATCTTCCCGCCATTTTTCAAGGGAAAAATGTTCGATTACATAATCATGGCCCCGCTCATTTGGCTGCCAGCTGTCTATCAATGCGGGGATTGAATCGGATAGTTTTTCCAGAGTCTCAATTTTGTGCGTATAAGGAAAATCGTAGGTCCATACTACTTCGAGGTTAAAATAAAGAGCTTCCAGAACACTTAACGACAAACCATCGTGTTGAGTATATCTGATGAAAAACTTTGATCGCTGGTATAATTCAGGCATTTTGTTTCTCTCTACCCGGGGGGAAACAGTAATATTTTTCGGAATTGATTCCAGAAAATCCGGGGGAATTTCAGTAACATCTCCTAAAATAAGTAAAAATGTAAAATTTTTCCATCGGCTGGCAAGTTTGACTATCTTGTCTCCTCCATAAAAATCAAAACGTCGTAATTGAACATAACTCAAAAAATCGATGTCTTTTTTANGCTGTATATCTACCGGTCCAAGGTTACCCGGATCAATAGTCGTGATAGGTAAATATATTGCATGAATAGGTATGGCTGATAATTCATCGACTAACCAGGGTGCAACAGCCAGATTAATCAATCCTCCCCTTTTCGTCTTCCATCGGATTATGCTGTCCAGAATAAAATTATGGATGCTGTTGATGCCAGAGTGATGATTTTTTTCCGCCTTTGCCAAAACATCTGTTCCAATCCAATGATTAATTATGATTGGATTTTTTTTTATCCAGAAAAGAAAATATTTTTTTATTGACGGGCCCTGACCACCAACCCAATAAATAATATCAGGGTTTTTACTGCTGCAATCGACAACTTCAAAAAAATTTATTGAATTTAGACAATTCATTAAACTATCCTGAAGTATGTTCAGGGGACCTGAAGATGCCCAGACGGATATTTTCATCCGTTTATTCACGCATTTCCTCCTCCCTTAATGGTACTATTATACCAAAAAAACAATAAACCCTCAATAATGGCTTTTTCCTCCTATACATTTTCCCGGTTTGTTTCTTCATAGAATACGAACATCCAAGTCATAGGTTAATCAGATTCTGGAATTACTAAGATATATGCATTATTACCTTTGTATTATTCGATACTGTACTAAAACCTCACGGATTTTCGAATCCGTTTTAATGAGATACATCCAATAAAGGACAAATAACAGTGTTGCAATAAAAATCTCAATTGTTCCATTTATTCCGAAAATTTTCGCCAGTACCATTATTGCACCGGCCGGAATAAAGATCAAAAAACTATTACCGAGGATATTTAAGGTTTTCCTGACAGGTACTCCGGCATACTGCATAAATAAAATACCCGTAGANCCGTACATCACAACACCAGACAAGGAGAAAATTAAAATTGATAGGGATGCGCTTCCGAGAATTCCCCCAATGTATATTGAGGAAAAACGCGTTATAAGATTTATTGAACTTAAAACAAGACCTGTCTTCTGTTTTCCTGCAATAGATAATATTGCACTGATCGGTGATGAGATGAAAAAGAATACTGCCCAGACACTGAGAATCTGAATATAAAATCCTGCCTCCCCCCATGAAGGCCCGAATATCAGAATAAAAAGATCCTGACCAATAAATGTGAGAAGTAACAAGGGAAACATTGAGATCTTAGTTAAAAATGAGTACGCATCTTCAAAAATAAGTGAAAGAGAACCTTCGTGTTGTGCGATTGCCGCCCGTTGAAAGAAAACCTGTGCAATCGAACCTCCAATCAGGCTCATCGGCAATGTTACCATCATCATGCCAAGGGAATAATACCCGACAATCGTTGTTGAAAAGAACGAGGATAACAAGAGAATGGGAACCTGCCAGGAGATTTGATTAATTAACGCGGACCAGACATCATATTTCGGAAAATTGCTGTATCTTCTGAAGGTATCAGCCATTCCCTTCCAGCTGATATTCTCTTTGAAAAAAGAAAGGTGATCCCTCATGATCTGAATCCCGAGAACGCTTGTCGATACAAGTTGCCCGAAAATATTTGCATAGATAAGAACACCCCCGGAGGTATAGCCAAGGAATCCCGCCCCCAGTTGTGTTCCCGTTGTTGAAAAAGAACTCGATATCTTGGCAATCGATAAACGTTTGAACTGTTTTGTCCGGGTATTCCAGTAATTCAACGCAAGAAATGTACCGCTTATTAATAACGTTGGCGGAATCAGCCAGAAAAACTGACCAAGTTGCGGGGCTTTCAGGAACTGTACAATGGGTTGCTCCAAAATGATGAGCAGGGGGATTGTGGTGATGCTGACCACGACCACCAGAAGCATACACAACCCGAAAAGATTTGCTGCCTCTTCGTCTGATTTTGGAAGGACAATTGCTAATTCGTAACGAAGACAAACAATGACACCGAGAATGCCGGTTATCGATGTAAAAAGTGCAACAAGACCAAATGCTGCCGGTCCATAGAGCCGGGTGATGATCGGGGATGCAAGAATGGTGATAATAAGTGAGACGGTTGTTCCGGTAACAAGGGTGAGGACATCTCTGGAAAAACGGGATTCAGTCATGCGTTGAGGCTTCCCCCCGATTCGCAGATATCTTCAAGAACCTGTGCAAACTTTCTTGCCATTTCCCGGTGACTGAATTTTTCAATTTCAGACGGAACACCAGCATAGCTGACAAAACCGTCCTTTTTATATTCATGATAGAATGTTAAAATCTGTTCCTTGATCTCTGCATCAGATGAAACCGTTCTGCCAGCCCGTGTCAGGTCGAGCACATCACTAATCACACTCCCGTGGAGGCCTAATGCCAGTATCGGTCGTCGTGCTGCGAGATAATCAAATAGTTTTCCGGTGTATATTCCTTTTTCATCCGGATCGTTCCAGGTTAAAAGAAGAAGTACCTGCGATTCGCGCTGTTTCTGAATAGATTCTTCCCGCGATATCTGTCCATGGATCTGAACTACATTTTCCAGGTCATACTTTTTACTATCGCTCATTAACCATTCTTCACGATCACCAAAAAAATGTACTTCGATCGTTGCAGGGTCGATCTCTTTTTCATCAATCAGACTTTTNAAAACCCTGAAAAGCGGCTCGGGATCCTGACGNCCCCGGTAAATTTTTCCCGTGTAGAGAATACTGAATTTTTTTGTTAACGGAACTCCCGGATTTACCTGATCCGGATCGTAGCCATTGGTGATAATATACACGTTTTTATTTTTATGCAGGTTTTTTAATTTTTCCGAAAATGAATCGGAGATAGTAATTAAGGCATTCGCGGAAGATAAGGTGTCGAGTTCAAGGCGTTTTTCAAAAAATTCCCTGATTTTTGAATGTTTGAAATAATGGTTCTGGGTCCATAAATCACGGAAATCTGCGATCCAGGGGATTTTTTTTCTTTTCACCAGTTCCTTTGCGATGATATGCGATGTACAGGGTCTGATCGAACTCANTATNGCATCAAAATGACGTTCTTTTACTATCTCATCTCCTTTTTCAATGGCCGATATTGACCAGTTGATGGTTGGGTCGGGATACGCGAAAATTTCATCCCAGAGATAAATAATACTATCAATGATTGTCTTTTTTTCTTTCCCGGAAGGAGTTAAATGATAAGATTCTTTCAATGATTTGTCTGTGGGAATACCGATTCGTTTTTTCCATACATCAATGATATTATCATAGGGTGTTTCGAAAACGATAATTTTTTTATCCGGAACCGTTGATGTTTTTACCGTCAGAATTACGGGATTCCATCCAAATTCGGGAAGATATTTTACCAGTCCTCTCAANCGGACAGTGCCAATATGTTCTGTTTGATTAAATAAAAAACTGATAATTAAAACATTTCTCATGGAATAATCTCCTACTGCTATCCCGGAAGCATAAATATTTCAAGATCCTTATTTGAGTATACCTCGTTAATCTTAGGGTCTGACTTTATTCGTTCGAAATCCTTCGGGGTAAAACTCCATTTATCTTCAAACTCCGGATTCATGTAGGGATTCAGTCTCCGTTGCTTATCATTCACCACTAGATATTTTGAACTGTTATAAAAATCGCCTGATAGTGTCTCATTCTGATAGCCAAAATGATTTGGCGGAGTCATATTTTTACTATTGAAATGAATATTCTCCCGTGGAGCTGAATAGCCGAATAGTGCATCATAAAAACGGCTGGAAACCACTCCCAATTCAAAAACGGGGAGCGAATCATCCCGGTAAGAAAAAAATGTACTCATTCCGAAATAATTGCTTTCAGGTACTTGCTCATTCGGCTGCTTAATAATCGGAGAGTAATAGAGATTGAATGTGGCAAAATAGGTTAAACAAAAAAAGATAAAAAATACCCCAAGCAATTTAATGACCTGCTTTCTGGCAGGTGGATTCTTGTCTGAAATGTTGAATACAAAAAGATAGATTCCACTTGGAATCACAATTAAAGAAAAAAGGTTTGCGAAAGCGTAAATCCTTCCAAATCCGAAACTGGCATTGGAAACCAGCATGAAGATTGATAATATAAAAAATAGTAAAAATCCCATTACTGAAACCCCCAAATAAAAGTTAGATTTCGTTATTTGATTTTTCATGGATCTGAGTATCAGTACAATGCAAAGAAGTGAAAAAATTCCTAAGAGTATCGATTTACCCCATATATTCAAAATCAGTTTAATCAGATAGAGTGGATCAACATTCACCTGGGAAATAAGATCCATATTTTTTTGTAATTCTGACTGTACATTTTCATCTCCGAATATCCGGCCAATAATTGGTTTCATTACATAAGTGGCCATTGCGATATAGGTAGACCAGAGAGAGAATATGGTCAGGATAAAAAAGATACTGTACAGATAATTTACTTTTTTCAAGGTTTTTTTCTCAGATTTTTCCTGGATATAGAGCACGATTTGCATTATAGCTAATATAATGATAACCATGATTGTTACNAGGGGATGATAAAATACGAGAAGAAAACTCATCAGCAGGAGTAAAAACTGATATTTTATATTATTTGCCCCATAATACATTTTAAATGCAAGATATAGGATCAGCGGTACTAAAAAAAACGCCTGGGCGTTCGGTACAAAAGTTAACTGACCATTTCCCCAAAGCAGTAGTGTGGATACTATTACAAGGATTAATAATTCTCTTTTAGTCTGGAAGATGGTTTTACCTACAAAATACAGCGATAACATGAAAAAAAAGGAAAAAACCAGAGGAAGAACGAGTGTGACAGATTGAAGGGAGAGTCCGGAAAATAAATGAACAGTAACTCCCAGCAGGTGAGCTATAGGATAGAAATTTTCCCTGATACCTGATGTGCTGAGNATATCCTTCATATACCCAATGTGCGTTAGGACATCAAACCAGCCAAAACTATAATATCCTCTGATTATAGGCATAAACAATAATATGGCGTTCACGAGCAGAATTGCGCACAGCCCAAAGTACCAATAATTTTTCGCTGGTCGGGCAATTATCGATCCAATAATAACAAGTTGTCCACACATCAGGGCTGATAACAGCAAGACCCAGAAAAACCAGGGATAGGCATCGTAGATAGAAAACTCATAGGATGATGCTGGTCCGACACGTTCAATAATTATCAGGATAGCAAAAATCAATAAAAAGCTGAAAATCGAAATAATTTTAAAAATTCTGCCAATCCACGGATTTATTGAGAGCATATTGGTATCATCCTTTTTTAAAAATATTCCCATATCATTTTTGCCATTCCAAAGAGATTATTGTATGCAACTACGGTACGGATACTTTTTCCCTGCCTGGATCGGGTTTCACAGAGGGTATACTGGGTTCAGGCATTGTATTGCTCTGCAGGAACTGCTCAATAACCCGCTGAACGCTCGCTGGAGTGATACCCCCGCCGCTTTTTGTTCCCTCGCCCGGAATGAGATACTCCCTCAACAGGTACAGCGTCATGATCCTTCTGCACAGGGGGGGGCAGGTATCGTTGCTTTGTATTTCATAGCAAAAGTACGAGGTATTCTTCAGATTCCGATACCATATTACCTAAAATGCTAGGTTTCATCCAATCTTGAGTGACTGAATCAGGACCGGGCTCGTATTTCACTAAGGATTCTTCTCCATTGCCTGACCGTACTTTCAAATGAGAATTCTATTTCAACCATTTTTTTGGCATTCGTAGCAATTTTCTCCAGGTTTGGATCTTCAAGTGCCCTGAGGATAGTTGCAGAGATACATTCCGGAGAATTATTTTCCATAACAAAACCGGTCTCTCTGTCTTTGATATAATCAGGAATAGCTCCCACTGAAGTCGCTGCTACCGGAGTACCGCAGGCCATAGCCTCGAGCATGATGTTGGGGAGCCCTTCAGTGAAGGAAGGAATTACAAGGAGGTGGAGATTGTTCAGAATGTCCGGAAGTTGATCATGGGAGATCCATCCGGCAATCTTTACGTGATCCGTGAGTTTTTCCTCCTGAAGAAATACGCCAATTATCCCTTGTAACGGACCATCTCCTCCTATAAGAACATGGAGGTCTTTTCGATAGTTGATAATCGCAGGAAGAGACTCGAGAAATTCACGGACACCCTTCTCTTCACTTAACCG
>JGI20214J51650_10003227_pt1 | contig 10229 bp, 9 predicted proteins | sample WetSurMetagenome_FD_51650 | JGI IMG/M metagenome (IMG submission 51650)
GATTGCGAAGCGGGATTTTCACCAACAAGAATAACTGCAAGTCCCGGAACAATTCCCTTCGTTGCGCGCATGCGGACAACTTCTCGATTCACCTCGGTTTTGATGACTTCTGCTATTTTCTTTCCATCAATAATTTCAGCCATGTTCATTTCTCCGATTCCATCATTAAGCCACAAATTTGGATCCCGAAAGTAAAATTATGGAATATTCTCTTTCCGTTTTTCCCTGAAGGAATGTTTTTTTGTTTGAGTAAATTTGTATCAGTTTATTTGTTTTGTTTTTTCACAATCCATAGCAATAAACGGAACTCTCATCGAGAATCCTTGATTTCGTTCTGCCTGTTCATTCAGTTTGGTCTCAATCTCCTGAAATATTTCACCTTGAAGATGTGCAGGTACAATTTCCTTCCACGCCCCCATAAACGCCAGCTTCATAGAAAAATGATTAAACATTGATGTACCATCCGAAAAGCGATAAGTAAATTCATCTTCATGAATTGTTCTGATCAGAAAACCGGCTGCACCGAGCGCATGGTTAAACTCCGCAAGCGGTTTACGCTTGGTAGAGATATGCGCTTTCATTTTTTCTTCACATTCCTGCAATCCATGGTCTCTCAAAACCTCACGAAATACATCATACAATTCAAGAAATGTACGATCTGTGTTGAATGTAAACACAAGTTGTCCTGCCATTTTGGAGACACGATTGCATTCTGCAAGAACTTTGGTCAAATCCTGAACATTATTTAAACCATTATTGGAAACAATAAGATCAAAAAAATGATTTTCGAATGGCATTGCTTCAGCGACACCTTCGATCAATTCAACATTGCGAACATCTGCACACGTGAGCTTAAGTCGAGTTCGATCCATTCCGGCTTTCCACGGATCGATGCCATAGACCTTCGATGTGAAACCGAGACGCATTGCAAGTTCCAGAAGAGGAAACCCCAATCCGAAACCAATATCGAGTGCGCAAATATTTTTCTTGTAACGTACAGTATCCAATAACTTTATACCAAATGGAGCTGACCAGAAAGGCAAATCATCGATGATGGAGAGACAAGCAGGATCGTTCAGATTATATTGAGATTGCAAATACTGTGTCATTGAATCTATTTTATAAATCGTATGAGAGTTACATGGGAACAGAAGCTACTGGAAACTTGGGAAAATCACTTGTTCAATCTTCGTCGCTTTCCCGGTCTCGGCATCTACTTGAATATAGACTGCGCACATGCGCACATCATGTTCGGCCATTTCGAATTTGTAGGGTGTCTGGAACATGAATCGCCGAATCGCAATTTCTTTCTTCATTCCAATAACAGAGTCGTACGGTCCGCTCATTCCTACATCGGTGATGTATGCAGTGCCATTAGGAAGAATGCGTGCATCAGAAGTTGGGATGTGAGTGTGTGTACCGACCAGTGCACTCACACGACCATCGAGATGCCACGCAAGCGCCATTTTCTCCGCTGTTGCTTCGGCATGCATATCAATCATTACTACTTTTGTATCATTTGCAATTCGGCTCAATGCCCAATCTGCCGCTTTGAACGGGTCATCGATCGTTTGCATGAATGTCCGCCCCTGCAAATTGATAACACCGACACGCCCCTTTTCCTTCAAGTCGTAGAGAACGAAACCGCCGCCCGGATTTTCTTTTGGATAATTCAACGGTCGTAAAATATTCCGTTCTTTTGAAAGCAGTGCTTTGGCTTGCCATCGATCCCACAAATGGTTGCCGGTGGTAATCACATGAACTCCTAAGCCAAACAATATTTTCGCATCTGCTTCATCAATTCCTTTTCCATCGGTAACATTCTCACCGTTGACCACACAGAAATCGATTTCGAACTTTTGAATGTATTGTTTCAACAATGAAGAGACGAGCGTTAATCCCGGCTTGCCGTTAATATCACCAACAAAAAAAATGTTTAACAATTTTTCCACCAAAACCTCATTCGCATGATCTTCATTTCATTTATACTGCAATATACGAAAAATGCCGGTAGTTGAAAAGCGGGCGGTGTCTCAATTTCAAATAGATCGTGAGCGGTGTAAGTCCCGATTAACTGCACGAACCTGAGTCGCTGCGGAAAAGAGGATCAAGCCAGGCCTAATACATGTTCATACACTTGCTTCGTCTTCTCCCCCACTCTCTTCCAAATATATTCTTCTTTGATACGCTCACACAGCTCTGTGTTCTTAGATTTCTTTAATGCTGTCTGAATTCCTAGCGTGATGTCTTCTACAGATGTCGGATCAACATAGACAGCGTCGTCTCGAAAGTAATCTCGAGTCCCTCCAAACGGCGTAATGACAATCTTAGCGCCAGCTAGCGACGCTTCGAGTGCTGCAATACCAGGTGTCTCAAATTGAGAGGGCAGGACAAAAACATCGCACGCAGCATATGCAGATGCCAGCAGCATAGAGTCATGCGGCAGTGTATCGATAATCAATAATCGTGGATTGCGTTGAGCACGATCCAAGCAAGCCCTTCCAGAAGGCGTATCTTCAATGCGGCCAATAATTGCAGCGGGGTGATCGACATGCTCTAATGCTTCAATAAGACGCAAGACATTTTTACGCGATGGACCGATATGGCCGACAGAGAGAATGAAATTCTTTATTCCATACTCCCGCTCAAAAAGATCAGGTGACGCTTGTGCAAACCGCTCCTCTACTCCATTTGGTACAACTGTAATTTTCTTTTGAGGAATACCAAACGCCTTCTCAAAAAGATCTGCTTCATCGGTCGTATTGGGAACGAGAGCTTCTGCCCAATGACACATCTCTCCTATCAAACCGTAATCTGTCCAGATACCGCGAACGGAGCGGCTTATCAGTCTATCTATTGTGATGACATTTTGTACAACCTTCGCAGAGCGCCGAGTAAAAAACACTGGCGAGATGACAAGAGGAAGATTGTGAGATCTAAATGCACGCGCTATATGGTATGTCGCCATATTTGCGGTAAAGATATGCACGAGATCATATTCATCCGGATGAAATTCACGCCAGGAATCGAACAAGGAGACATGTACACCAAGATTCTCCAACGCAGTTTTTGTTTGAAGAGCCTGTGTAAGAACGCCGCCGCGCATGACTGATGCTGCTTGATTTGTTGCGAACAACACGTGCATATGATTCCTCTACGTTTTTTTTCGACGAATGAGATTTGTCACTGCATCGAGACCGCGGATAAGATTGATACGATAATTAGGCCGCCGTTCACGTAAATAATCGTCAGGCATAATCCATGATTCCGGTTTTGAGTCCCAGCGAACTGCCTCCAACGTGATTTGTTTTGATGTCGGAATAATGGCTTCAGTCCCATTTGGTTGTGTAATCCTTAGATATAACGATCGGTCACGTTGAACTCCACGCAGATGGATATTTCCTTTTGTATATCGAATTTCGGGAAAAGCTGATGTCCGCATCTTCCACCATTGTGCATACTCATGCATCGTTGTAACCGGTACACGAGCTTGACGCACCTCATGAAATAACCATTCCAGTACTGTATGATGTTCATCTCTTGGATGATGATAGATGACCATCGGTTCTCGCATTGTAAGTTTTCGTTGAATCACACTTTCAAAATAACGTATCATTTGGGTGTCGTTATAGCCATGCCGCTTCAAACTTCCGATACATATAGGATGAATTGGAACTTGAAGTACGCTGTCGCCTCGTTCGAGCCAAGTCAGAATCGGCAGATCGTCATAATCATACGAAAACTCTGATGAATATTCAAAGCCGCACTCAACGAGCGCACGGCCGAGTTCTTCATTCCACAAGCCGAACGGTGCCGCAAATCCTTTCGCTTCAAGTTTTGCACGGTGCAAGACGGCCTGTGCTTTTTTTATATTTTGAATATTCCGTTCGTAGTCCGGAAATGTTTGATGGTCATAACAATGCACGCCAATTTCTTGTCCATGCATTTCCTTGTATATTTTCATCGATTGTTCTTGACTTTTTGTGTCAACGAACCATGTCGCCGAAATACCATTCCGATGAATCGTGGAAGACAATCCTTCCAACTGCTCACGTGTTCCATAATCTGTATCGATGCGAAAACAGAAAATAGATCGTGACCCATGAGGAAAATGCCATAGATGCACATAGGGCAATCCGCGCTGATGGTACAGCAGTTCAAGACAGCATGAAACAAGCCTTCGGATTTCTCCTTTGGACACAATCGAGACTGTTTCAAATGGCAGGCGATGCTCAGGTGAATAAAATGATTTAATTCCTGATCGACAATCAAACACGAGTGATGCCGGATCAAACGGAAGCGCAATGATACAATCTTTCGAACGGGTACCGATATAAGCCCCTAAACTGCCTTTGTTTGTCTTTAAATCGTTGGCATTCCATGCAAGCTGACACTGTGTCTGCACATCAATAATACCGATTGAACGAAGTGGTGAATCGTTTGTCGGAGAGAGATAGTTGACATATGCCGACTGAGCGGTCGTTTGCCGGATTCGGGCGTACACTTTTACTGAGCAGAGTACAGCTCCGCCTAATGCGAGGTACTGACGCAGCATTTCTGATTCACGATCGTTGATCGTATCGCTCACGACAACGGCACTGAATTCATCCGGAAGCAATGTGTTCGTGACACCGATATGAGGTATACCGATTTGCTGAAGCAGGTATTTCCACCCAACTTGTTCACCCAGTATTCCGATTTTCAAATGCACTAAAATCTCGCAAGAAATGTTTTTACATCATTCCAAACAACCGCCTTAAAAAGGATAACGAACAAACAATAACTTCCTACTCCCGTAAAAAGCGCCCAGAAAAAACCATATTGCACAATAAAGGCAACACTGATCCCCATCAAAACAACAGAGAGAACCACGCGCATGATATTTTCGGGCGGCGCCATCGGCACAAAGAGGCGTAAAGCACGGCTGATCAGCACAACACTGAATCCTTCAGCTACTACAACACCAAATGCTGCACCAATGGGACCGAACCAAAAAGCTCCGGCGCTTACAGCTAAGAAATATGCTACTGCTGTGATCCCCATAATTTTCCCGTACGCCTTTTCACCGCCCACACCGATTAAGCCGGAAGTAAATACCGTATGCAGCATCGTGAGAAAAAAATACCAAATGAACACTTGCAGCACAGGTGCAGAAACACTGTATTCTCTTCCGAAAACAATTCGAATTAAGTCGTCTGCGATGAGCATTCCGCCCACGGCAATAGGTAGACTGATAAGAAGAATCCACCGCAGTGAATCTCGCAGCATTCCTTGGAATTTCTTCGGCGAATCATGAAATTTACGTGCAGATGCCGGAAGCAGCAGCAGCATAAGGATTCGATCACCCATCATGACAAAATACACTAATTTACCTGCCGCGCTATAGATACCGACATCCGAGGGCGATTTAAAAATTCCAAGCGCGAGAACAGGGTAATTTACTATCAACGTTGTAAGGATAATTCCAATCGCAAGCGGAGCAGATTGTTTGAAAAGTTGCAGCGAAGGTGCAAAGCGAATGTGAACTCCCTGATATTTCATACGAAATCGAACAAAGAGAAGTACCGATGCAGCACATTCTCCGCAGATACTTCCAACCGCAACCCATAAGACATTATGCACCGTTCGTACAAAGATGAGAACGATGGTAAGATAGACAATAGATTGCAGTATTCTTGCCGCACTGACAACTCCCATCGTCTCCTTCCCCTGGAAGAACCAATCAACAAAAAAGATTTGCGGGAGAAGTGAAAAGAGAAAGAGGATAATCAACCATGTAATAATTCCATCCTGAACTCCAGCAAGTACTGCAAGAATAATAATTGTGAGCACGAGAATGGTAGAGATCAATCTGCTGCTGATGACTTGACCTATTATTTCGAGCGGTGCTCCCTGTGCAATTTTCTTTGTACCAATTGTTGGAAAACCTGCCGCACTGAGAACCATCCCATACGCCAGGACTGCAAAACCAAGGTTGACGGCGCCAAAATCTTCTTTCCCCAATATACGGGCAAGGTACGCTACAGAAATAAAACCTAACAGACGACGCACCATGTCAGCAGTAAAGAGTGAGAGAAGATTTTTTGAAAGCCGTTTCACCTATTTTTCACCAGATTCGTGTAAATTTCATATGTTTGTTTACCAATATCGCGCCACGAATATTTTCGCTCGGCGTACTCAATTATTTTTTTACGAATATTCTCGCGCTGGCTAAATAAATCACTTTCGAAAAACGTTCGGAGTTTCACTGCCATATCGTTCGCATCATCTGGTTTGCAAATGAAACCAGTTACACCTTCTATAATATCTTCACGAAAACTACCGATATCCGTTGCAATAATCGGCAAACCAAATCGGTACGCAAGAAATATTACGGCACTTTGATAAATTTTTTTATACGGGAGGACGACGCAATCTGCAGCGGAAAAGTATGTCTCTACTTCGCTTATAGGAATAAACTGTAAGCGGAGAAGCATGTTTTTATCCGGAATTTTCTTTTTTGCCTGCGATATTAATTCTTCCCCATACTGTAATTTTCGCTTCGGTTTTCCTGCAATGACAAGTATGCACGACGGATCTTCTTTTATTAACAAAGATGCTGCATCAATTAATTTTTCTACACCTTTATATGTATCAATGAGACCAAAGAAAAGAATTACACGCGATGGTAATGCGATACCAAGTATTCTTCGCGCATCTTGTTGTGTCATACCGCGTCTCGCTATGCAATTATTAATACCAAATGGAACCACAGCAATTTTATCCGGCAAGACATGAAAAATAGTACAAAGTTCTTCCTTCATCTTGTGTGTATGAACAATGATACAATCCATCAAATGATACATTATTTTGAGCGATATCCATTGATAGACATTTGCTCGATCGTCACGATCATCTTTATAAATATTGTGAGCAGTATGAACCAGTTTCTTGTCAAAAAGTTTATAATAGAAAATTAAAAGTGTCCGATCGAATAGAGAAATACTGTTTTCCCATTGAATATGAAAAATTTTAGATTTTGTAGTTGCAGTGTACCAAAGAAGCAGAAAATAATACTTACTAATACGCCAGGCCTTTACAAATAGAGATTGAGGCGAGAGATTATCACCGCGAAGATTGAAATGAGTCACAGTGTGGAAAGAATCAAAGAGTCCCACCGAAGTGACCGAATCAATAACTTCAATTTCCAGGTTTGGTATTTCGGCAAGACCGGAAACAAGTCCGTACAGGTAATCAGTGTGTTGACCGGCGTTGAGGAGGGAAATTCTCATAAGCGGAACATGTTATTCATCCACCTGCACCTCAAACTTGACAATCGTATACCCTTTCATGGTGTCGAGCACTCCAAAGACAACCCCGATAAACACAACCACCATGCCTAAAAGAAATGCGCCGAGAATAATGAACCGAAGCTGGAGAATCGATGTGAAATAATCTATGCCGATACAAAGCGACGTCGCAACAAAAAGGCCTACCGCAAGGAGATAACAGAACACGGCGTTTCGAATCAATCGGGCGCGAGTGAGAAGATCCGAGACCTGCCGTGCAATACTTTCAATCCGCTGATTTTCAATTGGATAAAATTCTCGCTGTGATGCATTCAGCATAAGTTTGCGTTTCTCTTCTGTTAATGCACGGATTCGATTAAGAACACTTGTAAACTTATTGCTGATACCAAGCAGTAACAGACCGCAAGCATTAATCATAACGCCGGGTGCAAGAATCAACTGGATGACTTGAATAACAGTGATGCTCTCTGAAAGATTGGGATTCATACGCGTACGATCCTCAAATTCCTAATGATTCTCACGCACAACTTCACCTAGAATAAACGGCCTTTCGTTCTTCTTTTTCAACGCATTGATAATAGTATCGGTGTTCCGACGATCAACAATCAAAACTAAACCGACCCCAAGATTGAAGGTGCGGCGCATGTCTTTTTCCGGAACTGTACCGACGCGTTGAATAAGATCGAAAATAGGCGGACGATCCCAAGAATTCCAATCTACATTGAGTCCCAATTCTTTCGGCACGACACGCATCGTGTTGCCTTCGAGGCCGCCACCGGTAATATGGGCAAGTCCATGAATGCTGCGTGCAAGTGACAACTGAAGCAGCGGATGAAGAGAGGGTTGGTAGGACCGATGGACAGCGAGTAGGGCATCGCCGATGGTTGTGTTCAATTCATCAACGTACGTGCTCAAAGTAAACTTACTCAGGAGCACTTGTCGAGCAAGAGAGTATCCGTTGGTATGCAATCCAGTCGACGGCAATCCAAGAAGAATATCACCTTTCCTCATTTTCTTTCCATTAAGGATTTTCTTTTCGTCTACGATGCCAACAATAGTACCGGCAATATCATAATCGTTCGTTTCGTACATTCCGGGCATTTCCGCAGTCTCACCGCCAATGAGTGCGCATCCATTTTCTTTACAGGCTTTCACAAATCCCAGAATGACTCGTTCAGCAACGACCGGCGAGAGCTTTCCAGTGGNATAGTAATCAAGAAAAAATAATGGTTTCGCACCGCAGACGAGGATATCGTTTACACAATGATTTACCAGGTCTTGTCCAACNGTNTCGTGTCGATTCATCGCAATAGCGATTTTAAGTTTTGTGCCGACACCATCAACGCTTGAAACGAGAACTGGTTTTTTGACACCTTGAAAATTTGCACGGTAAAATGCGCCAAACATACCGATATCGGCAAGAACATTTCTATTAAATGTAGAACGAACAGGTTTTTTGATACGGCGGACGAGGTCTTCGCCAGCCTCAATATCAACACCGGAGTCTTTATATGTAGTCATAGAGGTTTTTATTAAATTGAGAATATAATGGCAATAAGATAGCTGATTTTTTAATGTTGAACAAGGACAGAACGAATCCACATCATAGAAAATCGAGACGAAATTCCCTCGCACTTTTCCTTGAACATCCTTTTCCTGAGAATAATTAAGGGAGAAAGCGGTCATATATTGATATACGTTTACTATAGCCTCATTTATTTTTCTCACCGTTTCAATATCTATAATCCTGAGTATTCGCATTCGGAGCAAGAATGATGGGAACCACTCTCAGAATATCTTCGTTCTGAACAGATCGAACAATTTTTAGCAATGATCAGCTCAAGCAAGACAAGTTGATTCGAATGATGAGACTATGAATGGTGCGGTCAATCACAAGTGATAGAATGAATAATTTACTATATTCTGATGAGACGTTCGGTGATACTTTTGGACTAAGGACGGTACTTCAAGCATAGGATTGTGAATATAATAAATTGCAGCGGATTGAACGATGCTCAAACAAAATAATTTAAGAAATACCTGTACTCAGAAGACATCATTTGTTTTGTTTATGATACTGTCGTTCGTCATTATGAATATTTCTTGCTCGTCAATCAGAAAAGAAACTCGCGTTGAACAAATTACTCGTTCAGCGACATCTCAATCAGCATCCTCGGAGGAGAAACAAACACCTCATGACAGCTCGTCTTCACCGATACCGCAAAAAGATATTTCAACTGTAAACGACTCTCTCACCGGCATTCTAAACGTCATTGGCAATGAACCGTTTACAAAACTCGGATTGCAAGATTCGAACGGGACAATGTACATTCTCAAATGCACAAAAGAGATGGAATCAGAACTGCGCACTAAGCAAGGAAAGAAAGTGAGTGTGTACTATCGTGACAGAGAACAAATTCCTGAAGGACAAGCATTGAAGGTCGTGAAATTCGAATTTTTTCAGCAACCTCATGTTAAATAACCATTAACTCATAGAAAAAGAGGGTACCATATGCGACATTATTTCGTTCGTCAGTTTGTAGTTTTTGTTTTAAGCTTCATGATGTGTACAATACTTCACGCACAGATTATGGGAAAAATAACGACAGAGAAGACGACACCTCCGAAGGGCTATCCGGTTCATGGATCAGATCTTCTCTGGAAACAAGAACTTGAAGTGCGAAAATATGTATCCCAGCATCCGGAAGTTCTCAAATCGAGCGCATTACATAAAACCGCATGGGGATTCTCGGTAGGTTCACCCAAAACATGGTATGCTGACAACTTCATTACCGGAAACAACGCAGATCGATATCAAGTTCAATCAACATGTCGTGCTGTAGGCACGAACTGCTATATTTTTGTAGAGGACTCGAGCTGGACTACTCATGTAAATCAAACTGCTGTTGATTCTATAAAAGCATATTTTGATTCCAAAAC
>JGI20214J51650_10003229_pt1 | contig 10223 bp, 10 predicted proteins | sample WetSurMetagenome_FD_51650 | JGI IMG/M metagenome (IMG submission 51650)
CGCGCACGAGACCCGACAGAAGTCCCTGGCCTACGCCCTGTCACCGCGCGACCTCCTCCAGATCATCCTGGACGCTCGCGCGTGCGGACTCGAAACAGCCCTCTGGCTCGCATCGGGGAAGTTCGAGGGGCAGGACCGCGAGTACTACAAAACCCGCGTGGAGTCGATCTTCGGGTCCAAGGTGTCGTGACATGCGGCTCTACCTCCAGCCAGAAGCCGATGAGGACGACGATGACACCGAGGACCTGATCGCGACCCCGGTCTCGGTCAAGGCGATGTGCTACAAGACCGTCGAGGTCTTCGCCGGCATCACCCAGAGAAAGCTCTGGTTGAAGGACTCCGGAAGCGGCGCGTGCACGGATGGGCACCTCATCCACGTCCCGCTCAAAGAACCCGGGGCGTACCAGTACACCGAGCACGAGCTGTCGCACATCCTGTTCCAGTCGGATGGGTTCGCTCGGGCGACGTTCGTCAAGGACTATGCCGCCAAGGTCGTGTCCGTCGCCCCCTCGACAAAAGGGGGCGAGAGAGCCCTCCGCAAGGCCATGACCACCATCACAGGGATCCTGGACGACGAGCGTGTCATCTCCCTGTGGGGCCTGCTCTACAAGGGCTCCGAGACCATCATGCGGCGGATGAAGTACGAGGAGAGTCAGGAGGCCCTTCCCAGGGCCCACAACAACATCCTCACGTTGTTCTACTGCCTGGCTGGTGGTCACGAGGTTCCCCCAGGACGGCTCGATCGCTACGAGCCGTACATCCTGGAGGCACTTCGTAAGGTTCGTCTGCGAGATTTCCTTGGGGTTCTCGTCACCTCGAAGTGGATCATCAACATGCTCGTGGGGGAGCTGATCCGCCAGTCCAGGAACGAACCACCCCCTGTCAGACCTATGTGGGGAATAGACACACTTTTGGGGTCGACGGGGGTTGGTCTCAACGAGGGCTCCAGCAGCGATCTGGACGTTCGACCGAGCGACGCAGCCCCTGAGACAGACACCACCTCAGACGAGGCTCCTGAGCCCTCGCAGCCGCCGCAGTCCGAGACTCCGGAGTGGAGGCCTCCGGACGTGACAGCGCCCACCGACGAGCGCATCAAGGCCCTGGGCGAGCTGATCGGTGCGTTCGGGGCGATCGAAGAACCAGACAACGGCTTCCGGTTCGACCTCGAAGACGTCCAACCCTCCAAGTTCCAAAACGTGCAGGATCGAACTTTCGCCGTTCGTGTCGTGAACGCCGCGATCGGGGCCGACGTGAAAGACCCTGATGTGATGGAGAAGGCCCTCGAAGCTTCCTCGTCGCACATGCAGCGGATCGTGGACAAGGCACGGCAGGCCGTTCGGAACACCGTGCACGAGGACGATCGCATCCGACAGGATGCCTATGCCAAGGTGGTCTTTCACGACGAGGCGCTGACCCCGTTCGCGAACCCGAGCGTGGACATCTCCGAAGAGGACTTGCACACAATCCTGCGCCTGCGCGCCGGCTTCGTGCGTGTGATGGGGAGGAGGGCCAACCGTCTCGAAGATGCTGGAGTCGCGGTGGATGTTTCGGCCTTCATCGAGCGACTGGTGACTGGGGAGGATCGGCCAGTTTTCCGGGGGGATAGCCACAGCAAAGGCTTCAAGGCGCTCATCCTGGTCGATCGCTCGCAATCCATGAACGGACACAGAACTCATCAGGCCGAGCGAGGCTGTCGGATCATCTCCAGGGCTCTCAAGTTCCCGTTCGTCGAGAGCGCTGTCTGGGGATTCCAGTCCTGGGATGCCGGACAGGTCGACATCACGAGGTTCGCTCCTGGGATGGAGGAGTTCACCTCCGACTCCTGTCAGGTCGGTGGGACAACCCCGCTTCACACAGCCGTGCGAGTCGGGGTACGACATCTCGAAGCAGGCACCGAGAAGAAGCACCTCTTCGTATTATCTGACGGGTTTCCAGTGTATGCGCGCAAGGGAGGCGACTCCTTCGCAACCAAGACCCTCATGGGGTTCGTTCGAGGAGAAGTTCAGCGAGCGCGATCGCACGGCATAGGCGTCACCGGGATCATGATCGGCAACGACCTCAAGGCTGACGCCATGTCCTTCATGTTCGGGTCGAGTAAACACTGGCGGGTGATGGGACGAGATTTCGGAAACGACCTCGTTCAGCTCATCACCGCGTCCTTCATCGAGTACCTGCGGAGTGGCTGATGATCAAGCGGGCAGCACAGGTCAGGGCGCTGGTGTACGAGGGCGTGATGGGGCTGTGCCCATGCTGTACCAACCCGACGGAGATCCGCCTCGGGTCGACCGGGGGTGTACCAGAGGAGGAGTCGTGGATCGTTCCCGAGACGATCTTGTTCAGCATCTACAGCGATGTTGCCTCCAGGATCAAGTCGAAAGTCGAAGACGGGAAAGTCGTCTACTATGTCCTCGACCCAAGCGAGAACTTCGCAACAGTGAGAAACAAGTTGTTCTTCATAGGTGGCGATGGCGCTGAACTGGCCGGACCGTTCGGATACGAAGGCCTGAAAGTGTTCCTGAAAACACGTCTGGAGAACACAAGAGAGCGCATCTACATTGTCAACACAACATCCAGAGCGCTTTCTATGATTCGGAACTCTCCGTTCGCCACGAATGTCCTGGAGCCGCTTGCGGAGTTGAAAGCGAGCGACCTGTTCTGAGCTTGCACAGTCACGAGCTGACCGTAGGAGGAGGATAGATGCGTCTTATGTCCATGAAAGAAAAAGACTTCTCTGACCTCGTACACTTTCTGAATACGGGTACAGCGCTGGATGGCAGCATCGTTACGGACCAGTGGGTCGAGGCCCAGCTCAAAGCGTGTGTCCAGGAGATCACAGCGTTGTCGACTCAGCTCGACGACCTGTACGAGATCATGAACGATTCTACCTCACTTGAGCTGGCCGCGAAGAAGTTGTGCAGGGCTTGGAAGAAGAAGGCCGACCTCGAACCTCATCTAAAGCAGTTGCAAGAAGCCCTGGCCTCGGCTAAGAGTCAAAAAGCCCCCGACTCAACGGTTTCTCTGTCAGCCGACTCCTGATCTGCTAAGGTTGGCGGTTGTGGTTGTCGCACGTAGCCCTCCGAGGGTGGGGCTCACGCGACGTTGGAAGGAGGTCATCACGATGCGTACCCTATTGAAATACTTCAAGTTTGTCTGTGTCTTCGTGACCGTTGTTCTCGGTGCGTGGATCGGCGTGGCCATGTTCTCGTCGTGCTTCGTCGAGGGCGAGGTCGAGGCCGAAAGCCTCCTGAGCGGAGATCACGCGCGAGCCACGAAGGCGCGGCAGGAGGAGGCCCGACAGCGGTCACAGCACGTGGCCGAAGATCTGAGGGCTGCCAACGAGCGCATCAGCAAGGCTCTGGCACGTGACGACGCTCGCGACGCCCGACTCCAGCAGGAGCTGGAGGCTGCCGAGAAGGCGCCGAGACAGGTCCGCAGGTGGACGTGGATGTCTCCAACCGACACCCGTGAGCAGCTCTGGAACGTGCCCGAGAACGAGGCCCAGGAGGCGCTCCTGACGGGACTTCTCCGCATCTGCATGGCCGAGGCCGAGGGCTCCGAGGAGGACTGCATCGGCATCTGGCAGGTGCTCCGGAACATCCGCCAGCGCACCTGCAACCGAGAGGTGATCGAGCGTATCACCGAGTGCGAGGGCGATGAGGAGACCATGCTCTCCGCCATGCGTCGCGCGCAGCGCTTCGTGCTGGGGATGCTGCCCTCGAAGAACACCAGACAGCAGTGGATCAGCAAGCTCACGACATCCTGCGATCCACCAGACAACTATCCGAGTTCACAAGACGTCTGGGAGAAGCAAGAGCGGCACCACTGCGTCAACACCACCGCACTGGCGGAGCAGCTCATCGCCGGGGAGGGTCGACAGAGCATCACGTCCGCCAGCATCATCACCTGGGGTGGCCGGTGCGAGGACCCGCAGGGGGCCTGCGACGATACGATGGCTTGCACCAGAGGGCTGGCACGAGTCGACACCCCCACGAAGAACGCCTTCTGGTGTCGACCCGGCAGCTCCGGGTGCGCGAAAGACCTCGATCCCATCTGCAAGCAGTACCTGAGAATCCCGGAGACTCCACCCCCAGAGCCGCTGGCCCTGGAGAAGGTCGCGGCGGATCGTTCGGGCGAAAGCTCTTGACCTCTCACTCGGGTCGTGTAGGATAAATTTTTGGCTCCTGCGGTCGGTGAGCCCAACACCCCCTTGCAGGATGACGGTAGAAGTGCTACCATGCTCTTGACGCGAGCCCGTCAAGGGTTCCGGAGCAGGGTACCACGGCGGGGAGCAATCCCCCGCCCAAAGGCGCTCCCCGCGCGCCAGGCGTTCTGAACGCCGTTCTACCGTCGCCCTGTAAACCGGTTGGGCCCCTTGACGGGCTCGCGTTTATTTTACCCGCAGGAGCCTTGGAGGTGGGCAGTGCGTGCAGGCTCCGAGCAGTTCATCCTCAAGGACTTCGCCTTCTATGACTCTCTGGCAACCCCGGCGCTTGGACTTACGACCATCGCGGTCTACGAGATCCTCCGACGCTACGTCTGGCGTACCGACAAGAACGTCAGCGCTCGCGTCAAGAACGCTGTCAAAGAGGGCAAGCTCTCAACACCGATCAGCCGAAAGAGGATAGCCGAGATGACCGGCCTGTCGGTGCGGCAGGTTCAGTACGATCTGAACCGACTTCGAGCCGTGGGGTGGATTCGAGCCCACGGTGGAAGTCTCGATGGCGAGACCATCCTTCACGAGCTGGGCGAACGAGACCCCTCGGGCATCGAGGTCTTCTACTCCGATGGGAGCCTCAGAAAGCTGTGGCTCGCTCTTGAGGACCTGGCCCAAAGTCAGGAACTCAACGACCCAAACGACCTCTCCGTGGAGGACAGACTGGCCTTCTCGAAGGCCTGGTTCAACACCGAAGACATCGATAAACCACAAGAAACATCAACAAGCAGCAACGAACAGCAACAAGCATCAACAACCGTGCACACCCCCAGTGCAACTGCTGCACACCCCCCAGGTGGGCAACCACTGCACACCCCCAGTGCAACTGCTGCACACCCCCCGGGGGAGGGGTGTGCAACCACTGCACTCATAATAAGAGAACCCTGCGGGGCTTCTAAAATAAATAAGACCGAGAAATATATGTCGCCCGCTCGCGCGGGCGAACATATACAAAGCACACATCCGACGGGTCTGAACAACAGGCCGGGCACGCGCGACGAGCACGAACACGACGTAGACGTAGAAGAACGAGAAGCTGTCGGATCAGAACGTCAGNACCAAAGGCGTGAGATTGCTCTTGACACCGTTCCTGGTCCAAGCGACACTCCAGTCAGGCCCACAGCCGATCGTCTGGGAACGCTGCGTCAGGTTGAGGCTGAGGCGATCGAACGGACTCGCAAGCAAAGGCTGACGAACGAGCGCAACAGCATGAACCGCGAGCAGCGAGCTAAGAATCTGAAGGGGCGCCCAGTCGATGAGTCCTCCTATTCCGAGCTGAAGGCGCTCTGGTCGGTTTGGTACGACCTCATCTCGGAGCGGTACGACGCACCTCCGAGCTGGTTCGCTCGAAACGGAGACATCGTAGGACGTCAGAACGCCACCAAGCTCTTGAAGATGTACGGTCGGGTGAAAACCGAGCAGGCGATGACGTACGTGGTACGGAACTGGGACACGATCGGGGCGCAGTTCTTCAAGAACGGCTCCCGGTCTTTGAACCTGGGCTTCATCGTGCGCTTCCACGAGCAGTTGTTCCGGGATGCGGCTCTGTGGGAGCGGCACCGCGAAGTGTTGGAGGAGTGGGAGGCGTGGTGGAAGGCCAACCCCAACGGTCCTGTGGTCCCGTCCGATCTCAGCTCGCGTCATCAGGAGGCCGTGCAGGCGCTTCAGACGCTTGGTCTGGGGGCCTGAGCACGTCTCGGAGGTGATCATGGACGAGGTTCCAGTGTTCCACCGCAAGCTCGTCAAGGCCGACCTGGAGCGCATGAACCTGCCCCAGGAGCACTGGTTCGCCAGGTTTGACCAGATCGCGGAGCCCATGCAACCCGTCGTGGAGCGCTACATCCGGAACATCCACACGAGGGTGTCCAACTCCGATGGGTTGTACATCTACGGCCCATCTGGGGTCGGCAAGACAACGCTCGCCGCCGTCATCGCGAAGGAAGCCAGAGCCCACGGGTTCACCGTGTACTTCGCGCGGGTGTGGGAGCTGCGTGAGATGATCCGGGCGCGGATCGACTTCGACGAGGAGACCACGATGGTCGGTCGGGCACGTGGGGTCGATGTCTTGGTGCTCGATGACCTGCGCGTGGAGGATGCCACGGAGAAGTTTTTCTCCGTCGCGGACATCGCGGCGCTGGTCAAGGATCGACGCGAGCACAAGCACGTCACCTTGGTGACTTCCACCATGACGGCCAAGACCCTGGGAGAGCTGGCTGCCTGGGCGCCGTTTCGGTCTGCCCTCGTGGGGGCCCTGGTGCTGCTGCCGTTGGAGGGGGAGAACCATCTGACGCGCCGCGCGCTGGAGAAGGCCCGGGAAGTTCTGGGGAAGTGACGGTCGGGTTGGAGGTGTCTGGTGCTTGACCTGCTCTTCGTATCGACGCTCGTTCGGGATGGTCGCGACGCCATCTTCGAGGCGATCAAGCGGGGCGTCACCGTCGAGTTCCTGAGCGGCGACGGCGCGAAGGTGTTCGAGTTCCTGCTCGACTACGTGAGGCAGTACCCCGACGCCCCCACACCGCCGGCCGTGGACGGCTCGACCGGGGTCACGCTTCCACCACCACCTCCTGAGACGTCGGTCTACTTCATCGAGGAGATCCGGAAGCGGCGTCTCCACGGAGAGATTGGCAAGGCGATTCACCTCGTCACCACCCACTACGAGGATCGCCATCCTGTCGAGGCCTACCAGGAGTGGGAGGATCAGCTTCGTCGCCTTCGAGAGATGAACCTGGCCGGCACCAGGACGCTCCCTCTCATCTCCCTGGCCGGGGAGTTCCTTCAGCACTACGAAGATCTCAAGGCCGGGAAGACCGGCATCCTGACACCGTGGCCATCGGTCAACGACGCGACCATGGGTCTCTGGCCAGAGGACCTCGTGCTCTACGTTGCCCGGCTGGCGGTCGGGAAGACCTGGATACTGCTCGTCATGGCGAACCACGCCTGGGTGAACAACCACCGTGTGCTCTTCGTGACGACGGAGATGAGCCAGCTACAGATCATGCAGCGGTGGATCGGGGTGCACTTCAAGTTCCCCTACAACAACCTTCGGAAGGGGCGTCTCGGAGTGTTTCCGGAGCAAGTCATGCGAGACGGCATGGCGAAGCTTGCGTCGGATGACCGCCTCCGGATCATCGGAGGGAACTTCGACTTCAGGATCTCGGGGATCGAGGCCGCAATCGAGGAGTGCGAGCCCGAGATCCTGTTCATCGATGGGGCCTATCTGCTTCAGACGCCGGGGGACGGGCGCGTCGAGCGAGCCGCCGCCGTCTTCGATGAGCTGAAGCGCAGCGCGAAGCGAAACCACATCCCGATCGTAACCTCCACGCAGTTCAACCGGCAGATGAAGGTCAACAACGCGAACACGGCGAGCGCGGACAAGATTGCGCTCACCGACAACGCTGGTTGGAACGCCTCCCTCGTCTACGGGCTCATCAGGACCGATGACATGGCGCGGGACAAGCGGATCATCCACAGGCCNATCAAGTTCCGAGAGGGCGAGGGGAAGGACGTCGAGTGCTGGTTCGACTTCGATCGGATGTGCTTCGACGAGCTGCTTCAGGGTGCCGCAGGCGCTGGTGGTAGCGCCATGGGCGGGGCCGGTCCGGTTGGCGGAGGTCCCAGTTCGTCGGATGACGACGACGCCTACGGGGCTGGGCTACTCTTCGACAAGAACGACATGGGCGGCAAGAAGGGTCCGGACGTGCCGTTCTGAGGTCACCATGGTGAAGAAGAAGCCCCCGGTCATGCCNATCCTCGTGAAGCACTGNGCGCTCGCGATCTACCGCAGNGGGGACATCAAGGGCACGATCCTTCAGAAGGTGCATCAGGCGCTGCTGATCGCTCGTGCGCGCCTCACCGAGTACGGGTTTCTGTCGAAGGGCTCCGAGAAGGGGGGCATCGAGACGATCAAGCTCACCGGGAAGGGGCTCCGAAGAGAGGCCTACCACCAGCGGGAGAAGGGGGGCGTCGAGAAGACCGCGCTGTGGGATCAGNTCTACCAGCTCCTGGAAGGGGCTTCTCCAGAGGAGCTGCTTCGAGAGGGGGAGGACATCCCCGGGGCTCCTTCCAACGAGTCGGCAGCTCCCAAACCTGTTGCTGTCGATCCGAGAGACGTTAGGGAGGCCCAGCGAAGACACCGGCTGGCCAAGGCCGCGAAGGCAGCTCCGAGACGCCGATCGAAGCGGACGCGGAAGCCGAAGGTGCACAAGGCGAAGACGGCGAAGCGGACGAAGAAACGGAGAGGATGATGGACGTCGGGCAGATAGCGGCTTTTCTGTCGCTGCTGAGGTGCAAGAGAGGGTCTTCCGGGGCGAAGTGGGTCAGGGCTACGTGCCCACTCGCGTACCGCCATGGGAGCGGGGCTGACAAGCGACCGTCGTTTGCCGTGAGTATCGACCCCGGGGACGCCAGCAACTATCGGTGCCTCGCCTGCGGGGCGTCCGGGTCTCTGATGTCCTTGCTCTGGCGCCTGGACGCTGATGGTCGGGTTGTTCCGAAGGGAGCTTTCCGTTTCCTGTTGCAGCACAACCAGATCAACGTCGAGAAGCTGGCGGACGAGCCGCCTCCCGAGCCCGGGGACTTCAAGGGAAGGGTGCGAGCCGCGAAGGAGTACTACTCTCCCTCTGCGCGGGTGAGCAACTTCGTGCACCCAGACGACGAGCCCCAGGCGAGCGTTCCAGAAGAGACCTTGCAGTACATGATCGCCTCGCTCGGCAAGGCCCCGGAGGTCATGCACTACCTGACGGGTCAGGGTGGGCGCGGGCTGACGGCTGAGACCGTGGCTGCCTGGGAGTTGGGCTGGCACCCGGTAGAGGAGCGCATCTGCATCCCCATCCGAGACGTGGAGGGCAAGCTCGTCGCGATCAGCGGGCGGCTCTTCAAGGACTCGTCTCACAGCCCCAAGTACTTGCACTCGAAGTTCAAGCGGGACCGTGTGCTCTTCGGGGAGCATCGTCACGACGCTACGTCGCGGGTCGGGTATCTGTTCGAGGGGTTCTTCCACGTCATCTACACCTCGCAGGAGGGGTACCGGAATGTCCTCGCGCGCATGGGCACGCACCTGAGCAGACAGCAGGCGGGTCGGCTGGTCGAGTGGTTCGATCATCTCATCATCGTTCCGGACGGAGACAAGGCCGGGCTGGAGTCGGCTGCGCGGGTGAAGGAGCTGCTGGAGGGTCGAATCGCCAGGATCGACATCACCACCATGCCGAAGGGGCTCGACGTGGACAGGCTCCCGTCCACTAAATTGCACGATATCATGGGACCCCCACTTTGAGCTTGACAATCCGTTTCCTACTTGGTAGGTTGGATGTCGCCTTGTGGGCGAGTTGTTGGTCCGTGTGGACCAGGAGGACAGCATGACAGTCAGAACGAACGCCATCCAGATCTGCGACCGCTGCCTGAAGCCGTTTCAAGAGAAGACGCTGAAGGCCGGGGACGAGGTTCCCAGCCTCAAGCAGTTCGGCATCCTCATCACCCAGACGAGTGGCACGACGAAGGACCCGGCGAAGACCTCCAAGGTCCTAGTTTCCTTCGAGGACGTCTGTCCGACGTGTCAGGGGGCCATCGAGACGCTCGTCGCGCGCATCAAGATGGACGGGGGCGATGGGCGCTCGAAGAAGAACGACACCGGCAACGGCAAGAAGCGGACGAAGACGACCAAGGCTCCGGAGGCTCCGAAGGTCGAGGAGTACATCGAGAAGCCGGCGACGGAGGCCGCGAAGGGCGAGGAGGTCGTGGAATCGACTTCCGGCGCCGCGCCCGACATCGCTGTGGCGGGTCCGGAGAAGGAGTCCGCCAACGAGAAGCCGGCGGAGCCCCCAAAGGTCGAAAGCTCGGAAGCTGTTTCTGAGGCACTGCCCGATAACGCGGTGAGGGACGATACGACTGGGGACGTCTACGACACGCGCACTGGGGAGGTGCTTCGGAAGGGTTCCGACACCAAGATGCCGTTCTGATCGTGTGATTGAAGAGGGTCGTTTGACCCGTTGTGGTCCGGAGGACCAGGAGGATA